>Ga0210124_1000358_pt1 | contig 24096 bp, 20 predicted proteins | sample Muzzi_PWC_D2_FD_185554 | JGI IMG/M metagenome (GOLD analysis project Ga0210124, IMG submission 185554) | Wetland microbial communities from San Francisco Bay, California, USA, that impact long-term carbon sequestration - Muzzi_PWC_D2 (SPAdes) | ecosystem: Environmental > Aquatic > Marine >... | reverse complement strand
AAAACCGGCCATAGCAAACAGGCTATTTCGGAGAAAGGTGCGACGCTTCACGGTGGTTGAGCTAATGGCTAAAGTTATCGGGGTCGGGGCCGGTTCTTCTGTTTTCGTTTAAGCCATCGATTCGTGCCATATCTTCCTCCGATAGCTCAAAATCAAAGACATCTGCATTTTCAGCAATGCGATGTGGGGTGCTCGATTTTGGGATGCTGATAACCCCGTGTTGCAGTCCCCAGCGAATGGTGACCTGGGCCGGTGTCTTTTGATGTTTTTGGCTGATCTCCACTATGGTGGGATGAACGAGAGCTTGCCCTCGTGCCAATGGACTCCAGGCCTCGGCTTGAATTTGATGCTCCGCACAATAGGCGCGAAGCTCCTCCTGAACCAGAAATGGTTGAATTTCTATCTGATTAACCGCCGGTACAAGGTCGCTGATGGCGAAAATATCCTGCAAATGATGAATGTGAAAATTGCTAACCCCAATAGCTCTAACCACGCCATCCGCATAGAGCTTTTCTAAAACCTTCCACGATTCGACATAACGCTCTGGAACCGGCCAGTGAACCAGATACAGATCAATATAATCGAGCTGTAATTTCTCTAGGCTCTCCTCGAAGGCCTGCAAGGTTTGGCTCTCGCGCTGGGCCGGGTTGCCCACTTTTGTGGTGACAAAAATCTCCTCACGCGGCACACCACTGGCCTTAATCGCCTTGCCTACACCGATTTCATTGTCGTAACGCTGAGCTGTATCGATACTGCGATAGCCCACCTCAAGCGCCTTTTCCACGGCCCGCTCAACTTCGGCCCCGTCCTTCATCTTAAAGACACCAAATCCCAACCAGGGCATGGCGACGCCATTGTTCAATGTTGTAGTGTCCGTAATATTGCTAACCATATTAATCTCCTTAAGTATTTTGAGTATCTCATTATACGCAATTTTAGCATAAGCCATAATATTTATTGATTTTCTGATTCAACAACGAAGGTTCACAAATTACTGCTTTTATGGTAGAATTTGGTCAGTCTAAGAATCTGACACCTTTCAGAGTAATGTGGATTTGACTGTAAGAATGTGGCAAGTGGCAGGTCGCAGGTGGCAAATGACAGCCAGTTTACTGGTGAAATCCATACTTGCCACTGTTTAATCAATCTCCTTGAGATCTATACTGAGCCAAAATCTAACCGAAAATCAGTTCATCCATAGCCCACTTGGAACAAGAAAAATGACAGGTAGCACCCCCATCATCAAGGAAAGTTTGAGATTAGGCATTGAGGCCGCCCGGGCCGGTCAAAAAGAGACAGCCAGAGCCTATTTAACCAGGGTCATCAAGCAAGAGCCGGAGAATATTCCTGCTTTATTTTGGTTAGCTTATGTTAGCGAATCACCCCAAGACAGCCTCACCTTGTTGGAGCGGGTGCTGGCTCTGGACCCAGGCAATGCTCGCGCCAAAGATGGTATTCGCTGGGCCAGGAGGCGGTTGGGAACAATCTCAACTGAAGTGGCACCGGACGATGATACCCAATCCACCCCGGCCCAAATCGGCGAGGAAGCGCCAGAGTTACCGGATGATTTCATCCGGGACCAACTCTTATCCAAAGAAGAGTTTCAGGAGCGGGCCAAAAAGGGCGCTTTGGCGCACAAAGCACGTCGTACCATTGACCCTCTCTTGACCGTTGCCATCATCTTGAGCGCAACAGCAATATTAACACTAGGCATCTGGGTTTTGGCCTTCATGCCTGCCGATACCCTGGCGGCCTGGTTACCTGCTCCGGTTGAAAATGTCCTGATTGGTAGGAAGCCGGTGGTGTTAGTGCCATTGGGACACGCTGCTCCATCGAAACTTGTAGAAGAGCAGGCCGAACCTGCCATACCAGATGCCCCCCCCATCAAACACTTTGCCTCCACGGGTGATACTATAATTATCGAAGCCCCCCAACCCGCTGAAGCGGATACCGGATTAGATTTGTCTATACCGATTGAAGTCCTAGAGCCTCCGCTAGAGTTGAATGAATTGGTCTCCTCGGTAGAAGATGAACCACTTTCTACGCCTATCGAAGAACCAACCGAAATTGTTACCAACGCTTCAGAGGCTGGAAATCTGGTCAGTACCCCCTTAAGCGACTTTATCGGGCCAGCCGATGCAGCGCTTACAGGCCCTAAACTTTTTGAGCCTGTTGATGATGAGTTGTTATATCATCACCCTGCTTACCCTGATGAGAAATGGATTGAGGTCAATCTAACGGAACAACGCGTAACAGCCTGGGAAGGTAATGTGCCTGTCATGTCATTTCTGGCTTCTACTGGATTGCCCAACACCCCCACCGTACTCGGTGAATATCATATTTATTGGAAGTTAGAATCTACGCTGATGACCGGACCGAATTACTACCTCCCGGAAGTACCCTACACGATGTACTTTTACGCTGGCTATGCTCTACATGGAGCCTACTGGCATAACAATTTTGGCAATCCTATGAGCCATGGGTGCGTCAATTTGAGCATCGACAATGCCAAAGAATTATTCGAATGGGCCGACCCGGTACTCCCGCTAGGCTACACCCAGGTAACTTCCACCTACAATAATCCCGGGACATTAGTAGTTGTACACCAGTAGTTAGTAGTCAGTAACCAGTGGTCAGAAATCAGTAGTCAGTAGTCAGAAACCAATAAATCCGCTTCTCCTTATTCCCCGCTTCGACAAGGCATAGATTTGTGGTAGAATACCATCTACCTTTAACAACATTCTTTACCCCAAGAAAGGATTATAATGTTCACACGATTTACGAGGCAGCAGGCTATGGCAACAGGGCTGACCTGCCTACTTTTTGTTAGTTTAGTTTTGGCCGCCTGTGGCGGGGCTGCTGCACCAGTTTCCGAGGAGTCAGTCACCTCCAGTGGCACCGAGGACGTGGCTCAACCGGCATCCGAAAGCGAGAAACAGGCTCAAGAAAGCCAGGAGGCAGCATCGGCTGAAGAAGGGATGACTGCTACCGAAGAGACCGAAGCCACCAGCGAGGAAGCCGCCCCTGAAGAGTCTGAAGCCGTAAGTGAGGAACCGGCTGCTGATGAAAGTGCTACCAAAGAAACCGAAGCCACAGATAATGAAAGTTCATCAGCGCCAGAACAGGAGTTGGCCTCAAGCAGTTCGGCAGCTTGCCGGGCTGTTACACCGGATAACGACCCTATTGCGGCGGTATTGCAACCTAATGAACTCATTGCCCCCATATCGGATAGCGATTGGACCAAAGGTCCGGCTGATGCACCGATAACATTTATCGAGTATGGTGATTTTCAATGACCGGGCTGTGCTGCTGCTTCTCCCGTGGCGGAGAAGCTCAAAACTGATTACGGCGACCAAATGTTGTTTGTTTTCCGCCATTTCCCGTTGATAACCATTCATGATAAAGCTCAGATTACGGCTGAAGCGGCCGAGGCTGCCGGTGCTCAAGGCAAGTTTTGGGAAATGCACGACATTTTGTTCGAGCGCCAGTCAGCCTGGAATTCGCTGCCGGAAGCCAGCATGATCGAGCTATTATCAGATTATGCCAAAGAAATTGGTGTGGAAGACATCCAGCAATTTCAAGCTGACCTGGAAAATGACACCTATGCCGATAAAGTCTTAGCCAGTTATGATGCGGCTATCGGAGCAGGCTTAAATTCCACCCCCAGTTTTGCCATCAACCAGATAAACCATCCAGGTCAGGCGCTTGGCTTCTCTTACGAAGGGCTAGATCTCTTTATCAACCTAACGCAGTTACAAAGTCGTTGGTATAGTCAACCAGAGCAAGTGATTGATCCGGAAAAAGAATACATGGCTACCATTCAAACTGAAAAAGGTGATATTGTTGTTGAGCTATTTCCCGATACCGCCCCGGTTAATGTCAACAGCTTTGCTTTTTTGGCCCAACAAGGATGGTACAAAAATGTAACGTTTCATCGAGTCTTACCCGGTTTTGTGGCGCAGGGTGGCGACCCTACCGGCTCTGGGATTGGCTTTCCCGGCTATCGCTGTGATGATGAGATTGCCCCTTCGCGCGCCTTCGATGGGCCGGGGGTTGTCTCTTTAGCTAACAGTGGGGAAAATACAAATGGCAGCCAGTTCTTCATCACTTATGATGCCGTTCCTCAATTAAACCCTAACTTTACCATTATTGGGAAGGTGGTTGAGGGTATGGATATCGCGGAAAGCATCACCCCACGCGACCCACAGAGCAACCCCGATGCTCCGGCTGGTGATACCATTATTGATATTGTTGTCGAAGAGAAAAATTAATTCAAAAGGGAGAATTTATCACCGTGGATATTCCAGGCTATAACAAACAATTTATGAAAAAGGTAAAAAGCGAGGAGCCTATTTATAATAATGCCACTCGCTATGGTGTTCAGGTCAAGTCTATATCCGAAATAAGTATTCCTCTCAATGCCCAGCAATATTGGCGAGCCATCGGTGTCCATCATCTGACAGGCGCAGAGAACATGGGCAACCATCATGCCTACTGCGATGTGGTAAATGCAGACGGCCAACGCGTGAATGGTACTCGTCTGGTCTTAACCGAAAGTAGCGCGGCCCCTCTCTATGCGACAATCGATAAGCCAGCCAACGAAGCTGGCACAAATTTCCCAATGTGGTCGCACACCAAGGCCACGGTTGCCGTTGCCTGGCCTGCCGACAACCCCTTACCCAGCGAAGAAGTCGGGATTCTCCGAACTGACCACGCCGACGAAGAGGTCGGCAATACCTGGGGGCATCACTCTTTCTATGTTGTTTTCCAGCTTACAACCATTTCCCAAACAGAACCTCCACCCACAGAACCACCAGAAGTACCAACTGACCCAGGTGGTCCAGCCCTAACATTGGAAGAGACGATTGCCCTGGTGGGACAACCCTTGATTATCCCGCTGAATCCTGATGCTATGTTCTACAAAATTGCTAAACAACAATCTTTGGGCGAGCGCCTAACCTCAGAATACGACGCCCAATATCAGGGCAGATCATATCGAGCCCAAGTTTACGAAAAGGGCATCGTTTATGCTGAGGTCGGTGATTGGGGCAATGTCAAGATAATTCCCCGAACCAATTGATTTCGCTTTTGTAAATAGGTGCAGAGCTAATAGCGAAAGATAGTTACGGGGTTAACCCCGTAACTATCTTTCGCAAAACTGAATTTTCCTATTGTGGGAAGGATAAACCATAACCCATGTTGACCAACCATCACCAATAACGCCTTCAATTGGGGCGTTTTTTTGTGTACTGGGAGGATATTGAAGCATCATGATCGCTATTATCGGTGGCGGTATTTGTGGCCTGAGCATTGGCTGGTATCTCGCCAAAGCAGGCCAAGCCGTGACCATCCTGGAACGAGGCCAAGCCGGGCACGGTGCAACCTGGGCCGCAGCAGGAATGCTTACGCCCTGGAGTTTTATTGGTTCAGATGAAGAGCCTGTCTTTCAGTTGCACCTTGCCAGCCATGCCATGTGGCCCGACTTTGGGCACGCACTGGAAAGCACCACCGGTGTAGCTATCGATTATCGGACCGAGGGACGGTTGTTTATCATTCTTGACCACGAGGATGCGAGAGGGCTGAGAACTCGATATGAATTCAATCGAAAATTAGGCTTATCTCTGGAATGGCTTTCCGGCGACGAAGCCCGCCGCCGTGAACCTCATCTCGCCTCCACTGTGACAGATGCTGTATTCATGCCAACCGGACACGTGGTCGATAATCGTAAAGTAGTTATGGCTTTGCAAAAAGCTTTCCGGATGGCCGGGGGCATCTTACGGGAACAGTCCAAAGTTGTTGAAATTGTTATTGAACGGAATCGGGTGCAGGGGGTACGTTTAGCTAACGAGTTTTTAGCAGTGGAGACGGTGGTCTTAGCTGCTGGTGTATGGTCGAGAGACATTCCCGGCTTGCCCAGAACGGTGCGTCCTCCGGTTCGTCCGATAAAGGGACAAATGCTGGCCCTGCAAATGCCACCAGAATCACCCTTACTTGAGCATATGGTTACCGGGCAGGTTTACATCATTCCCCGGTCGGATGGACGGTTACTGGTTGGGGCTACAATCGAGGAGAAAGGGTTTGATAGTCACGTGACCGCTGGGGCAATTTTTGAGATGCTCGCTCAAGCCCGCCGCATACTCCCCGCCATTGACAACCTCCCGCTTATTGAAACCTGGGCCGGATTGCGTCCCGCCAGCGATGACGAGGCTCCAATTCTCGGCACAACCAGGGTGGATGGCCTTATTGTAGCTACCGGACATTTTCGTCATGGTATTTTGCTGGCCCCTATTACGGGCCAGGCCATTAGCCAGTTTATTCTCACCGGCAAAGTGATGGATGAGATAAGATTCTTTACCCCTTCACGTTTTTCTTATTGAGATATGGCCCATCCCCTGAGCGGGCACAATAGGCAAGATAGCCACACCTGGCTCCCGTCTTTAAGCCTAACCTAAATCGGCCTCCCGGCGGATTACAGAACGCCCAACTTTTGATATACTGTTTATCTATGCAATGTAAAGGGTGACTGGCACTTGATTAGAAGAAAACTCTCACTTATTCTGCAATCTGTGATGCTCTTGAAGCAAAGTGCCAGTCACCTGAATGATTATAACCTTTGTTCTGGAGGAACATTCTTATGAAAAATATTCTTGTAACTGGCGGGGCTGGCTTCATCGGCTCGAATTTTGTACATATGATGTTGGGCAAGTACGATGACCTCGATATTGTGGTGTATGATAAATTAACCTACGCCGGTAATCTCGACAACCTGGCCCCGGTGGCCGAAAATCCCCATTATCACTTTGAGCAAGGTGATATCTGCGATGTAGAGATGGCCGATAAGGTCATGCAGCAGTATAACATCGACACTATTGTCAACTTTGCCGCAGAAACTCACGTTGATCGTTCCCTCATGGAACCGGGAGGCTTTATTCAAACCGATGTGTATGGAACCTTTGTCTTGCTCGAAGCCGCCAAAAAATACAACATCGAGCGTTACCACCAAATTAGTACCGATGAGGTTTATGGTCAGATACTCGAAGGACGCTCAGTGGAGACAGACCGGCTGCATACCCGTAGCCCCTACTCGGCGGCTAAAGCCGGGGGCGATTTAATGTGCCTAGCTTACTACACCAGCTTCAATATTCCTGTGACCATCACGCGAGGCAGCAACAATATCGGGCCTTATCAGTACCCGGAGAAGGTGGTCCCTGTCTTTGTCACCAACGCCATCGACGACCAGCCCCTTCCCCTCTATGGTGATGGCTTACAAATGCGCGATTACCAATATGTCCTCGACCACTGTGAGGGCATCGACGTGGTGCTACGCCAAGGGCAACTCGGCGAGATTTATAATTTGGGGACAGGGGTAGAAACAACCAATATTGAGATGGCAAAACTTATCCTCAAGCTGCTCAACAAGCCGGAAAGCCTGATTCAACCTATCACCGACCGGCCCGGTCACGACCGGCGCTACGCCCTCGATTGCAGCAAAATTGGGACTCTGGGCTGGAAGAGCCGGCACAACTTCGAGCAAGCCATTGAGTCCACAGTCAAGTGGTATGTTGACAACGAAGCCTGGTGGCGCAAAATCAAGAGCGGCCAGCATTATCAAGAATATTACGAACGCCAGTACGCCGGGCGAGAGGTTACATAAAACCAGATCGCAGAGATCCCCGAGACTGTGTGGTCCAGTTTAATTAGCGATTTGATTTTAGCTAGAAGCAGGGCTATGCTACAATAACTCACAAACAATTTAAGAGGGGTTAGGTATGAGCCAAGCCATAGTGACACCGGATGTTCTCACCTTAGAAGAAGTTGCTGAGTATTTGCGACTGCCAAAAGAAATAGTTGAGCGCCATGCTACGCAAGGCCAAATCCCTGGTCGGCGAATTGAAGATACCTGGCGTTTTCTCAAAGCTGCCATCAATGACTGGTTGCGGAGTCACGATAGCCGAACCATACTGCTCCAACAAGCGGGAGCTTTGGCAACAGATGACACCCTGCCTGAACTACGGGCCGAGATTTATGCAGCACGGGGACGGCCGGAGGCTGAAGAGAAAGCAGGCTCGTAATGCACCTGCTTGATACAGATACGCTCACCTATCTACACGCCGGACACCCGCATGTCATCAAACATCTGAGCGAACTGGCAGACCCCGATGTGGGAACAACGATTATCACCAAAATCGGGTTACTACGTGGTCGTTTTGACTTTGTACTCAAAGCCATACCCGGCGCGGAACTCCTCAGAGCGCAGCAGTTACTCTTTCGCACCGAAGAACTCCTGGCCCAAATTATGATCGTTCCATTAGATCAAGTAACCGTAGCGGAATTTGATCGTCTACGGACAATCAAAGGATTACGCAAGATTGGACGGGCCGATTTGCTAATTGCCAGCATTGCCCTCGCTCACCAGGCCACCTTAGTTACCCGTAATTTACGACACTTCCGACAGATATCCGGTCTAACCGTAACAAATTGGATAGATTAGTATGATTTCGTTAGCTCACCTTCTCAACCACTTCGGTAAGCGTCTGCGGAAGGCTTCTTTAATCATGGCCGTTCGCAATCGGGTCCAGGCCACAGCCGTCTGGTAAGCCTGGGATGAGTACTCCTTATACTCTGGTCCGGCACCATTTTTATTGCTAAAGGTTTGGAACACGTAATCATTGGCAATCATCTCGACCTCACTCTGATGGGCTGGCAAATTGCGTTGTAAAACGGCTGCGTGTTCATAAGGAGTTTGCCAGGGCCACAGCATTACGCCCATCCAACTCGCAAATTTAACCATTCGCTCGTAACGGACAGAAACATTTTCTTCAGGGTTGACTTGATTTTGCTTTCGCCACCAAAATCCACCGGCAACTAAGGCCGCCAGGATTATTACCCCGACAAAAGCGACTCCCCCACTCACCACTGAACGCGGCAAAATGAGAGTTCCAAAAAGCGGGAGTCTGAAGATGAAAGGTACGGGGCCACCAATCGGCGCTTCATCATCAAGAGGGTCTGGTGGCCGTTCGGGAACGTCTTCGAGCTGGCTTGGATCATTATTTAAAAAAGCGCCCGAAGTAAGTGACCCGTCCGAAGAGATAAGACGAATAATATTGGGTTGGGCCGCTGTAGGCTCAAACTCGATCCACCCATATTTAGGAAAGTAAACCTCTACCCAGGAATGGGCATCCTTATTGAGTACATGAAAACTATCGGTATCGGAGTTAAATGTCCCTTGAGCATAACCAGCCGCCAATCGGGCCGGAATACCGATAGAGCGCAGCATGACAATCATCGCAGAGGCATAGTAATCACAATAGGCTTCTTTGGCGGTAAAGAGGATATAATCCACCTTATCAATATTAGGCGGTGGAGCAGCAATGCTCTCGTTATAATTAATGTTGTTTCGCAGATAACGCTCTATGGCCTGTGCCCGGCCAAAATTATTATCGTATGTATCGGTTATTTGGAGGGCCAATTCTCGAGTACGTTCAGTTACGGAATCGGGAAGTTGTAGATAACGTTCGGTAATCCAGGCGGGATAATCGTTGCCTGCTATTTCCAGTTGACCTACCGTCGCCCGGCTGGCTAGTGAGACAACCTGATAACTCTCGCCTTTGTCTACGGTAGCATTGCTACGAATATAGGTAATTTCCTCAACCCAAGGCCCCTCCTCACTGGACCAAATTGGAGAACCGGCTTGAGCAATCTCTTGCTCGGACAGTTGAGTGAAAGTAACCTTGGCGGAGCGATCCAGGCTTACCGGATTAGGCATCGCATAAAGAACGGTAGCGTTATCGTGGTAAAAGACAAAGGTTTGTGTGACCGCCTCACGAGCCTCAAAGTTGGGGAGGGAAGGGGTTTCATTAGGGCCAAAGTTAGCTTTATCTTCGTCGCGAGTCAACCAACCGTCACCACTGTAATAGTCATACGTTACGGCTCGCCAATAGCGGCCTGTTCCTGAAACGGTAACATCCATCACCGGCTCTTCGGTCAGGCGACGCGGGCCACCCAGCTTTAGCGAGGAACCAAATGAGTCGAAAGATTGCCGGTCACGGTAATTGAGGTCAGCAAACATACGGTTCCACTCATTTTGCATGTCACGCCACGATCCCTGGAAATCGTCCAGAAGGCCCAGTGTTTTAGCGTTGACTAGAGGAGGGGTCAACCAGGCAAACCCGATGACCAAAGCCGAGACAATAAAACCATCACGCAAAAAATCAAAGCTGATATCGGGTCGAAAGAATATCCCCTCGGCTCGCCAGGCTTGCTCTTGGCTAAAGAGGTTGAAACGGATAATAAGGAGTAAAGCCACAAGCATATAGAGAATAAACCAAAAGGTAATATCTGTGGGGGCATAATACAAATTGATGAGCAGAACCAATCCACCTGGAACGATAGCTGGCCATACTCTGCCTGAGCGAAAGATAAACCATATCGTGAGGTAGCCCATCAACCACACAATCACGCTCATTTGGAAGATGAACATAAGGTTATCGTAGCTGGTGCCTCCCTGCTGGGCCAGTTTGTACCAGTTGTAAAAGCGTATGGCTAAGTTATTCCAACGTTCTAACCAGGTGTAATGAACCGGCAGCAAGCGACTTGTCACCCAGAAAGACCAGCCCAGGCCAATGATAACGCTAAACACATGGGCAATAATCCATGGCAAAATACTCCGGGCCAGCATTGTGCTAATTAAGATGGTCCCCAGCCCCACAAAGGTGATAATGCCGATGCCTTTGGTCCAGCCTGTAGCTCCAACTGCCCAGGTTGCTACGATTACCAGAGCAGCCGTCAATAGCCATACGGTTTTGGCTTTATCTAGGCTAGGGCTTTTATCCATAAGTTTCTTCTCCTTAATTGCTCATTAAGGTATCATCTCTGGCATTTGTCCACTGTAGAAGATTTGACGGTAAAGGTCAGTAATAAAACTTACGATCTTAAACATCTTGATATTTTGATAGATATTATACTTTTGTCACAAGAAATCACAAGATGTCAAAGCCACAATGCTTAAGATTACCACAGCGGCGCTACGGGGTCGGAGTGGGAGAAATAACGGGTGTTGAGTTCAGAGGAGGGGTTGGTGTAAGGGTAGGAGTACCGGTTGGAGGTTGGGGTACGGTAGTTAAAGAGGGCGAAGGACTAGGCACAAGTGTAGGTGTAGCGGTAGTTGTATTGGTAGGAGTCCCGGTTGGAAGTTGAGTGGGTATGGGTGATGGGGTCAAGGTAGGAGGTTGTGTGGTTGGGGTATCCGAGGGAACCAGGGTTGGCGTATCGGCAGGAATGAAGGTTGGGGTGTCGGTCGGAATGGGGGTCGGGGTATCGGTCGGAATGATAACAGTTTCAGTCGCGGTTGGAGTCGGGGTGGGGGTAGAAATTGGATTGTCAACAAGCACGTGAATGCGGGCCTCCACCGCGCCTTGGCTATGGTCAAATACCATCAAGCGAAGCGTATAAGGGCCATTCTCAACTTGGGTGGTATCAAATGTACCCAGTACCCCCTGTTCTAGCAAATTATCTGTCGGCCCTTGAATAAGCGTAAAAGCCTGCGGATTCGTTCCTTGACCTAATTCAATTTGATAATGAGAGAAGTTTGCCGCCACCGCGGACCCTTGCAAGGTCATAATCCCACGGACGGTGCTACCATCTAAGGGCTGGGTAATCGTAGCAACGATATTTGTTGAGGGACAGTAGCCTTCTGGGGGTTGTTCAATGCCATGCTCAATCGCCCACTCTCGACCATCAGGCGGATAAACTTGATAGTATCGCTCCTCAACTCTGGTTCGACAAAAATCGTTGGCTCGCAGCCCGGTATTAAGGTCTATCTCAATCAATTGGTGAATGTCATGTTCCGGCCCAAGGGGAGGCTGGTCTTGAAAGAAAATCTCTTTGCGGCGCTCCGGGCAAACCTTACTGGGGATTGTACCGGAGTCGGCACATACTTCCAACTCGATAATAGTAGAGGGGCGGGTAAAATCTCGCACGGGCAACCCCTCGTGAGCACGCTCCATAAAATTGTGCCAAATAGGACCGGCCCCTGTTAGACCACTCACCTCAACCATCGGCGTTCTATCCGTATTGCCTACCCAAACCCCGGTAACGATATCGGGCGTATAACCAATGGCCCAATTATCACGAAAATCGTTGGTGGTGCCGGTTTTGGCAGCTGCCGGTCGAGAGAGATGCAAGGCGCTGTTCGGGCCAAAGGAGATAGAGCGAGCTTCATTATCGGCCAGAATGTTGGTCATCAGATAGACATGTTCCTGCTGCAACACTCGCCGCGCTTGAGGGCGAGCCGGTTCAATCACCCGGCCAAAGCCATCTCTGATTTGCAGGATACTGGTAGGAGGAATCAAAACGCCGCCATTCGCCATTGCCTGGTATGCGCCGGTCATCTCGATAAGCGGCACTTCGCCACTCCCCAGAGTCAACGACAGGCCGTAATCATTGCGGGTAAGGGTGGTAATGCCCAATCGAGCCGATATCTCCTTTAGCGCATTCACCCCCACGGCTTCCAAAGCCTTAACCGCAGGGATATTATAAGAGTTCGCCAGCGCAACTCGCAGGGAAACCGGGCCGTGAAATTTTTGGTCGTAATTGGTCGGTTTATAGACGCCACCGGCCCCATCGGGATACTCTACCGGAACGTCCATAATTAAGGTGCTGGGTGTCCAGTTGAGCCGCTCGAAAGCAGCTAAATAAGTTAGAGGCTTCATGGTCGAGCCAGGTTGGCGAGGGCTAATCGCCATATTGATCTGCCCATCAATCGTCTCATCCCGAAAATCTTTGCTGCCCACCATGGCTAAAATTTGCCCATTGGTCACATTCATCGCCACCAAGGCTCCGTTGGATACATTGCGACCGGCCAGGGCATCGACCTGATTGCGGACTTCTTCTTCGGCAATGGCTTGCAAGCGAGGGTCGAGCGTCGTTTGAACCTGTAGCCCCGCTTGATAGATATATTCAGGTGGCACAATTGATTCCAGTTCCTGCCGAACGTAGGTAACAAAGTGAGGCGCTTCAAAGGCGGCATGCAACTCTCGCAGTTGTAAATCTTTTAATCGGGCCGCTTCAGCCTCGGCTGCGTTGATATAACCTGCCTCGACCATCAATCTCAGTACATCCGCCTGGCGGACCTTAGCCCCTTCGGGATTCACATAAGGGTCGTGCGTGGCCGGTGATTGAGGTAGACCGGCCAGTAGGGCGGCTTCCGGTAAGGTAAGCTCGCGGGCCGATTTACCAAAGTAGGTTTGCGAGGCAGCCTCAATGCCATAAGCCAGGTTGCCATAGTAAATCTGGTTCAGATAAATTTCCAGAATTTGCTCTTTGGTATAACGTCGGTTGATTTCAACAGCCAGGATGGCTTCTTTAACCTTGCGTGACAGGGATTGTTCGGTACGTTCTTGAAGGCTCAGCAGGACATTTCGGGCCAATTGTTGGGTAATAGTGCTCCCCCCCGAAACAATCTCCCTTTCAGTTAGGTTGTAGTAAATGGCACGCACAATGGCAATCGGATCAACCCCTACATTCAAATAAAAAAAGCGGTCTTCGGTAGCAATGGTGGCGTTTATGAGGTCGGGCGAAATCTGGTCAAGGTTAACGGTCGTACGCCGCCCACCGGTGGGGTCGATGATTTCCCAGAGTAGATTACCATCTCTATCTAAGATTTGAGAGGTGGCAAACTGGAATGAGCGTGAGCGCAGTTCCTCGGCAGGCGGTAATTGTCGAGCAATCCAGAAATAGGCAATAACGCCCCCTGATAAGGCCAGCACCCCAATTAAGATAACAACAATAGAAAGAAGGGCTAAACTTCTAACAAATAAGCGCCGCCAATTGATACGAGGGCGAGCAGGCCGTCGAGGGCTGGCGACCACTGTCTGTTGGTAGGGTGTAGGCGGCTGGCGTTGAGGGTGCTGTGCAGTTGGCCCAGCTTGAGGGCGCTGAGGTGGGGAGCGGTCAGCACGAGTTGGCTCTACCCTAGACGATGAGGGTGGAGCGGGTGACGGTCTCTGCCCTGATGATTTAACTGGATGTTGAGAATCTGGGGTAGGCCGGACCCGCCTTGTCTTATCGTCTCTGGGAGAGGCGGTTGGTTTTGAAGGCCGAGTAGGTTCTTCGTCTGGGTCGGGAATATCACTCATAAGTTACAGCAAACAAAAAAGCACAGTCACGATAACTGTACTCTTAATGAAAGTCGTTTAACGTGATTGTTTGATATATTTGAGCTAACCCCACTGTCGCTGAATGATGATCTGACAACTTGAGTTGCTTAATTACCGAGTCGCGATTATTTTTTGTAACGATAAATGATTCGGCCACGTTCCAAATCATAAGGAGAAAGTTCTACCTTTACCCTATCACCCAGTAACACCCGAATATAAAACTTTCGCATTTTACCAGATAGGTAAGCCAGTACCGTGTGACCATTTTCTAATTCTACTCTAAAGCTGGTATTAGGTAGGGCTTCGGTAATTTTCCCATCTAATACCAATTTTTCTTGAGTGGCATCAGCCATGTAACATCCCTTCTTAAACTAAACAATTAATTAAATCCCCGATGTGTTAATGTCACCTCGGACAGAACTCCAATTCCTCAGAACTCTGTTCCTATTCTAGCAGACCGCCAAATCCTTGTCAATTTTTGTTAAATGTACACATTGGGTTTAAACTTGATTCTCTTTTGTTTCTTCACCCAATTGGCGACAAAAGCTCAACAAATCATCAAGGATTACCTGCCGGTTAGGCTTGTGACTTGGCGGAGACTCTGGACCGTAGGAAAAGAAATAATGATCGCCCGACATGACCCTAATTTGGTCCGGAGGAAAATTTAGTTCTTTTAACAAGTTGAGCATTTGATGTACGCGAATAGCTCTATCCTTACGCCCCAAAGCCACTTTGTAGCGTGACCAATCGGTACGTTTCGGGGGGCTATGTATAGTACCTAATACATAAAGGGTTTGGGCCAATGTGCCAAAAGGGGTTTGGTTATAGATCCGTAGATGTTCGTTTTTCACATCATCACTGGCTCCGCCACCAAAAATGTCGATTATATGTAGAGCCAAAGCATTTTTTACAGCGGTAAACGAAGGAAGACGAATACCCAAACCTACTGTCTTGAAAGCAGCTTGTTGTTGGGTATCTTTGCACAACAAAGCTGGAGCCAGAGCATAGAAACCGTAAACTTCGTCTTCCCAGCCGGTCACATCTTTATAAAATGTAGCTGCCCCGCCCATCGAATGTCCGACAAAGAGATAAAAAGGTCTACGTTTACGGTTGGGAGCTGGATACAAGTTTGTGATCCTTAGCCAATGCTCCACAGCAGTCATGAGGGCTGCCGGGCTGCATTGTTTTTCATAGGGGGTATCATTAAGAAAGGGTGATTCGCCAAAGCCATTAACATCCAAATTGAAGCAAACAACATGCTTGTGTTTGGTCGCAAGTTGAAATGGTAGGCTTTCCCAAATGCGATGGCTACCACACCAGCCATGCATAAAAAACACGTACCCATCTGCTTCTGCCAGAGTCTGCGAAATTGTTCTTTCCCGGTCTGGAAACTGAAAGTATATTGTTTCCCAGTGTAAATCAGCCAAACCCGTTTGTACCTGAAACTCTTCCAGCAAATTCTGTTCAACTTGCCGAGACAAATAGAAAGGCTCAATGGTTATGTTTTCAAGGCTATAATAAATTGCGGCACTTATTCTTGTCTGGTCAATTATTCTGCTCATACCTTAATATATTGTCTTTTATTTTTTGTCAATCGTCAATGGGTCAAACGAACCACCAGGGGAGAATCAGAATAAAGAGCGATTCTTGGGGATGCACCTCTATCTGTGTTATAATTGCCCGCTGAGGAAGCCCTTTGCATTAGGAAGGAGATAAAATGAGTCAATATTATCCTCAACAAGGTCCATCGTATCCGCCCGAATACGGCCCTGAATATGATTATTATGATGAGGGCGATTTTGATTATTACGATGACGACGAGGATGAAGGGCCAGATAGTTCATTACTTCAATCTGCGGTGGCCTTTTTTGCCGGAGGTTGTCTGGTCTTTTTGTGTATGAGTTTATGCGGCCTGGTTTTGGTAGCAGGTTTGTTTTTGGACTCGGGCACCGGCCTATCGGAGACACCAATTCCGGGCAATGATATCGGTCTGACGTTTGAAGAGCCTGCCAATCCAGGCGAAGCCGTGGTCAACGAGCAAAAGATGCAAGTGACCATCCTTGAAGTTAATCGGAATGCCGCAATCGAGGCTATTCCGCAGGCCGACGGTAGAGAAGTAATCATTATTACAGTAGAGGTGGTGAATGTAGGTGAGGAAGATGGCTCATTTAACGAGCGCGATTTTATGCTGCTAAATTCATTTGAAGAAGCCTACGCCCCTTCTCTTGGGGCTGTAGATGGTTCTCTGGGACGGGGCACATTGCCTCCCGGTGAAGGATTGGAAGGGCGTTTGGTCTATGAGGTCATCGCCGACGAAGTTGATTTACGGTTACTATGGGAGCCGCGTGATAGTGCGCCCCGCTACATATTTTTGGAGTAAGCAAAACGTTAATTGACGAATGGTCAAACTACTTATTGCTACAAATAATCTCCACAAACTGGATGAGTTCAAAGAGATTTTCGCCGAGTTACCAATTGCCATCACCTCTTTAGCCGAGGAAGGAATTACTCTCGACCCCGACGAGACCGGCCTGACCTTTGAAGAGAATGCCATCATCAAGGCCCAGGCCTTTGCGGAGGTGAGCGATTTGCCGGTTTTAGCCGACGACTCAGGGCTTGAGGTTGATGCACTAGATGGTGAGCCGGGTGTCTACTCGGCCCGTTATCAAAATACAGCCAAGGGCGATCATGTAGGGCGCTATCAAATTGTGCTTGACAAGCTGGCCGCTAAAAACCTGCCCTGGTCTAAGCGAACAGCCCGCTTTCGGTGTGTTATTGCTGTAGCGACGAAACAGCATTTAATCGGCACTGTTGAAGGTACAGCCGAAGGCTTTGTTGATTATGAGCCTAAAGGTGAAAATGGCTTTGGCTACGACCCCGTTTTCTTTATGCCAGAGTTTAACCAAACTATGGGTGAGATGTCAGCGGCCCAAAAGCACAGTATCAGCCATCGTGGCCGCGCCGCCCGCGCCGCTATACCTTTGATAAAGAAATTGTTGAGCAGTAATCATGATAGAACAACCAACTGACCCACCCCTTGATTTATCCGATGTCTTTGCCTATGTTGATGCAAACCAGCAGGCGTTTCTCGACCGGCTGATTGCCTATGTCAGCCAGCCGAGCATCAGTGCCCACGGTATAGGAATCGGTGAGGTAGCGGAGTTTTTGGTAGCGTTGCTCAGTAGCCTGAAGCTCGATACGGAGGCCGTACCCACTTCCGGCTGGCCCATGGTATTAGGCCATCACACCACCTCCCCCGAAGCGCCCACGGTACTCCTCTACGGTCACTACGATGTCCAACCACCAGACCCCCTCGAAGCGTGGATTTCTCCCCCGTTTGAGCCAACTATTCGAGATGGCAGGCTCTATGCACGAGGGGTAGGTGATAACAAGGGCCAGCATTTTGCCCAGATTTTGGCTCTGGAATCGCTGCTGGCTTGCCGTGGTAAATTACCATGTAATGTAATCGTGCTGCTAGAGGGTGAGGAGGAGATTGGCAGCCCTCACATTGCCGAGTTCATTCATCAACACCGGGATAAACTCCAGGCCGATTTAGTTATCACGTCCGACGGCCCGGTCCATGAGAGCGGACAATCCTGCATTATGTATGGGGTGCGGGGTGTTGCCTCCTTTGAATTGCGAGCGCGTGGGGCCAATCAGGACCTTCATTCCGGAAACTGGGGCGGTATTGTACCGAATCCCCTCTGGACTCTGGTTCATTTACTCAGCACAATGAAAAACGAACGGGGTGAAATCACCATAGATGGCTTTTATGATAACGTGATACTGCCAACTGAATTAGAACAGCAAGCCATGAGCAATCTACCTCTCAATCTGGAGGCCATCAAATCGGAACTCGATTTGTCCCAACTTGATGAGCCTCTGGAGCGCCCTTTCTTCGAGCGCACCATGTTCTGGCCCACGTTGACTATCAACGGCCTGCATGGAGGCTACGGCGGACCTGGCACTAAAACCGTATTGCCTCACGAGGCTATGGCTAAATGTGACATTCGCCTGGTTGAGGGCCAAAGTATCGACGAAATCTTTGCCAAAGTGGAAGCTCACATCAAACGTCATGCTCCCGACGTTGAGTTTATTCGGCAAGCGGCGATGGAGCCATCCAAAACAGCACTCGACTCGCCCTTTACCGAGCCTATTCGCCAGGGTATTATAATGGCCCAAGGCCACGAACCCTTGCTGATTCCATCGGCGGGAGGCAGCTTGCCCGACTATGTGTTTACCAAAATTCTTGGCATCCCGGCCTTTGGTGTACCTTATGCCAACCCAGATGAAGCCAATCACGCCCCTAACGAAAACCTCGAAATCGAGCGGTTTTTTGCCGGTATCAAGACCGGTGCAGCCATGTTGAGCCATCTAGGAGCAAAAGGATAATATTTATGAGTAATGAGCGCGTGGCCTACTTCAACGGTCAAATCATCCCCGAAAGTGAAGTCTGTATCTCATTTCGGGACCGAAGCTTCAGATATGGGGACGGTGTTTTCGATGTAGCCCGAACCTTTGGTGGCCGTACCTTTAAATTACAAGAGCATATAGGCCGGCTCTACGATTCTCTTAAATACGTGGGCATCAACCCTGGTCTCTCGCCCCAAGAGATGCTGCGCCTCACCCAGGAAGTCACCGAACGAAATCTTCATCTGCTTAAACCCAACGAAGACTACTGGGTGGGCCAACGAGTTTCACGAGGTATAGATATTCCTGCTGGGGACGTTGGGCAAAGCGACATCCCCACTGTCATTATCGAGTGTACCCCGTTACCCCTCAAGGCCCGCGCCTCTCTCTATCGAGATGGCATTGAGGTCTTCTTTCCCTCAGTACGGCGGACACCGCCCGAAAGTCTCAGTCCAAACGTCAAGAGCCATAACTATTTGAATATGATTATTGCCGATTTGGAAGTACAGAGTCACAGCCCCAATGCCTGGCCCATCCTCCTCGATACGCGCGGCTTTCTGTGCGAGGGTAGGGGGAGCAATCTCTTTTTGGTACGAGACGATGTTCTATATACCCCAAAGGGACAATATGTCTTAGAGGGGGTGAGTCGCCAGACCGTGATAGAATTGGCTCAAGAGCTTGGCATTGCAGTTGTGGAGAACGATCTCACAACACTCGATGCCTTTCGCGCGGATGAAGCCTTCATCACCTCAACCAGCCTCTGTCTCTGTCCGGTGCACTCGTTCAACAAGAAACCCCTACAGAATGAGGCGATTCCCGGCCCTGTGACCCAAAAACTAACCGAGGCATTTTCCAATCTTGTAGATCATGATTTTGTCGGCCAATATTTGACCCACCTGGACTGAAAGAAAATCTCTAAGGTAGGGTTAGAAGAATAGTTTTGTTAGGAGTTGGACACCTGACGGCTCGGAGGCGGTCTGTGACCGCCGACTTGACCTAAACCACCGACAATTTGGCCGGTGCGTGGGTCAGAGCCAAAGGCCCCCTGTGGGCAGACCCACTTTGAGCCTCAACTGTGCAAGTTCTATTTGTAACAACCACAAACCTCGATTAGGGCTGATCTATACTCTTATCTCCTGAATAAATCCTCTTCTTAATTATTCTAACTTTTTTCTAACTATTTTTTGATGGCTTTCAAAGAGTATAAGTATATCATTTTTGGTGTAGGGGAATAATAGGGGATAGTAACAAGCTTAGCCCGTCATTATCTCTTACTTTGTAACCACTACTCTTTTTTAACCAACTCTTGCATATTTTCAGAGTCTTTCAAATGCATCATTAAAATTTCCTTGTTCTGAAGATTATAGTTGGAAGGTGATCAGTTGCTCTTTTATGCAAATGATGTAAATAGAGACCATTCAAAATGTCATTTCTCATTGAGGTGAATAAAGCTGTTGCTATACGCAGTATAGATATTGCTAAACCACTGCATTCGATTACTCAATTAGAAAACTATGGCGGTGTACGAATCTTTCTAATGGATGATGACCAACCAGTTGGTATGATTGATGTTGTCTGCAATGGCCATCAAATTGATATTAAACAGCTACAGAGGCATATTACCGACCAGGTTGCTTCCCATTCATCCCCGCCCATATACCCGAAAACGGATTTGTCATCGGATTTGTCAGTTTCAATCGTCATTGCCACTTATGATCGACCGGCCACCTTACGTCGCTGTCTTGAGGCTCTTAATGATCAGACCTCATCGCAAAAAATCGAGATCATCGTTGTTGATAATCATCCAGCCTCGGGCATAACTCCCCCGGTGCTTGAAGCATTTCCAGATGTTATCCTGGTTAATGAGTCGCGCAAAGGATTATCTTATGCCCGTAATGCCGGGTTTCTCGCCAGTACAGGGGATATTATCTTAACAACCGATGATGATGTTATTGTTACACCTACCTGGGTTGAAAGAATTGCTGCACCATTTGCCGATCCAGATGTTATGGTTGTGACCGGGAATACTCTGCCCCTTGAATTAGAAACGGAGGCCCAACGCCTCTTTGAATTCTACGGGGGTTTAGGACGTGGCTTTGCCCCAATGATTGTTGATAATGCTTGGTTCAAGCAGTTCAAGCTTGGTGTCCCCACCTGGCTTTTGGGGGCGACAGCCAATGCGGCCTTTCGCGCTAACATATTTAGCCATCCACAGATTGGCTTGTTGGATGAATCTCTGGGAGCCGGAACGCCCACAGGATGTAATGAAGACACCTATCTTTTTTATAAGGTTCTAAAGGCCGGTTACAAAATTATCTATGCGCCAAAGGCTTATATTTGGCACGAGCATCGTCGTGAAATGTCAAGCCTGCGCCGCCAGTTGTATGGTTATAGTAAAGGCCATATTGCTTATCATCTTATGACGGTTATTAGAGACCATGATCTACGGGGACTTATTCACATTTTGGGTTATATGCCTTTGGCTCGTGGCTGGCATATGCTCCGGTTGATTGGAGCCAAGTTACGTGGTCGCAAACACTATCCCCTATCCTTACTCTTACTCGAAATCTGGGGTAATCTGAATGGACCGTGGGCGCTCTGGCAATCTTATCGCAATGTTATCCGGCAGGGTAGAAGCAAGGGTTACAACTCTACTATTTTTGGTTTAAACAAACAGCATCGTCAATCAGCACAATAAATCACAGTTGCTTTTTGGACAATATTGAATTGTCCTGAAGAGCCAATAGAGATGAATACATCAATCGGATTTATCTTACTTACACATACTAAGCCACAGCAGATTATCAGACTTATCACCAAGCTAAACAAAATGTTTGATAATCCCTTGATTGTTTGTCATCACGATTTCTCTCAATGTGATTTGGCTGTGGATGCCATCCCCAAAAATGTTTCATTTGTACGGCCGCATCTGAATACGGGCTGGGGAGAGTTCTCACTAGTAGAAGCCACAGTACGGGCAATTCAATCGATGTATGAAGCCCCAACCAACCCGGATTGGTTCGTATTATTAAGCGGAGCCGACTACCCCATTAAATCTGCTGCCCAAATAGTCCATGATTTTACCACTAATCCGAATGATGCTCATATTCGGTTTGAGCCGGTTAAATATAGCACAGATAATGTGGGCAAACGTAAATTATACTATGAGCGGTATTTTAGCGTTAAGTTATTGTCATTTGACTTTCCAAGACGGTTAGGTCTGCGCAGACGAGAATTATGGCTAAAGCATCCAATACTAACAAAACCCTTTCTTCCATTCTCAGAAAAGTTTCCGTGTTTCCGGGGAAGTTTTTGGTTTTGCGCTAATCGGCGAGCCGCCGAATATATTCTGGAATTTTATGATACGAGAGCAGATGTAACCGGGCACTATAGAAAACTATTCGTCGCAGACGAGTCCTATTTTCAAACTATTTTAGTTAATGCACCTCATCTCAAGCTGGATAGCAATCATTGGCGGTATGAAGATTGGTCATCAGAGGGTGATCATCCGAAAACATTAACAATGGAAGATTTACCCCAACTGCTGGCCTCTCCGGCTCATTTTGCCCGGAAATTTGATATGGAAGCAGATAAGACAATTTTTGATGAGCTTGATGCCATCACGGCTTGATAGATGTATAAAATCTAAGGTTAAGCAAAATCTATATGGCAACGAACAACGCGATATCACCTAAATCACCAGAAATCATAGATGATGTACCAATGGGTATAGAAGACAAACATCCACCATCCAATCCATCCAAATTGACGCCGCTCTTTGTGGTAGAGCCGCCGCGTGGCTGGGTGTCGCTTCAACTCAAGACATTATGGGCGTACCGTGAATTGCTTTACTTTCTGGTTTGGCGAGATGTTAAGGTACGATACAAACAGACGGCTCTAGGCGTTGTTTGGGCAATCTTGCAACCGGTTTTGATGATGGTAGTCTTCAGCATTTTCTTTGGCAAGTTTGCCCAAATCCCCTCCGATGGATTTCCATATCCAATCTTTACCTTTGTTGCGCTCCTGCCCTGGCGACTCTTTGCCGGTTCGTTAGCGATGGCCGGAACGAGTCTGGTAATGGATCAAGGATTAATTACTAAAATCTACTTCCCGCGCCTATTGATCCCCTTAGGAACAGTTTTTGTAGGATTGGTTGATTTTGCGATTGCCTTTGTTATTCTGTTGGGTATGATGGTCTATTACGGCATCGCTTTGACCGGCGCGATTTTTACGCTCCCTATCTTTGTTGCCCTGGCAATACTGACCGCATTTGGGGCCGGTTTGTGGCTATCTGCCCTCAATGTTCAGTATCGTGATATTCAGTATATCATCCCCTTTTTAATTCAAGTATGGCTTTTTGCTACGCCCATTGCCTATCCCAGCAGCATTGTTCCAGAGCAGTGGCGCTTTTTGTATGGGTTAAATCCAATGGTAGGCGTAATCGAGGGATTTCGGTGGGCCTTACTGGGCCAAACAAGCGCGCTGGATATTTCGGCCTTTATATCGGTTGTAATTATTGTAATTTTGTTAGCCAGTGGGCTTATCTATTTTAGGCGAATGGAAAGCACATTCGCGGATATTGTGTGAAATATGAGTGATTTAGCAATAAGGGTGACAAACCTTGGTAAACGATACCATATTGGCGAACGTGATAATCACCGCACTTTACGTGATGTTATTGCTAACTCCATTAAATATCCGGTACAGGTGGCTCGTTCATGGCTCAAACAAGAAGAGCATCCCCAAGCAACCAAGAATACAATTTGGGCTTTAAGGGATGTTTCATTTGAGGTCAACCAGGGTGAGGCCGTGGGCATTATCGGTCGAAATGGGGCAGGGAAAAGTACCCTGCTTAAGATTTTGTCTCGTATTACCGAACCAACCACAGGCAGAGTTGAGGGCTATGGCCGTGTTGGCAGCCTGCTTGAGGTAGGAACAGGTTTTCATCCCGAACTGACTGGGCGGGAAAATATTTATTTGAACGGGGCTATTCTCGGCATGACCAGGGTTGAAATCAATCGCAAATTCGATGAGATTGTGGCCTTTTCTGAAGTTGAAAAATTTCTTGACACGCCGGTGAAACGGTACTCCAGTGGGATGTATGTCCGGCTGGCCTTTGCGGTAGCGGCCCACCTTGAGCCGGAAATCTTGATTGTCGATGAAGTTTTGGCAGTTGGCGACGCGGCATTTCAGAAAAAATGTCTGGGGAAGATGAGCGATGTCGCTCGGCAAGGTAGAACGGTATTATTTGTAAGCCACAATATGACAGCCATAGAAAGTTTGTGTGATTGGGCCATACTTTTGGATGAGGGACGATCTGTTAGCAAAGGTTCTCCAAGACAAGTGATTCCTGAATACCTTCAAGAGGCTTTTTCATCGCTTACTCAACAGGTTTGGCTAGAACAAGCTGAGGCCCCTGGCAATGATGATGTTCGTATCCATCGCGCCTGTGTTAGACCTTTAAAGGTTAATTCATCCAATTTAATCACTGTGCATACTCCGTTTGCAATTGAATTCGATTATTGGAACT
>Ga0210124_1000357_pt1 | contig 24103 bp, 17 predicted proteins | sample Muzzi_PWC_D2_FD_185554 | JGI IMG/M metagenome (GOLD analysis project Ga0210124, IMG submission 185554) | Wetland microbial communities from San Francisco Bay, California, USA, that impact long-term carbon sequestration - Muzzi_PWC_D2 (SPAdes) | ecosystem: Environmental > Aquatic > Marine >... | reverse complement strand
CCTGCCCGAGGCGCTGCGCGCCGCGCTGGCGAGCGGCCGGCTCGACGCCGCCACCTTCTTCTCGCAGCGCACCGCGGCGACCTTCGTCGTGCTGGTCCGCGACGCCGGGCTGGCGGCGGCCTGTACGCGCGTCACCGCGCTCTGCCTGAGCCCGGCGGTGGCCGAGGCGCTCGCACCGCTCGCCTGGCGCGCGGTCGAGGTCGCCGCGGCGCCCACTCAGGACTCGCTTCTTGCCGCGTTGGATCGTACGGTACGGGAGGCATCGCACGACCGGACAACAGGGGCAGGCACGATCGAGGGCATGAGCGGCGACACACCCGAAACGACTCCGCAGCCGGGCGCCTCCGGCACGCCGGCGGCGCAGTCGGCCGGAGAAGCCAAAGAGGCACAGGACACGGCGCAGGGGCCCGACGCGGCGCGGCGCGTCATCGCGCAGTTCGGCGGCATCCGGCCCATGGCGAGCAAGCTGGGCGTCGCGGTCAGCACGGTGCAGGGCTGGCGCGAGCGCGGCTCGATCCCGGCCGCACGGCACGACCAGATCCGGGCCGCCGCCGAGACCCACGGCATTGCCCTCGACGCGGCGGCGCTCGCCGCCAGCGACCGCAGCGGCGAGAGCGAGCCCGCCGCCGCGCCGCGTACGGAAGCGAAGGAAAAAGGACGTACGGAGGCCACGGCAGCGCCGGCCGCCGCCGCGGACAAAGCGAAGCCGGCGGGCGCGACTGCAACCGGGGGTGGCGAACAGCCACCCGAGCGTACGCTGCCGCCCGAGCAAAGCGTACGTACGACACCGGGCGGCCTCGGCCCGGGCGCGGCCTTCGCGCTGGGCGCCGCGGTCCTGGCGGTCGGCGTGCTGCTGGCCGTGCTGGCGCGCGACGCCTGGCTGCCGCTGGTCGGCGGCGGCCCCGGAAGCGAGGCGGACGGCGGCGTTGCGCCGGCCCGCGTCGCCGGCCTGGAATCGCGCATCGCCGCGCTCGAATCGGCACCGGCGCCGGGCCTGCCGGCCGCCGCGCAGAAGACGCTCGACGGCCTGGCGGCGAAGCTCGACGACCTCGGCGCCCGGCTGGCGTCGCTCGCCAAGGCCGACGACACGCTCGGCCAGGACAACGCGGGGCTGCGCCGCGACGTCGACACGCTGCGCCACGACCTCGACGCGGCGACCGCCCGGCTGAACGCGCCGGACAGCCTGTCGCCGGCCGAGCAGAAGGCGCTCGACGGCCTGCGCGGCGCGCTCGGCGCGCTCGACACGCGGGTCGGCGGCCTCGACGGCAAGATCGCGGCGCTCTCGGCCCAGCGCAGCAGCGAGCTGCAGGCGGCGGCCGGCGACCTCGCCGCGGTGCTCGCGGTGATGCAGCTGCGCGACGCGTTGGCCGGCTCGGCGCCCTTCGCCACCGAGCTCAAGACGCTGAAGACGCTGGCCGCCAAGCGCCCCGACCTGAAGCAGGCGGCCGCCGCGCTCGCCCCGATCGAGCCCTTCGCCGACAGCGGCGTGCCCAGCCTGGTGACGCTCGAGGCCGACTTCCCGGCGGTCGCGCGCAAGGTGGTGGCCGCCGCCCAGGCCGGCGAGGGCGAGGGCTGGCTGGCCGGCGTGCGCCGGCGCCTCTCGTCGCTCGTCACGGTGCGCCCGCTCGGCGCGGTGCCCGGCTCGGCCCCGGCCGACGTGGTGGCCCGGGCCGAGGCGCTGCTCGGAAAGGACGACCTGGCCGGCGCGGTCGCCCAGCTCGACACGCTGAGCGGCGCCCCGGCCGCCGCGGCCGCCGACTGGCTCGAGCGGGCGCGCGCCCGGGTCGCGGCGCGGGCCGCGCTGGTCCAGCTCAACGCGGCGGTCAGCGAGTACCTGACCGCGGCGCGCGGCTAGGCGGGCCGGGCGATGCGGCGCATCCTCGTCTTCTCGATCAAGGTGGCGGTCCTGGTCGCCGCCGCCTACTGGCTGGTACAGCGCCCGGGCAACGTCTCGATCGACTGGCTCGGCTACCGGGTCGACACCTCGTTCGGCGTGCTGCTGCTGGCGGTCGCCGTGCTGGTCGCGCTCGGCGCCGTGCTCTACCGCCTGTGGCGCGCGCTGCGCCGGGCGCCGCACGACATCGGCCGCTCGATCGCCGGCGGCCGGCGCCGGCGCGGCTACAAGGCGCTGACCCAGGGCATGGTGGCGGTCGCCGCCGGCGCGCCGGAGGAGGCCGAGCGCTGGGCGCGCAAGGCCGATTCCCTGCTCGACGAGCCGCCGCTGACCATGCTGCTGTCGGCCCAGGCGGCCCAGCTCAACGGCGACGAGGCGGCCGCCCGGCGCTACTTCCAGGCCATGCTGGAGAACCCCGAGACGCGCTTCCTCGGCCTGCGCGGGCTGCTCACCCAGGCGTTGCGCGACGGCGACGACGCGGCCGCGCTCGGCTACGCGCGCCAGGCCTACGAGCTGCGCCCGCGCACGCCCTGGGTGGTGACCGCGCTGTTCGACCTGAGCGAGCGCGGCGGCGACCTCGAGACCGCCGAGCGGGCGATCCGGGACGCGGCGCGCATCAAGGCGCTGCCGGCGCCCGAGGCCGACCGCAAGCACGCCGTCCTGCTGGTCGAGCGGGCCCGCGCGGCGCGCGCCGCGGGCCGCCGCGACGAGGCGCTCAAGCTGGCGCGCGAGGCGCAGCGCCGGGTGCCCGGCCTGGTGCCGGCGAGCGCGCTTTTGGCCGAGCTGCTGATCGCCGAGGGGCGCGCCGGCAAGGCGGCCAAGCTGATCGAGCGCGCCTGGGCCGCGGCGCCGCACCCGGACCTCGCGCGGCTCTACCTCGAGGCGCGCCCGACCGGCGACCCGCTCGAGCGCTATCAGCGCACCATGCGCCTGACCGGCGGCGCCGCCGGGCATGTCGAATCGCACCTGGCGCTGGCCCGCGCCGCGCTCGCCGCGCGGCTCTGGGGCGAGGCGCGCCGCCACCTCAAGGCGGCGGCCGGGCCGGGGGGGCTCGACGGCCGGCCGGGCGAGGCGGTCTGCCGCCTGATGGCCGAGGTCGCCGAGGCCGAGGAGGGCGACGAGCTCGCCGCGCGCGCCTGGCTCGAGCGCGCCGCCGCGGCGCCGGCCGACCCGACCTGGGTGTGCGGCAGCTGCGGCGCCAGCGCGCCCGAATGGTCGCCGCGCTGCCGCGCCTGCGGCGCCTTCGACGGGCTCGCCTGGCGGCGCCCGCCGGTCGCCCCGGTGCTGCTCGCCGGCGAGGCGGCCAAGGGCGGCGCGGCAGAATCCGAGGCGAAGGGCGATGGGGCCGGCGGCGCCGAGCCCGGGGCGGGCGCAGGCGAAGGCGGCACGGCACGGGGTGAGGCCAAGGCGCTGCCCGGCGGCGCGCCCGCGGCCGCGTCGTGAGGCGGGCCTAAGCGGGCGCGGATCCCGCAGCCTGCGCCACGCGCGTTGACGCGACTCGGGGGCTCGACTACCTTCCGCGCGGATGACCGGGGCCGAGGCGCCGCATCGCGCCCGCGCCCGTTAGGGGTTTGGCGAGACGTCTTCGCCTAGGCTGTGCGCGGTCCCATATGAGGGACGGCGCGACGGGCGCCCCAAGGGGAGCCGCACGGGAGCCGATGTAGCTCAGCTGGTAGAGCAACGCATTCGTAATGCGTGGGTCGGGGGTTCGAGTCCCTCCATCGGCACCATTTTCGCCTATTAGGAAATTCAATGGCGACTGGACTTCATTTCATACCGTGAAAGTCGCGGGCAGTCTCCTCACAGCCAACCCAACAAAAATGCGGCATGCGGCCCAAGGCATACTTGGCCGGTTTTCGTTTCCTTAGTCGGTGCCACCGTAAAAGCCATTCGGTCGTGGCATCTATTTTAGATGGGAGGGTAAGAGGTCAAGTGACTGGAATAAGCCAGTCTGTCATTATAATTAATTCGCTGCCGCGCATGTTTGGCCTGATAAGAAGATAGAATACTGAGAAGAAAATTATGTCGGCAACCGTACACGAAATAGGTTTCACTAGTCGGGCGGCAGGTTGGATCAAGAACCTTATCGATGCAAACGGTCCAAGTTTCCCCATTGGCGATGTGAGAATTGAGACGCTCGCCGAAGGTAGTCGCAAACGCAGAGACATCACCCTTTACGACCGTTCTGGCGCGCCTTGCCTGACTGGCGAGGTGAAGCTTCCATGGGCGGCCGACGGCTATTCACCCTACATCGAGACCACGGTCGACGACGCGCGCGAGAAAGCCATCAGGGCGGGCGTGAAATGGTTCTTCACGTGGAATGTCAATGAACTTCTGCTATGGCGCCTGGAGGGTGCCGGAGCCCTCGGCGGTGCACGCGACGTTGAACGTTTTAGCATCGGGCGGCTCCAGAAGAGGACCGACGCCGAGAATCCCAAGCTGATCACGGGCATTCGGCGCGAAGTCGAGAAGTTTACGCAGCATTTCGCCCGCGTCCTTGTCGGCGAACGCGGTGTAGCAACCCGTGCGCCAGATATCTATTTCATACACTCTTTGGAAAGCTTTCTTGAACGCCCCATCGCACTCACGAAGCTAGAACTGGACCAACGGTACCGCACGGCGCGCGAGCGCGAACGCCTCGAAAAGTGGATGCGGGACCGCCAAGGCTGGGCGATCGGAGGCGACCAAGACGAATTGCTATTCCGGGCGGCACGCTTCACCAACTACACTGCCGTAAACCGCTTGATCTTTTACGAAGCGCTCCGAAAGCGTTTCCCGGCCCTGCCTCAATTAGACATCGCCGATCATATCCGGACCGGTGAGGTTCTTTTCGAAACCTTCAGGGCATATTTCGACGAAGCGGTCGACATCACTGGCGACTACGAGACCGTCTTCGGTGTTGAACCATCCGACGTCGGCGACCGCATCCCTTTCTATGACAACAGCGTAGTCGATAGTTGGCGAAAACTTTCGGCGCACGTCCATATCTTCGATTTCTCAAAGATAGACTACGACGTCGTCGGCCAAATCTTCGAAGGCCTTATCGGTCCCGAAGAACGGCACAAATATGGCCAATATTATACGCGGCCCGAGGTAGTCGACGTCATCAATTCCTTCTGTATTCAAGACGGGAACGATGTCGTCATGGACCCGGGCTGTGGCGGGGGCACATTCCTCGTGCGAGCTTATGCGCGAAAGCGGTACTTGTCGCCGCGTCTCGGTCACTCTGAACTTTTGCAGAGCATCTATGGCATCGACCAAAGCCGTTTTGCTACCCATCTCTCCACCATCAACTTGGCCGGCCGCGACCTGATCGAGGCACAGAATTACCCTCGTGTCCTGGCGTCCGATTTCTTCAAGGTCCGTGCGAATCAGCCTTTTATGCGCCTGCCAGGTGCTGATGGGCAGCAGGTGCTGATACCCGCCCCCCGCATCGACGCAGTTGTCGCCAATCCGCCGTACGTCCGGCAGGAAGACATCCCAAAGAATGACAAGGATAGCTATCGCCGTCTTGTCCGGTCCGAAGTCGGACTGGAGGCGAACGGTCGCTCAGACCTGCACGTGTTTTTCTGGGGCCATGCAACCAGCTTTCTGAAGCCTGATGCCTGGCTCGGCTTTCTCACATCCAGCCAGTGGCTCGACGTGGAATATGGCTTTCCGCTCCAGCATTTTCTTTTGGAACGCATCCGCGTCGTTGCAATCCTCGAAAGTCAAGCCGAACCATGGTTTGTCGGCGCACGGGTACAGACGGCAGTCACCATTGTGCAGCGGGAAGCCGATGGCGATGCGCGGAACGAGAATCTAATCCGATTTGTTCAGATCAAGCAGCCCGTTGCGGAGGTGCTCGGCTCCGATGGGACATCGGCCGGAGCCATCGCGGCAGCCGACGAGTTCCGTGACATTATCCTCACAGCAGATGGTTATGTGTCGACTGCGGGCTATCGGATCCGCTGCGTGCGCCAGGGCGATCTCTTGGCGGAGGGCGAGGAGAACGGCCGCGTCCTTCGCGGCGAGCGCGTCTATGCCGGCACGAAGTGGGGCATTCCGCTGCGCGCTCCGGAGCTGTGGCAGGAACTGCGTGAGATTGGCGGCGACCGTTGGAGGCGTCTAGGCGAGATAGCTGAGATCATGCGCGGACTCACTACGGGCAAGGACGCCTTCTTCTACGTCGATGACGTCACCGACGATGCGCTGTCGAAATCCGGCAATCCAATCGTTCTCGGCACCGGACGATCGGTTCCCCGGGCCGACGTCGAGTCTGGTCGGGTGAAGATCGTCGAAGCGCTGAAGGGCGAGCGCTGGCCGATAGAGACTGAATATTTGGAACCCGTCGTTCACAGTCTTATGCATATCGACGGCTATGAGGTGGCGCGTGAGAACTGCGAGCATCTGGTTCTGATGGTTGTAGAGCCGCCGGAAGCGCTCGCCGGAACCCACGTTGGCGCATACATAGCGCGTGGCGAGGAACTGTCTGTCCACAAGGGATCGACGGTCGCCGCAAGAGGCGAGGCGCGGCCCTGGTATGACCTGTCCAATGCAAGACGGGTTGGGCTATTTTGGGCGAAGTCTCATCAGTATCGTCACTGTGCTCCGGCGAACCCGCAGCAATATTTGGCGAACTGCAATCTCTACACCGTTGAAGCCGAAGACAGCGAATGCGCGGCTGCCGTCTTGAACTCTACGGTGGGCCTCCTCGCAAAGCAGCTTTACGGGCGGCCTGTGGGTGTTGAAAGCAATCTCAAGACCGAGATTGTCGACGTGAACATGATGCCGGTGCCGGACTGGTCGGTGGCCTCGAAAGCTGTTCGCAATCGTCTGCTCTCGGCTTTCGCGAAGATGCGGGAACGGAAGGTGCTTGGCCTACTGTCCGAAAGGCGGCTGCGGCGGGACGCGCTCCTGCGGAAGGGCGACATTGAGGCGCTGGAAACATTGAGCGACGCCACGGAATTCGGACAGGAAGACCGGCAGAAGCTCGACGATGCCGTTCTGGAACTGCTCGGTGTCCCGGACAAGACCGTGCGCACTGAACTGCGAATTCGGCTCTATCAGTTCTTGCAGGAATATTTCGAAAGCGCACGCGTCAAGGAAGAACTCGCCATCGCCAACAAAGCAACAGCGAAGCGCCAAGCGAAGCTGACGCCTCAAACCTTGGCTAATGACGTTTTTGTGCTGATTGAGCAGGAGCATCCCGGCCTGCTAAAATCTTATCGCGACATCGCCGACTCAAGCAGCTCGTACCCGGCCGAAGGTGTTCGCGTCCCGGGCAAGGGGAAGCCGGAGATCGTCGACGATATGCTGACGACTGGTGTGCGCTTCGTGACGGGCCGTAGCAAGGGAGACCTGGTCAGCACGCGTTCGCGCGCGCAAGCTGAACTCCTCATCAAGGTGTTCGAGTTGGGTGGGGGCGGCCGCCACCATTTTCTACCTAGTGACGACAATGAGGCGCGCGCTCAGATCGCAAAGATCGAAAGGTTGATTCGGGATCGCAGGGCGAAGGTGCGCGAACTCATCGAGGCGCGGACCAGCGATCCCGAGATCGGCAGAAAGGCTCTAGAGCTTGTAATGGCGCGGTTCTAGATATCTTCATAGAAGGAACAGAAGGAAGTGACATGCTTTGTTACTGTTGGCGTATTCGTGCTGGGTGGTGATCTGGAGGGGTCACCTTCTCCTCTCCCACAAAGCACCCGCAAGGCCCCCCGCCGCCGGCCCCTCCGGATACAGCCAAGACATTGGGGATGTTGGAGAGTCGTAGTGTTACCGAAAGGCTCACGCGGGGGCCGGCTTTGGCCGGCGGGGGCGAGGTCGCTCGGCAGAGGGACCACGTCTCCTGCTGCATCTCGTCGATAACCCTCTTGAGCCAAGTCAATGCAGGGCCGGCGCGCCTAAGTTATTCAGACTAACTCATTGCGCTAAAAGACTTAGGGTAATGGCCGAAATTCTTCGCAAGCTGCGCGCGGAGCACGACAATCTCGAAAAGGTGCTCGACGTCCTGGAGCAGGAGATCGAGTCCGGCCGAAAAGGCGCCCGGCTCAACCGCGATATCGTCAGGGACGTCGCCGATTACTGTCAGAGTTTCCCCGCGCTGTGCCACCACCCGAAGGAAGACTTGATCTACCGGCGGCTCCGCAGCGTGGCCGAGCCCTCGGAGATCGACGCCGTCGGCGACGTCCTCGCGGGCACGAGGCGCTCTCGGCGCTGACCGACGCGTTCGAAGCGGCCGTCGACAACCTGTTGTCCGACGCCGGCGCGAACCGCGGCAAATTCCTGCGCGCGGCCCAAACGTTTCTCGAACAGTATCGGCAACACATGAAAGCGGAAGACGACGTGCTCTTTCCGCTCGCTCGGGAACGCCTGTCGGACCAGGACTGGGCCGAGATCGATCGCCGCGTTGCGGATCTGGAGCGGTCGCACCCGAGCGACGCCGTCGACCAACGCTTCGCGTTCTTGAGCGAGGCGATCGCCGCGCACGAAGCGCTGAAGACTCGGCTCACCCGCCGCACCGTCTGGTGACGCGGCCGGCGGCGGCCGGTCGTGGCCGTTTCCGGATGCCCCGGAGGGTCGGCCGGCACGTTCGCCCGGCCCCCACCCCCCGCGATTCCCTGCGATTCCCCCCGCTCCGCCTCTTGACGGCCCGCCCCGCCCGGCCCACATGTCTGGCACTCTCGGCGAGAGAGTGCTAAGAAGGGACCTGCGGGCGCGCGCCGAACCGCGCCGCGCCGGATAAAGCCGAGAGATTCGGGACGAGAGTCGAGGTTTCATCGGCGATTCCGCGCCGGGCCGGCCACTGGCCGCCGGCGGCGGGATCGGCCGCTTCAGGGGCCGGAGAGAGCCCGGGCCCAACTTTTTGCTGGGAGGACAGCCATGCAGTTTCGACCGTTGCACGACCGCGTCGTCGTGCGCCGCCTCGCCGCCGAGGAACGCACCGCCGGCGGCATCATCATTCCCGACACCGCCAAGGAAAAGCCCGTCGAGGGCGAGGTGCTCGCCGTCGGCCCGGGCGCGCGCGACGAGGCCGGCACGCTGGTGCCGGTCGACGTCGCGCCGGGCGACCGCGTGCTGTTCGCCAAGTACGGCGGCACCGAGGTCAAGATCCAGGACGAGGAGGTCATGATCCTGCGCGAATCCGACATTCTCGGCGTGATCGCCCCGTCCTCGGCCGCGAAGGCCGGCGCCGGCGCCAAGCACAAGAGCAAGACGAAGTCGAAGACCAGACGGGCCGCCTGACGCCGGCCCCCCGGCCGTCGGCACCGCGCCTCGCCCCCCTTTCATCACGGAGACACAGATCATGTCCGCCAAGGAAGTCAGATTTTCGGCCGATGCCCGCGACCGCATGCTGCGCGGCGTCAACATCCTGGCCGATGCCGTCAAGGTGACGCTCGGGCCCAAGGGCCGCAACGTCGTGCTCGACAAGAGCTTCGGCGCGCCGCGCACCACCAAGGACGGCGTCACCGTCGCCAAGGAGATCGAGCTTTCCGACAAGTTCGAGAACATGGGCGCGCAGATGCTGCGCGAGGTCGCCACCAAGACCAGCGACCTGGTCGGCGACGGCACCACCACGGCCACCGTGCTTGCCCAGGCGATGGTGCGCGAGGGCTGCAAGGCCGACGCCGCCGGCATGAACCCGATGGACCTGCGGCGCGGCATCGACATGGCCGTCGAGGCCGTCGTCGGCGAGCTGCGCAAGCGCTCGCGCAAGATCTCGACCTCGCAGGAGATCGCCCAGGTCGGCACCATCTCGGCCAACGGCGACGCCGAGGTCGGCCGCATGCTGGCCGAGGCCATGCAGAAGGTCGGCAACGAGGGCGTGATCACGGTCGAGGAGGCCAAGTCGCTGGCCACCGAGCTCGACGTGGTCGAGGGCATGCAGTTCGACCGCGGCTACCTCTCGCCCTACTTCATCACCAACGCCGACAAGATGATGGTCGAGATGGAGGACGCCGTCATCCTGCTGCACGAGAAGAAGCTCTCCGGGCTGCAGCCGCTGCTGCCGGTGCTCGAGGGCGTGGTGCAGTCGGGCAAGCCGCTCTTGATCGTCGCCGAGGACATCGAGGGCGAGGCGCTCGCCACCCTGGTGGTCAACAAGCTGCGCGGCGGCCTCAAGGTCGCGGCGGTCAAGGCGCCCGGCTTCGGCGATCGCCGCAAGGCGATGCTCGAGGACATGGCGATCCTGACCGGCGGCCAGGTGATCTCCGAGGACCTCGGCATCAAGCTCGAGAGCGTCACCCTGGACATGCTGGGCAAGGCGACCCGCGTGCTGATCACCAAGGAGGACACCACCGTCATCGGCGGCGCCGGCAAGAAGAAGGACATCGAGGCGCGCTGCGGGCAGATCCGTCAGCAGGCCGACGACGCGACCTCCGACTACGACCGCGAGAAGCTGCAGGAGCGCCTCGCCAAGCTGGCCGGCGGCGTGGCGGTGATCCGGGTCGGCGGCGCCACCGAGATCGAGGTCAAGGAGCGCAAGGACCGGGTCGAGGACGCCATGCACGCGACCCGCGCCGCGGTCGAGGAGGGCATCCTGCCGGGCGGCGGGGTGGCGCTGCTCTACGCCAGCCGGGTGCTCGACAAGCTCAAGCCGGAACACGACGACCAGCGCGTCGGCGTCGACATCGTGCGCCGCGCGCTCAAGATCCCGGCGCGGCAGATCGTCCAGAACGCCGGCGACGACGGCTCCATCGTGATCGGCAAGCTGCTCGAGCAGAAGGACGTCAATCGCGGCTACGACGCCCAGACCGGCACCTACGGCGACATGTTCAAGGCCGGCGTGATCGACCCGACCAAGGTGGTGCGCGTCGCGCTGCAGGACGCCGCCTCGGTCGCCGGCCTCTTGATCACCACCGAGGCCATGGTCGCCGAGAAGCCGGAGCCGACATCGGCCGGCCCGGCCATGCCTCCGGGCGGCGGCATGGGCGGCATGGGCGGCATGGGGTTCTGAGCCGGGCCCCGGCCCGACCCGATCGGCCGTCACGCTCTGCACTGCACGAGGGAGTCGCGGGTTCGCCGCCCGCGGCTCCTTTTTCTTTCCCGGGTTCCCGTCGCGGGCGCTGCGCGTCCGGTTCTTTTTCCGAGCCCGGCGGTTGGGCTTGTGCGGCGTCGCGCACCTGGCTTAGTCTCGGTTCCGGCGATGGTGCCCTTCGGGGCTCAATAGGGAACGGGGTGCGGGCGCGCGTCGGGAGCCACCCGGCGGCGCGGCCAAGTCCCCGGCTGCCCCCGCAACTGTGGGCGGAGAGCGCGCACCGCGAACCATGTCACTGGGCAACCGGGAAGGCAGGGCGCGCGCGAGGATCCGCAAGCCAGGAGACCTGCCGTCGCCGTTGCCATTGCGAACCCGCCGGACGGGGCGAACCGGCGGATAGAGGTCAGGCGTGCGCCGCAATCGGGCAAGCCGGGCCGCGTTCGCGGTGGCATGGGTCACGCAACACGCCACGGAGGGGAACCCATGTCGCGCCGCAAATCCTTTTACCGCATCCCGGGCCTCGCGGGCCTCGCATCGCTGTCGGTCCTGGCGGCGCTCGCCGCCGGCCTGCTCGCGCCGGCGCCGGCCGCCGCGCACGGCTCGCTCGACCACTATCTCTTCGTACCGAACCGCGCCTCGGGCGACGTCGCGGTGATCGACACGCGGAGCGATACCGTGGTCGCGCGCGCCGCGGTCGGCCGCGTGCCGCACCAGGTCGCGGTCTCCGCGGCGCTCGGGCGGCTCGCGGTCAGCAACACCGAGGACAACACCGTCACCATCCTCGGCGCCGAGACCTTCGAGACGCTGGCGACGCTGCAGCTCGACGTGGCGCCGGAGCACATGGCGCTCAGCCCGGACGGCCGGACGCTCGCCGTCGGCAACATCGGTGCCGGCACGGTGTCGCTGATCGCCCTCGAGACGGGCCGCGAGGTCGGCCGCGTCGCCGGCCTGATCGCGCCGCACAACCTGACCTTCGGGCCGGACGGCAACAGCCTCTTCGTCGCCAACCTGGGCGGCGACCACGTCAGCGTGGTCGACGTCGCGCGCGCCGCCGTGGTCAAGGAGATCCCGGTCGCCGACCCGACGCCGCTGGCCAGCCGCGCGGCCGGGCCGGACGCCGAATACCAGGGCATCATCGCCGTGACGCCGACGCCGGACGGGCGCCTCGGCTTCGCCGCGCACGGCGAGTCGAATTCCGTCGCGGTGCTCGACCTGACGGCCAAGACGCGCATCGCCTCGATCCCGGTCGGCGAGCTGCCGTGGCGCGCCTATGCGACCGCCGACGGCCGCCTGATGATCGTGCCGAACAACGGCGACCGCACCGTGTCGATCATCGACGTGGCTTCGCGCAAGGTGGTCGCCACCCTGCCGGGCGCGGCCGACGTGACCGGCGTCAACACCGACGCGGCCGGCACCACGGCCTTCGTCATCAGCCGCGGCGAGGGCCGCATCGTGGTGCTCGACCTCGCGGCGCTGGCCCCGGCCGGCGAGATCGCGCTGCCCGGCACGCCGGAGACCGGCGTGGTCACGCCGGCGGGCGACAAGCTCTACGTCGCGCTCAGCGACGTCGGCAAGGTCGCGGTCATCGACCCGCGCACGCGCAAGCTCATCCGGACGATCGACGATGTCGGTGCGGAGCCCTGGGGCGCGACCATGGTCGGTGCCCGCAACTACTGCCATTAGCGTCCTCTTCGCCCTGCTCGCGGCGGCCGTCGGAGCAACCCCTCCGGCGGCCGCGGCGACGGGCGGCGCGGTCGATCGCATGATCGCCGCGCTCGCCGCCTATGGCGCGGCGCCCTCGGCGCGCGCGGTCGCCGATTGGCGCGCCGGCTGTGCCGGCGACGCGCGCTGCGTCGCCGAGCGCCTGGTCGCGGCGGCGCCCGGGCGCGCCCGGCTGGTCCGGCAGGAGACGCCCGACAGCGACACCATCCGCTGGGTCGCGACGCGGCCCTCGATCGCGCAGGTCGCCGGCGCGCCGGACGGTCGGCTGCGCATCGCGCTGACGCGCTTCGGGCGCACCGTCGAGCCGGAGCTGCGCGCCGCCCTGGCGACGCGGCGCCCCGGTACCGTCGAGCTCGACCTCAGCGACAACCTCGGCGGCGATTTCGGGCGCATGCTGCGCGTCGCCGCGCTGCTGCTCGGCCCGCGCGAGGCGGCGCTCACGCTGCTCGGCCCGCAGGGCGCGCGGGCGGTCGCGCTGCCGGCGGTCGCGCCGCTGTCGCCGCCGCTCTCTTCGGCGCGCCGTCTCGTCGTGCGCGTCGGGCCGCGCACCGCGAGCAGCGCCGAGGTGCTGGCCGCCCTGCTGCGGCGCTACGGCGGGGCCGAGATCGTCGGCCGGCGCACCTTCGGCAAGGACCACCTCACCCGTGTCGTGCCGGTCGACCAGCGCACCCGCCTGCTGATCGCGGCGGAGCGCATCGTCGTGCCGGGCGAAACCCTGGCCGGCGGGCTGGTGCCCGACCGCGTGGAGGGCGGCCCATGAGTCGGGGCATGACTCGGGCCATGACGCTGCCGCCGGTCACCCTGGTATTGGGCGGCGCGCGCTCGGGCAAGAGCCGCCATGCCGAGTCGCTGGTCGAATCGGCTGTCGGGGCTTGCGTCTACGTCGCGACGGCGACCGCGGGCGACGACGAGATGGCCGCGCGCATCGCCGCGCACCGGGCGCGGCGCGGGCCGCGCTGGACCACCGTCGAGGCGCCGCTCGACCTCGTCGCGGCGCTGCACAGCGAATGCCGCCCCGGGCGCGCCGTGCTGGTCGACTGCCTGACGCTGTGGCTCAGCAACCTGCTCGGCGCGGACCGCGACCCGGCCGAGGCGGGCGCGCAGCTGATCGCCGCCCTGCCTGCGCTCGGCGGCCCGGTGGTCTTCGTCTCCAACGAGGTCGGCCTCGGCGTCGTGCCGGACAACGCGGTGGCGCGCGCCTTCGTCGATCACGCCGGGCGCCTGCACCAGGACCTCGCGGCGGCGGCGCAGTCGGTTGTCTACATGACCGCGGGCCTGCCGCTCGCCCTCAAGAGCGCGGCGCCCGCCCGGCAGAATCGTTTACGGATCGCCCGAACATGAAAACCCGCGACATGAACAGCAACGGAAAGCTTCCGGCCACCGTCATCACCGGATTCCTCGGCGCCGGCAAGACCAGCATGATCCGCCACCTGCTGCACACCGCGGGCGGCCGGCGCATCGCGCTCATCGTCAACGAGTTCGGCGACATCGGCGTCGACGGCGAGCTGCTCCGGTCCTGCGGCATCGCCGGCTGCGGCGACGACGACGTGGTCGAGCTCGCCAACGGCTGCATCTGCTGCACCGTCGCCGACGACTTCGTGCCGGCGCTGGAGGCGCTGCTCGAGCGGCCCGACCCGCCCGAGCACATCGTCATCGAGACCTCCGGCCTGGCGCTGCCCAAGCCGCTGGTGCGCGCCTTCAACTGGCCGGAGATCCGCACCCGCGTGACGGTCGACGGCGTGGTGACGGTGATCGACGGCGCGGCCGTCGCGGCGGGGCGCTTCGCCGCCGACCCGCAGGCGGTGCAGGCGCAGCGCGAGGCCGACGGCATGCTCGATCACGATAGCCCGCTGGAGGAGCTGTTCGAGGACCAGCTCGCCTGCGCCGACCTCGTCGTGCTCAACAAGGCGGACCTGCTCGACGCGGCGGGCCTCGCCCGCGTCGCCGACGAGGTGGCCGCCCGCCTGCGGCCCGAGGTCAAGCTGCTGCGCAGCACCCAGGGCGCGATCGACGCGGGCGTGCTGCTCGGCCTCGGCGCGGCGGCGGAAGGCGACCTCGACGCGCGGCCCTCGCATCACGACGACGCCGGCGAGCACGATCACGACGACTTCGAAAGCTTCGCCGTCGCGCTCGACGAGCTTGCCGCGCCGGACACGCTGGTGGAGCGGCTGCACCGCGTCGTTGCCGCGCACGACATCCTGCGCGTGAAGGGCTTCGCCGCGGTCGCCGGGCGCGACATGCGCCTCGTCGTGCAGGGCGTCGGCGGGCGCATCCAATCCTATTTCGACCGCGACTGGCGGCCGCAGGAGCCGCGCCGCGGGCACCTCGTGGTGATCGGCGAACGCGGGCTCGACCGCGCCGCGATCGCCGCCGCGATCAGCGGCTGACGCGGGGCCCGGCGCGGCCCGGACGACGAAGGACGGTCCATGCATCTGCTTCAGGCGCAGCCCGGCGGCGTGGCCGACGGCTCCGAGCCGGTCGACCTGGGCCAGAGTCCGGGCGACATCGTCGTGCTCTCCGCCGCCGACACCGAGCTCGCCAACCTGGCCGCGGCGCGCGGCGCGCTGGGCGACGGCTTCCCGGCGCTCCGGCTGGCCAACCTCATGCAGCTGTCGCACAACCTCTCGGTCGACCTCTATTGCGAGAGCGTGATCGAGGGGACGCGCCTCGTCGTCGTGCGCCTGCTCGGCGGCGCCGGCTACTGGCCCTACGGCGTCGAGCAGATCGGCGTGACCTGCCGCGCGCGCGGCATCCCGCTCGCCCTGCTGCCCGGCGACGAGCAGCCCGACGCCGCGCTCGCCGCCGCCTGCACGCTGCCGGGCGAGGCCTGCCACCGCCTGTGGCAGTACTGCGTGCACGGCGGGCCGGACAACGCGCGCGACTTCCTGCGCTACGCCGCCAGCCTGATCGGCCACGACAGCGACTGGGCCGAGCCGCGCCCGCTGCTGCGCGCCGGGGTCTACCGCCCGGGCCGGGGCGCGGCGCCGCTCGAGGCGCTGCGCGCCGACTGGCAGGCGGGCGCGCCGGTCGCCGCCGTGGTGTTCTACCGCGCGCTCCTGCAGGCCGGGAACCTGGCCCCGGTCGACGCGCTGGCCGCGGCGCTGGCGCGCGCCGGCCTCAACCCGCTGCCGATCTACGTCGGCAGCCTGAAGGAGCCGGTCTCGGCCGAGACGCTGGCCGCGATTTTCGCCGAGGCCGCGCCGGGCATCGTGCTCAACGCCACCGGCTTCGCGGTGTCCAGCCCCGGCGCCGCGCGGCGCGCCACGCCGTTCGACGGCGCCGGCTGCCCGGTGCTGCAGGTGGTGTTCTCCGGCGGCACCGAGGCGGCCTGGGCCGAGGGCGCGCAGGGCCTGTCGGCGCGCGACATCGCCATGAACGTGGCGCTGCCCGAGGTCGACGGGCGCGTGCTGTCGCGCGCCGTCTCGTTCAAGGCCGAGGCGCGCTTCGACGCGGCGACGCAGTGCCCTGTCGTCGCCTACGCGCCGGTCGCCGACCGCATCGACTTCGTCGCCGAGCTCGCGGCCGGCTGGCTGCGCCTGGCGCGCACGCCGGCGGCCGAGCGGCGCATCGCGCTCGTCCTCGCCAACTACCCGAACCGCGACGGGCGCATCGGCAACGGCGTCGGCCTCGACACGCCGGCGGGCACGCTCGTTTTGCTGCGCGCGCTGGCCGCCGAGGGCTACGACCTCGGCGCGCTGCCGCGCGACGGCGACGCGCTGATCGAACGCCTGCTCGACGGGCCGACCAACGCGGCGACCGACGGGCGCGAGATCGTCGAGACCTTCCCGCGCGCCGAATACGAGCAGTTCTTCGCCACGCTGCCCGGCGCGGTGCAGGACGCGGTGACGGCGCGCTGGGGCCCGCCGGAGCGCGACCCCTTCTTCCTGCCGGGCGCGCTCGATTGCGGCGCCTTCGCGATCCCCGCCTTCCGCCTCGGCGAGGCGGTCGTCGGGCTGCAGCCGGCGCGCGGCTACAACATCGACCCGAAGAGCAGCTACCACGACCCGGCGCTGGTGCCGCCGCACGGCTACCTCGCGTTCTATGCCTGGCTGCGCCGCGCCGTCGACGTGCACGCCGTGGTGCACATGGGCAAGCACGGCAACCTGGAATGGCTGCCCGGCAAGGCGCTGGCGCTCTCCGCCGGGTGCTATCCGGAAGCGGTCCTCGGGCCGCTGCCGCACGTCTATCCCTTCATCGTCAACGACCCGGGCGAGGGCACGCAGGCCAAGCGCCGCGCCCAGGCGGTGATCGTCGACCACCTGACGCCGCCGCTGACGCGCGCCGAATCCTACGGGCCGTTGGCCGACCTGGAGCGCCTGGTCGACGAGTACTACGAGGCCGCCGGGGTCGACCCGCGCCGCCTCAAGGTGCTGCGCGGCGAGATCCTCGACCTGACGCGGCGCATCGGGCTCGACCAGGACTGCGGCATCGCCGGCGAGGACGACGCCAATACCGCGCTCGGCAAGCTCGACAACTACCTCTGCGAGCTCAAGGAGCTGCAGATCCGCGACGGCCTGCACGTCTTCGGCCGCGCCCCGGAGGGCGCGCAGCTGACCGACCTGCTGGTCGCGCTCGCCCGTCTGCCGCGCGGCGCGGGCGCCGGCGGCGACGCCTCGCTGCTGCGCGCGCTGGCCGCCGACCTCGGGCTCGGGCGCGGCTTCGACCCGCTCGATTGCGCGCTCGGCGCGCCCTGGACGGGGCCGCGGCCGGACGCGCTGGCCGCCGTGCTCGACGCGCCGTGGCGCAGTCACGGCGATACGGTGGAGCGCCTTGAGTTGCTGGCGCGCGCCCTGGTCGGCGGTGCGGCGGCCTGCGATCCGGCCTGGCACGAAACCGGCGCGGTTCTCCGCTGGATCGAGACCGTCTTGCGGCCCGCGGTCGGCGACTGCGGCGCGGCCGAGCTCGCCGGCGTGCAAGCCGCGCTCGCCGGGCGTTTCGTGACGCCCGGGCCGTCCGGCGCGCCGACCCGCGGCCGGCCCGAGGTGCTGCCCACCGGGCGCAACTTCTACTCGGTCGATACCCGCGTGGTGCCGACGCCGGCGGCCTGGCAGCTTGGCTGGAAGTCGGCCTGCCGCCTGCTCGCGCGGCATCGCCAGGAGCACGGTGCCTGGCCGCGCGGGCTGGCGCTCTCGGCCTGGGGCACCGCCAACATGCGCACCGGCGGCGACGACATCGCGCAGGGCCTCGCGCTGATGGGCGTCCAGCCGACCTGGGAGACGACCTCGCGCCGCGTCACCGGATTCGAGATCCTGCCGCTCTCCGTCCTCGACCGGCCGCGCATCGACGTGACGCTGCGCGTCTCCGGCTTCTTCCGCGACGCCTTTCCGGCGCAGATCGACCTGTTCGATTCGGCGGCCCGCGCGGTGGCCGCGCTCGACGAGCCGGAGGCGATGAATCCGCTGGCCGCCCGCGTGCGGCGCGAGGGCGACGCGCTCCGGGCGCGCGGCCTCGACGCGGCGACGGCGGCCCGGCGCGCCGGCGCGCGCGTCTTCGGCTCGATGCCGGGCGCCTACGGCGCGGGCCTGCAGGCGCTGATCGACGAACGCGGCTGGGACAGCGAGGCCGACCTGGCGCGCGCCTATCTCGCCTGGGGCGGCTACGCCTACGGCGGCGGCGCGGCGGGCGAGGCGGCGCACGGCCTGTTCGAGGCGCGCCTCAGGAGCGTCGAGGCCGTGGTCCACAACCAGGACAACCGCGAGCACGACCTGCTCGACTCCGATGACTACTATCAGTTCGAGGGTGGCCTGACCGCGGCGGTGAAGCACGTCAGCGGGCGCGCGCCGGCGGTCTATCACAACGACCATTCGCGGCCCGAGAGCCCCCAAGTGCGCACCCTGGAGGAGGAGGTCGCGCGCGTCGTGCGCGCCCGCGTGGTCAACCCGAAGTGGATCGCCGGGGTGATGCGGCACGGCTACAAGGGCGCCTTCGAGATGGCGGCGACGGTCGACTACCTCTTCGCCTTCGCCGCGACCACGCACGCGGTCAAGGACCATCACTTCGACGCGGTCTACGACGCCTATCTGGACGACGACGGCGTGCGCGACTTTCTCGCCGCCAAGAACCCCGACGCGCTGAAGGAGATGGCCGCGCGCCTGCTCGAAGCGCAGGAGCGCAGCCTGTGGCAGCCGCGCGCCAACTCGGCCGTCGCGCGTCTCGCCGCGCTGGCCGGCCGCAGCCTGGAGGAAATGCCGTGAGCGACCGCGACGACGACGAGATCAACCGCCGCGCCAACGAGAAGGCGCGCAAGCGCAAGGCGGCGCGCGACCGCATGCTGGCGACCAAGACGATCGAGAAAGGGCTGCTCATCGTCCACACCGGCAAGGGCAAGGGCAAGTCGACCGCGGCCTTCGGCCTGGCGCTGCGCGCGCTCGGCAACGGCCTCAAGGTCGGCGTGGTGCAGTTCGTCAAGGGCAAGTGGCAGACCGGCGAGCGCCACGTGCTGGAGACGTTTCCCGATCAGATCGAGATGCGCGTTTCCGGCGAGGGCTTCACCTGGGAGACGCAGGACCGCGCGCGCGACATCCGCGCCGCCGAGGCCGGCTGGGCGATCGCCAAGGAGATGATCGAGGCCTGCCGCGGCGCCAGCCCGCGCTACGACATGATCGTGCTCGACGAGCTCAACATCGTGCTGCGCTACGACTACCTGCCGATCGCCGAGGTCGTCGACGTGCTGCGGAACCGGCCGCCCGACCTGCACGTCGTCGTCACCGGGCGCAACGCCAAGCCGGAGCTCGTCGAGGCGGCCGACCTGGTGACCGAGATGACGCAGATCAAGCACCCCTTCCGCGCCGGCGTGAAGGCCCAGAAAGGCATCGAGTTCTAAGAATGACCGCGGCGCTGATGCTGCAGGGCACCGGCTCCGACGTCGGCAAGTCGCTGCTCGTCGCCGGGTTGGCCCGCGCCTACACGCGCCGCGGCCTCGCCGTGCGGCCGTTCAAGCCGCAGAACATGTCGAACAACGCCGCCGTCACCGCCGAGGGCGGCGAGATCGGCCGCGCCCAGGCGCTGCAGGCGCGCGCCTGCGGCGTCGCGCCTTCGGTCGACATGAACCCGGTTTTGCTAAAGCCGCAGAGCGAATGCGGCGCGCAGCTCGTGGTGCGCGGCAGGCTGCGCGGCAGCGCCGGCGCGCGCGACTATCAGGCGATCAAGGCGACGCTCATGCCCGAGGTGCTGGAGAGCTTCCGCCGCCTCGCGGCGCAGGCCGACCTCGTGCTGGTCGAGGGCGCCGGCAGCCCGGCCGAGGTCAACCTGCGCGACGGCGACATCGCCAACATGGGCTTCGCCGAGGCCGCCGGCCTGCCGGTCGTGCTGGTCGCCGACATCGAGCGCGGCGGCGTGATCGCCAGCCTGGTCGGCACCTGGACGCTGCTGACGCCGGGCGAGCGCGCGCGCCTCGCCGGCGTCATCGTCAACAAGTTCCGCGGCGACCCGCGCCTGTTCGACGAGGGCCTGGCGGTCGTCGCGCGCGAGACCGGCATGGCCTGCTTCGGCGTTGTGCCCTGGTTCGCCCAGGCGCGCGCCCTGCCGGCCGAGGACGCGCTCGCGGTCCAGGGCCACCGGCCGCGCGCGGCGGCGGCCATTCGCGTCGCCGTGCCGCAGGTCTCGCGCCTCGCCAACTTCGACGACCTCGATCCGCTGATCGCCGAGCCCGACGTCGCGGTCGACTTCGTCGCGCCGGGCCGGGCGCTGCCCGGCGACGCCGACCTCGTCGTGCTGCCGGGCTCCAAGTCGACGCTGGCCGACCTCGCCGTGCTGCGCCGCGAGGGCTGGGACATCGACATCGCCGCCCACCTGCGGCGCGGCGGCTGGCTGGTCGGGATCTGCGGCGGCTATCAGATGCTCGGCCGGATCTTGAGCGACCCGCAGGGGACCGAGGGCCCGGCGGGGACGCAGGCCGGGCTCGGCCTGCTCGACCTCGAAACCGAGATGACCGGCGACAAGACGCTGGCCGAGGCGGCGGGCGAGGAGATCGCGAGCGGCGCGACGGTGCGCGGCTACGAGATGCACATCGGCCGCACGCGCGGCGCCGGCCTGGCGCGGCCCTGGCTGCGCCTCGGCGGCCGGCCCGAGGGCCGGCCCGAGGGCGCCGTCTCCGACGACGGCCGCGTCATGGGAAGCTATCTGCACGGGCTCTTCGCGGCCGATGCGTTCCGCCACGCCTTCCTCGCGCGCATCCGCGACCGCGCGGCGAGCGGCCTGGCCTACGAGGCCGCGGTCGAGCGCACGCTGGACGCGCTCGCCGAACATCTCGAAGCGCACCTCGATCTCGACGGGCTGCTCGAAGCGGCCCGCGCGGCAGCGGCCTAGGGCGGTCCGGAAAGCTTAGAAGTAGGCCGAGCGCGACAGCGGCAGCGCGGCGCGGGCGTCGAGGCGGCCAGGCGCGTGGCGGCGCCGGTTGGTGACCATGCGCTCGTGCAGCCCGGCGATCGCCGAACTGCCGGTGCGTACGAAGAGGAACGGCAAAAGGCCGTGCACGAAGCAGGCGAGGCTGGCCAGGAACAGGCGCCCGGCGAAGGAGAACGCCACCCCCATGTGCTCCAGGTAGGTCTCGTCGACGCTGGACGGGTGCTCGGTGAACAGGCGCTGCAGCATGAGGTGTCCTCGTCGCGGTGCGGTTGCAAGTGCGGGACATCATCGCCCGGCCGGCCGGCAAAGTGTTTGCGTATTTTGCTAAAAGTTCATAAATATGTGCAAAATTATTCTAATTTTGATACGAGAACGGAATCGCCGCCCCAATGGATCGCATAGACAGGAAAATCCTTGCCTGCCTGCAGCGCGACGCCGGGCTCTCGGTGGCCGAGGTCGCCGCCGCGGTCGGGCTGTCGACCACGCCGTGCTGGCGCCGCATCCAGAAGCTGGAGGAGGCCGGGGTGATCGCCGCCCGCGTCGCCCTGCTCGACCGGGCCAGGCTCAACCTCGGTGTCACCGTCTTCGTGCGCCTCAAGACCAGCCAGCACAATTTCGAATGGCTGGAGGTGTTCTCCGCGGCGGTCGCGCGCATGGACGAGGTGGTCGAGTTCTACCGCATGAGCGGCGACATCGATTACCTGCTCAAGATCGTCGTGCCCGACATCGCCAGCTACGACGCGGTCTACAAGCGCTTGATCCGCGCGGCCGACTTCTCCGACGTGAGCTCCAGCTTCGCGCTCGAGGAGATCAAGTTCACCACCGCCCTGCCGCTCGACTACGTGACCTGACGCGAAAGCGCCGCGGCCAGGACAAGAACGCCGAGCCCGAGCAGCATCCCGGCCACGCGGTAGAGCGCCAGCGCGCGCCCGAGGTCGGCGGCGGTCAGGTCGCTGCGCCCGTCGCCCATCCAATGGTCGTCCACCGTTCGGCCGCCGTAGCGGCGCGGGCCGGCGAGCGCGAAGCCGAGCGCGCCGGCGAGCGCCGCCTCCTGCCAGCCGGCGTTGGGCGAGCGGTGCCGCGGCGCATCGCGCCGCAGGGCGCGCCACGCGCCGGCGGCGCTGGCGCCGGGCAGCAGCGCCGCCGCCGCCACGAAGACGAGGCCGGCCAGGCGCGCCGGCAGCCAGTTGACCGCGTCGTCGAGGCGCGCCGCCGCCCGGCCGAAGTCGGCGTAGCGCGCGTCGCGATAGCCGATCATGGAATCGAGCGTGTTGACCGCCTTGTAGGCGGCGAGGCCGGCCAGGCCGAAGAGCGCGAACCAGACGGCCGGCGCCACCACGCCGTCCGACCAGTTCTCGGCCAGGCTCTCGGCGGCGGCGCGCGCCACGCCGGGTTCGTCCAGGCTGGCCGGGTCGCGGCCGACGATGCGCCCGACCGCGGCGCGGCCCGCGTCGAGCCCCTCGCCGAGCGCCCGGGCCACGGCGGCGACGTGGTCGTGCAGCCCGCGCCCGGCGATCAGCGTGCTGGCGAGCAGCGCCTCCGCCGCCCAGCCGCCGGGCAGCCCGGCGAGCCCGGCCTCGAGCGCGCGGCCCAGCGCGGCGGCGCCGAGCACGGCGAGCAGGGTGAGCCCCAGGCCGCGCCGGAAGCGGGTCGCGGGGCCGGCGCGGTTGAGCGTCCGCTCGGCCGCCGCGATCGCGCGCCCGAAGAGCGCCACCGGGTGCGGGACGGCGCGATAGAGCCAGCCGGGGTCGCCCAGGGCGGCGTCCAGCACCAGGGCGAGGAGCAGGATGGCGAGCGTCGCGGCGGGCGCGGCCCCGGGCAGCCAGGCGATCAGCATGCGGCGGAGCATGGGTCGGCGGCCGGCCCGGGTCAATCGCGCCGGCCGGCGGGCCCGGGCGGCCCCGGGCGGCCCCGGGGCGGCAGCGCGGGCGGTATTTCGCTTGCCGCGGCGCGCCGCTCTGTCATGGTCCGCGGCAACGCGAATCGCGCACGGGCGAGCATTGTCACGCCCGCCAGGCGGGCGATAATCGACGGCACGAGGGGTGCGGCGCAGGAACTGGGCAAAGGGGTCGGGAAGGAAGACGGCGCGATGGACGAAAAGATCGGCGTGATGGTCTGCGGCCACGGCAGCCGCGACGTCGAGGCGGTGCGCGAGTTCGAGGCGGTGGCGCGCGGCATCCGCGAACGCCTGCCGCAGTACGACGTGGAAAGCGGCTTTCTCGAATTCGCGCGGCCGATCCTGCGCGACGGGCTCGACAAGCTGCGCGAGCGCGGCGTGCGCCGCGTCCTGGCGGTGCCCGGCATGCTGTTCGCGGCCGGCCACGCCAAGAACGACATTCCCTCGGTGCTCAACACCTACGAGGCGCAGCATCCCGGCCTCACCATCGACTACGGGCGCGAGCTCGCCGTCGACGGCAAGCTGCTCGCCGCGGCCGGCGCGCGCATCCGCGCCGCGCTCGACGACGCCGGCGACGACGTGCCGCTGCACGACACCCTGTTGGTCGTGGTCGGGCGCGGCGCCTCCGACCCCGACGCCAATTCGAACGTCGCCAAGGTCATGCGCATGCTGTGGGAGGGCTTCGGCTTCGGCTGGGGCGAGACGGCCTATTCCGGCGTCACCTTTCCGCTCGTCGAGCCGGCGCTGGAGCGCGCCGTGCGGCTCGGCTTCCGGCGCATCGTCGTGTTTCCCTACTTCCTGTTCACCGGCGTTCTGGTGAAGCGCATCTACGAACACACCGACCGCGTCGCGGCGCGCCATCCCGAGGTCTCCTTCGTCAAGGCGGGCTACCTCAACGATCACCCCCTGGTGCTCGACGCTTTCGCCGAGCGGGTCGACGAGATCCTCGCCGGCGCGAATCTGATGAACTGCAAGATGTGCAAGTACCGCGACCGGATCCTCGGCTTCGAGGCCGAGGTCGGCCTGGCGCAGGAAAGCCATCACCACCACGTCGAAGGCGTCGGCACCGGCGTTGCGCCGGGTCACGCGCACGCCCATGACCACGGACACGACCACGGGCACGACCACGGGCACGCGCAGGGTCCCGACCATTATCACCACCCCTACCCGCACGCGGACCATCCGCTCGGTCCGCGCACGCTGAAGACCGGGTCGGGGTGACCGCCGCGCTGTGGCGGGACGCTCGGTCGGTGCGATGACGGCCTTCGACTACATCCGCGATCCGGGC
>Ga0210124_1000355_pt1 | contig 24176 bp, 29 predicted proteins | sample Muzzi_PWC_D2_FD_185554 | JGI IMG/M metagenome (GOLD analysis project Ga0210124, IMG submission 185554) | Wetland microbial communities from San Francisco Bay, California, USA, that impact long-term carbon sequestration - Muzzi_PWC_D2 (SPAdes) | ecosystem: Environmental > Aquatic > Marine >... | reverse complement strand
GCGTCAGAGTCTCACCGTCGAACCAGTCCGGCCATTGAAAACGCTGTTTCTCAACCCGTTTGTACAACAGCCAGTAGCCATTGAGATGCCAGATCAGCAGCTTAAGTTTATCGCGCCCCCGGTTGCACGGGTGATACCAAGAAGCGTCAGGACGCAGAGATTGTTGTCGCGAAAGGGCATTGGCGCGATTATAAGCGCCGGAAACGGCAAGAGGTGTAGAGATGGCCTTGATGAGAGATTTTAAGGACACCATTCAGGCGCGCGCCCAACGGGATCCTGCCTTTCGCAAGATCCTGCTGCAAGAAGGGGTCGAATGCCTGCTCGCCGGTGACATCGATACCGGCAAGTCGGTGCTGCGTGACTGTATCAACGCAACGATCGGGTTCGAGGAACTGTCCCGGGTTTTCGATAAATCGAGCAAGAGTCTCATTCGTATGTTTGGGCCAAAAGGGAACCCCCAGGCGAGCAACCTGTTTGCGGTGATCCATTACCTGCAGGAGCAGGAGGACATACATCTGGAAGTCAAAGCCCGGAAGGTAGTCTAGGGTGCTGTGTGGCAGCGTTCGATCGGCAATTTTCCCGGGCAATTGGCAGGATTTTTTGAACAGGGTATTTTCCATGGTATTACCACCTGCAACAGCAAGTAAGCCATTGATATTAAGTCGTGAAAATGGCTCGTTTACAATCGAGTGGGGTAGGACTGTAGAACCAGTTATTATTAGATATAAATGACATAATCGAAATATTGGATTACATCATCAACGGGGTTTCCGGACGCTGAATATCAGGGGCTTGTGTGTGAAAGGTCAGATGGTTCTCGGACTTGATGGTGTTTTTGTCTGCTTACCAGTGGCACTGAGTTGTGCGCAAAAGCGGTCCTTTCTTTCCTGTTCGCGCCGGTTTGATAACACGTAGTCATGATCTTTTTTGGTCGCGGTTTGTGGGTCTGTGACCGGACTAGTTGATTGAGCCCGTGTTCGGGTTGTCCGCCATGTCGTCATAGATCTTCTTCAGACCGGACGTGCCGTCCGAGCCGTGCACCGGTATCGCCAGGTATTCCTGGCGGTTGGCTTCCGACTTGAAGTAGATTTTCAGCGCGTTGGCGCCGTCCACCTCGATGAGGTAGGGCGCGTTCTCAAGGTCGGTTACGTCGTTCAGTGAAATCGGGTCAAGGGACGTTGTGATAATGGTGATTCTCCTCGATACCATAACGGTTGGCGGTTCAGCAGTCGGTACTGGATAGAGGCGCCCGCAGGCAGCGCGGTTTGACAAGCAGCAGTTGCACTGTGCCGATCGCCTGCTGCCGGAAGCCGCCTTCGCAATAGGACAGGTAATATTCCCACATGCGGATGAACCGCTCGGTGTATCCCAGGCGTCGCACTTTCGCGATATTGGCGAAAAGCCTCTTGCGCCAGTGCTGCAAGGTGGTGGCATAATGCGGGCCGATGTCCTCCAGATGAAAGATGCGCATATCGGTGTTGCGCGCCACCGCGTCGCCCAGGGCAGCCACGCAGGGCAGGGCGCCTCCGGGGAAAATGTAGCGCTGTATGAAATCGACCGCCTTTTTCGCCGCCGGGTAGCGCTGGTCAGATATGGTAATGGCTTGCAGCAGCATCATGCCGTCGGATTTAAGCAGCCGGCTGCACTGGTTGAAATAACGGGCGAAGTTGCGGTGACCCACGGCCTCGATCATCTCTATCGAGACCAGTTTGTCGTACTGTCCGTCCAGCTCCCGGTAATCGTCGAACAACAGCGTGATGCAGTTTTCCAGCCCCGCTTCGCGCACCCGTGCGCAAGCATACTCGTATTGCTCGCGGGAAATCGTCGTGCTCGTCACGTGGCAGCCATAATGTTGCGCGGCATGGATGGCGAATCCACCCCAGCCGGTGCCGATTTCCAGCACCCGGTCGCCGGGCTTGAGCTGCAATTTGCGACAGATCCGCTCCAGCTTGGCCTCCGAGGCCTCCTGCAGCGTGCTCTCCTTGTGATGAAATATACCGCAGGAATACATCATGGTGGGGTCGAGAAACAGTTTGAATAGGTCGTTGCCCAGATCGTAGTGCGCCTCGATGTTACGTCGGCTGCCCCTGAGGCTGTTGCGCTTCACAAAGCGCTGCAGCAGTTGTAGTGGTGCAATCAGCGGCCTGACGCCACTGTCGAGTTTCTCCAGATGATCATAGTTGCAGAGGAACAGCTCGATCAGGGTCGTCAATCTGTCGCACTGCCACTCGCCCTCGATCCAGGCCTCTCCCGCGCCCAGCGAACCTGTCAAAAGTACGCGTCTGTAGAACCCGGGGTCAGTCACATCCAGCGTGACCGACTTGCTGAAAACGGCGTCGCGCCGACCAAAGCGGTGGCAACGCGTTCCCTCGATCACCACCAATTCGCCATGGCGAAGGGCTTGCAGGCGGTTTAGCACAACCCGTCGGGCATAGTCGCTTAGGAAACCGCTCGTGGTCTGGCGTGGGACGGGTTTGTCGATACAGGCTGCAGCGGATTTCATGATTTAATCACCGGGTTCGGTGCCTCCTTGTCGAGATGGGGATGCGGGTGGAACGGCACCCGTTTCAGCCACAGGCGCAGTGCCTGGTAATAGATGCCGGTTATGATCTTGAGGGTCATGAACGGGTAACGCAGCAGCACCGCCGCCATGGCTTTGCCGTTTAGGGGTTTCTCGCGCAGTGTCAGCGTCGCATCGAACAGTGCCCGCGATCCCTCGAAGTTCTTCATGTGTACGACCAGCGTTTCGTCGGGCTCAGTGAATCGCCAGTCGTAATCGATGTCCATGCTCATGAACGGCGATACGTGAAAGTGCTTGTCGACCAGGAAGCGTTGGTTCCGCGCGCTTCCCCGGTTGCGGGACTTGGGCAGGACGTAACAGTGCTGCTGCCCCCACGGCGTGTTGTTGACTTCGGCGACGATGACTTCGACCCGCTCGCCACTGGCGTCGAAACAGTAATAGAAACTGACCGGGTTGAACCCGTATCCGAAGTAGCGCAAGTTGGTCAGAAGCCGGATCGGACCTGTCAGCTGTATTCCGGCCTGTTCGCGAACCAGGCTTCGGACCGCCGTCGCGAGGTCCTGCGCCGGATCGCCGAGGTGGTCTGCGCGGTGGAATCGTGCCAGCGCCGGGCGCGAGGCCGACCACAGCCAGCGCTTGCGAAAAACTGCGGGTATCTCGGCCAGGTCCAGATACACCATGAACAGTCCATAACGGAAACTGTGGGCCACCGGCGTGAAGCGCCGATGCCTAACCTGTCCTGCGTAAAGCCGGCTTTGCATAGCTCGACTGCTCCCTGAACTGTTCCAGTGTGCGCAGCGCGCTGACCACGCCGTCTTCGTGAAAACCGTAACGCCAGTAGGCCCCGCAGTACCAGGTGCGGCGGCGGCCGTTGATTTCGCCATGGCGTCTCTGGGCGGCGATTCCCGCAGATGTGTAGACGGGGTGCTGGTAGCGCATAACACGCAGGATTCGCGCAGGGTCGATGTTTTGTGTGTCGTTGAGTGTGACGCAAAATGTCTCCGGCGCCTGCAGCCCCTGCAGGATATTCATGTTGTAAGTTACCGACACCGGCCCGCTGCCGTCGCCGCGGCGACGGTAATTCCAAGCCGCCCAGGCGCGTCGGACCTTCGGCAACAACGCTGTATCGGTATGCAGCACAACCTCGTTGCCCTGGTAGGGGATCGCGCCGAGCACCGCGGTTTCCAGGGGGTCCGGGTCCGACAGCATGGCGAGCGCCTGGTTGCTGTGGCTGGCGATGAACACATGGTCGAAGTGCTCGCGGGCACCGAGCCTGGTGCGCAGTTCGACATGGGTGGGGTGGCGCCTGACCGAGACGACGCCTTCGTTGAGCCGGATGCGTTCCCGGTAGGGTTCGCTCAGCTTGCGCGCGTACTCGCGGGAGCCGCCCCTGATGACGCGCCACTGCGGCCGGTGCTGCACGTTGAGCAAACCGTGGTTGGCAAAGAAGCGCACGAAATAGCAGGCCGGGAAATCGAGCATCTGCTGCGGGTCGGTGGACCAGATCGCCGCGCCCATGGGAATGATGTAGTTGTTGACGAAAAGGCGGCCATAGCCCTGATCGCGCAGATAATCGCCCAGAGCCAGCGATTCATCCGCCCCTGCCAGCAACTCGCGCGAAGCGCTGTTGAAGCGCAGGATATCCCGGATCATGACGTGAAAACGCGGGTTGATCAGGTTGCGCCGTTGCGCGAAGAGGCCGTTCAGCGATGATCCGCTGTACTCGATGCCGCTGCTTTCGCAGCGACTGCTGAAACTCATCTCCGTGGGCTGTGAGGCGACACCGAGCTGCCTCAGCAACTCGATGAAATTCGGGTACGTCCAGTCGTTGAATACGATAAATCCCGTGTCCACTGCGTAGCATCTGCCGTTGAGGATCACGTCGTGGGTGTGCGTATGGCCGCCGACGTGGTCGCCGGACTCGAACACGGTGATATCGTGTTCGCGGCACAGGTGCCAGGCCGCGACATTGCCGGCGATGCCTGTGCCGATCACGGCGATCTTCATGGCGTGTCTCCCGGCGTCTGCGGTTGCTGCGACCAGCTTTGCGGGACTGTGCGCAGCCTGGAGGTGTCGTAGCCCTGTTCAGCGGTAATACCAATGAGATGTTGCATATCCTGAGGCGGTATTTGCGGTGTGCGGGCCATGATCCATACATAGTCGCGCTTGAGACGACCGATGATGGTCTGGTTGTAGTCCTCGTCGACATACACGATGCGATAATCGGCCTTGATCGGCCATATGAAGCGCATGCCCCACACAGCGTTCGAATCGGTATCCAGCACGAAGCCGGTAGGCGTGTAAGTCTTGCGCTCGCCGTCGAAGCCGCCGTCGTTGAAGGTGAAGGTCGTGGCCACGCGGCCGTCGTCCGTCAGGCGGTAGGATTCGACGGCGTTGTGCGCCTCCCGCTCAATGAAAGTCGGTAAATTGGCCAGAACGTACCAGTCGCCCATGAACCGCTGCAGATCGACCTTTTCGGCGGTACGGATTGGTGGCAGGTTTGTGCTGCTGCAACCACCGGCTAGCAGCGCGATGCCCGTGAGCGCCAGGGTGTGCAGCCTATTCATTTCGCTCGCTCCGAATATCCGGTGAGGACGGCACCCGTCGGTAAAGCAGCTCGCGGCCACCGCGTGTCGTGCTGCGCAGGGCAAGCCAGTCATGGTCCGTCGAATACCAGAGATTGATCTCGTCCTCGCCCATTGCGATGCGATACTGCAGCGAGGTTACGCGACGACCGTCGAGCTCAAGGGTCGTTGTTCCTACACGCTGCACGTCCACCTCGAGGTATTCACCGGTCTGTACGTTGAGCAGGCGTTGCTGTTGGAGGATTGCCGGATTCCAGTAGGCGAAGGTCATGACGCAACCGGTCAAGCCGGTCTCGCGCTCACCGTCGCTGAGCAGCAGTTGTTCGCCGACGCGGCTGCCCTGCACCCGGTAGTCCTCACCGTTGTCGTCGGTGCTGGCGTCGATGCGTTGCAGGCAGTCCTGAGCCCATACTTCTTCGCTGCGGTGGACATAGGTATAAACTGTCAGACCGAGCAGCCTCACCTGGAAGCGGGCTTCGCTGAGGAGTTGTCGGCCGTATGGTGCACCGCTCAGCGAGAAGCTGTGCCAGCCGATCGGCTTGTCGTCAAGCAACACCTGGAAGCGCCATTCGTTCCCGGCGCTGGCTGCCGGTGTTGTCGCCGGCAACAACAGCCACGCCAGCGCCGCTGCCCGCACGAGGCCGCCGTTCATGCCCGGTCTCCGCAGCCACCGCCGGTGCATGCTGCCTTTTGCGGCCCGGGGATGAAAGCGTTGGTACGCTGCACGTAACTGCGATACGCCGGGCGCCGCTCGCCGATATCGCGTTCGAGCAGGGTCACCCCGGACACGCGCAACAGCAGGAAAGTCATCAACAGCGGCGCTGGCAGCGTCCACCAGCCGCCGGCTGCCACCGCCAGCAGATAATAACCCCACCAGATGACGCACTCGCCGAAGTAATTCGGGTGGCGCGTGTAGCGCCACAGGCCGCTGTCCAGCACCTTGTCCGTGTTCTGCGGGTTCGCCTTAAAGGCGGCCAGCTGGGCGTCGCCCACTGTTTCCAGGACAAACCCGGTCAACCACACCGTGATCGCGACAGCGTCGATCACGCCAATGGGAGCCGTGCCGCTTGCCGCAGCCAACAGCGGCAGCGAAATGAACCAGGCCAGCAGGCCCTGCAGGCCGAAAACCAGGTAGAAGCTCTTGAAAGCGAAGTGCGGTTCATTGTTGCGGCGTATCGCCCGGTAACGCCGGTCCTCACCCTCGCCCCAGTTACGCCAGGTGATGTAGAGCGAAAGACGCAATGCCCACGCCGCCACCATCGCCAGCGCCAAAAGGCCGCGCGGGGTGGTTTGCGCCGCGGCGAACACGTACACACAGGCCATGGCCAGGAACATCAGCGACCAGGTGCTGTCGACGATGCTCACATCGCGTTTTAAAAGACTCACGATCCATGAGAGCAACAGGAGGAGCATGGTTACTGCGAGTCCCGAGAGGTAAAGGGGTGTATCGAACATCGGTTTAGGCCTCCGCTGTCACACGTAGGGGCTGCATGCCGTCCAGGCGGGTGGACAGTCCGATGAGCAAGGGCATGAAGATCGCCCAGCCCAGCGCAAGCGCAGTGAAACCCGCTACGGGTGCGGCGATGATCACACCGCCGAGTTCAGCTCCCGCGAAGTACGCGAGCGGGCCGGCGATGGCACCGAGCAGGGTGGCCAGCAGCCGGCGGCCCCGTAACCAGCGCAGCGAGACGTTGAGTGTGGAAGCAAACAGCACCCACATGGCGACAATCCAGTGCGGTGCTGTGTTTGTCAGCAGCGTGCCTGAGGGGTACACCAGCCATCCGGCGGTCACCAGCAGACTGTCCCATATGGCGCCCAGAGCACCCACCGCAGCCAGCAGCGCAAGTTCGCGCTGTGGCCGCGCGGCCTGGCTCAGGTGCCAGGCGACAATCGACAACGCCACCAGCGTGCCCGACCAGGGAACCTGGTTGGCGCCCCCCAGCACGCACGCGAGCCAGCCGAGCTGGAAGGCGATGGCGTTGACGAGCACTTTTTTCACAGCGTGCATCTCGCTTTGTCCGGATTCTCGAACAGGTAGTGGCTGACCCACCATTCGCGGCCATCTTCGTAGCCGAAAAGCTCCGCGCAGGCCATGAAAAAAATCCGCCAACGCATCCACCACTGCTGCGTGTGTTGCTTGCCGTACACGGAACCCAGCAGCGGCCACAATCTGTCGCGCTGGCGGTCCATGTTTCCCAGCCAGGCATTTGCGGTATCCCGGTAATGCAGGCCATTCCAGCGCCAGTGCTGGACCAGCTGCATATGCTGCTGGAAATAGTGTGGCAGATCATCACTGGGCATCATGCCGCCGGTAAAGAAATGACGACTTATCCAGTCGCCGGGACCCTCGTCCACAAAGGCGTAAGGCACCGAGCGGTGGCAGAAGATGTGCATGAATAAGCGACTGCCGGGTTTCAGCCACCCGGCTACGCGCTGGAAGAGCAGGTGGTAGTTGCGCATGTGCTCAAACATTTCCACTGAGACCACACGGTCGAACTGTTTCGGCGTAGTGAAGCGATTCATGTCGCAGGTCGCGATCTCGATGTTTCCGAGGCCGTCATGCCGCGCCTTGTCCTGGATGTAGTGCCGCTGTGCCGTCGAATTGGAGATGGCAACGATTCTGCTGTTGGGGTAGTGGTGCGCCATCCATAACGTCAGCGATCCCCAGCCGCAGCCGAGCTCGAGGATGTCCATGCCGTCCTCGAGTCCGGCGCGTTCGCAGGTCGCTCGAAGCGCTTCGCGTTCGGCGTCGTCGAGATTGTCGACGCCCCCCGGCCAGTAGCAGCAACTGTACTTCAGATGCTTGCCCAGCACGGCCGCGAAAAACCCGGCGGGCACTTCATAGTGCTGCTCGTTGGCCTTGTGCGGGACCGGCGCAACGGGCTGACTGCGCATGTCTTCGACAAAAGCGGCGCGCGCCGCGGCCTGGAGCGCGGGATCGTCGCCCAGCGACTGTAGCCGTCCTTTCAGCAGTCGGCGTATGCCGTGACGAATCACGGAATCCGGGACCAGCCCTTGCTCGGTCCAGTCGATGGCTCGGTCGGTTGCGTTCACCTGCGTCTCCAGTGGCTTCTGGTGTACATGTACAATAGTTGTACACAATATCCGAAAAACAGTCAACAGGCAATTCACTGGCTTACAGGGCGCGGTTCCGCAGTTGCCCGCTAGAATAAACCTGTAGGGTGGATAGAAAAAATAATATAAACAGTATTATAAATAAAAGTGGAATTCCGGAATTTTAGTCGAACGTGCAAAAAAAACGGTGCTAATATTGTACAATATTGAGACACAATGCCCCAGGCAGGGAGTAGAGAGGTCGTAGCTATGAACGCAAAGTGGTCAATCGCCGGATGGCTGCTGGTGGCTTTCTCCGGCCCTGCCGTCGCCGGGCAGTGCCCGGCTGCACTCGATTTTCACAAGCGACCGCAATCGGAAGACGCTCCGGTTCACCTGTGCGAAGTGCTGTGCGGGCAGGTAATTCTGATTGTGAACACCGCCAGTAAGTGTGCGTTCTCCCGCAGTACGAAGGGCTGGAACAGCTGTACGCGCGCTACCGCGACAGAGGCACTGCTGTGAACGCGCTGGCCGACCGCGCCGCGCTTTCGGCTCCGCCGCTTCGCGGTTCGCGAGAGCCGGGCTATGCCGGGCTGGTTCCTTTTTTCCCGGCACTGGCTCTGTCCTGGCTCGACGGGCGGCGCGCTCCGGGCTTGGTGCAGGATTCGGTGGTGGCATACCTTGGCGTGTCTTAACAGGAGTTCATCATGTCCCGGAAAACCCGCGAGAGTTTCGAAACCGGTCTCGGCCGTCTGCGCCTCGGTGCAAGTGCCTGTCTGCTCGGCGCCCCGGTGCGTTTCGACGGCGGCCACAAGCAGAACCGTTTCCTGACCGACGAACTCGGCAGGTACTTCGAGTTCGAGCCATTTTGTCCCGAAGTGTCGATCGGCATGGGCACGCCGCGCCCGACCATCCACCTGGTAGGTGATGTCGATAACCCGCGCTCTGTTGGTAGCAGGAACGCAGACATCGACGTGACCGACGCGCTGCGCGAATACAGCGAGCGAACAGCGGGCAGGTTGCAGGGTCTGTGCGGCTTTGTGTTTAAGAAGGACTCGCCGACCTGCGGCATGGAACGGGTCAAGGTGTACAACGACATGGGAATGCCGCAGGCTGGTGGCGTCGGCATCTTCGCCCGCGCCGTGCAGCAGGCGAATCCGCTGTTGCCGGTGGAGGAAGAGGGCAGGTTGAAGGACGCCGCCCTGCGGGAGAACTTTATTTCCCGGGTTTTCGTGTACGCGCGCTGGCAGGCGCTGCAGCGAAAAGGCCTGAGCAAAAAAGCGCTGATCGATTTCCACGCCAGGCACAAACTGCTGATCATGGCGCACAGCACCGTCGCGTACAGGGAGCTCGGACGGATGCTGGCGCGGCTCGACAATGCAGAACTTCAGGGCCTGGCTTGTCGTTACATCGAACGCGTCATGACCGTATTGAAATCACGCGCCAGCCGCAGGCGCCACGCTAACGTGCTGCAGCATGTGCTGGGTTACCTGCGCGAACACGTCGACGGTGCAAACCGCGCCGACCTGGTCGGAGTGATCGACGATTACAGGCAGGGCCTGGTACCACTGGTCGTACCGGTAACGTTGCTTCAGCATCATTTCCGCCGCCATCCTCATCCCTATATCGATCAACAAGTGTACATGAACCCGCACCCGCGCGAGCTCATGCTGCGCAACGCGGTCTAGGAGAAACATCGATGGATGCGAAAACCGGATTTGGCCTGCTCGTTACTTGATACTCCTCCAAGCTTCCAGCGCACGTTCCCGGCTGCGCTGAAGATCCACGATCGGTTGCGGGTAGTTGTCGCCGAGCCTGATGCCGGCCGCGGCCAGGATCCCGGGATCCACGCTCCAGGGTTTGTGAACATATCGGGCTTCCAGGCTGCGCAATTCGGGAACCCAGCGGCGCACATACTCGCCAACCCGGTCGAATTTCTCGCCCTGCAGGACCGGGTTGAAAATGCGAAAGTAAGGTGCGGCATCGGCACCACATCCGCTGGTCCACTGCCAACCCATGGTGTTGTTTGCAAGGTCGGCGTCCACGAGGGTATCCCAGAACCAGCGGGCGCCTTCCTGCCAGGGGATCAGCAGGTTTTTGGTAAGGAAGGAAGCCGCGATCATTCGCACGCGGTTGTGCATGTAGCCGGTCTCCCATAACTCGCGCATGCCGGCATCGACCAGGGGGATTCCCGTCTTTCCGCATTGCCAGCGGCGCAGATCCCGGCTGTAGCTTTTTCTCCAGGGAAACTTGCGGAAGCGCTCGTCCAGCGCTTGTGTCGGTGTGGCAGGGAAGTGGTAGAGCAGGTGATAACTGAATTCGCGCCAGGCAATTTCGCGCAGCCAGGATTCGCTCGCTGCAAGAGTCCCCGGCGCCTGCCCCGTAATGTTGTCCTGCATCAGTGTGTGCCAGGCCTGCACCGGGCTGATCTCCCCGAAGTGCAGGTGCGGCGACAGGTGCGAAGTGCAGCCGTCTGCAGGGAAGTCGCGGCGTTCGGGGTAGTCCTGCAAAGAGTGGTCGCGGAAGGTCACAAACTTCGCCCAGGCGCCGTCTTCGCCCGGCCGCCAGCGCGTATGGAATCCGGCATCCCAGGGGGTCGCCGGCAGCAGCTCCAGTGCGTCCAGTTCGGTGTGTTCGGACAGCCTTGCGATTTCGAACCGAGGCAGTTGTTGTGGCAGCGGTGCCGGTTTGCGGCAGGGCCCGATCGCATAGAGGGCTTTCCAGAATGGCGTGAACACGCGGTAGGGCGTGTCGTCCTTTTTCAGGAGTTGCCAGGGCTCGCGCAACAACGCGGCATTGTGGCTGCTGACCTCGCAACCGCTCTCCTCGAGCCCGCGCTTGATGCGCCGGTCGCATTCGATGGCGGCAGGCTCATAGCAGCGGTTCCACGCGATGCGATGAGCTTTGGCTTTCCGCGACAGTTTCGGCAGTAGCGCGTGTGGGTCGCCAGCGAGGATCAGCAGGTCGCTGCCGTGCGCTTTCAGAGAATCGCGCAGGGCGGCGAGACTGTGGTGCAGCCACCAGTTGCTGGCGGTGCCGGGCGCCCACTCCCCGTCGGCCGGGTTGTGGATGTACGCAGGTACGGGGGTGAAGCCTTGCTCGAGCAGGGTATGCAGCGCCGGGTTATCGGACAGACGCAGGTCGCGGCGAAACCAGAGCAACGCCTGCGGCATGTCAGCGCGTCCTTGCGGTTTGCAGGGTTCTTCTGACGTGCTGCAACCCGGCGGCGATGTTTTCGCCCAGGCAAATCACGCCGGCCTGCTCGAGTCTCTTGCAGTGCGAAACGGCTGTTTTGCCGCCCACGAACACCGGCGTTTTCACACGGGCGGTCAGATTCCGGAGTCCAGACTCGAGCACGCCGCGCGCGGGTTTGGAGGAACTCGACAGCACAACGCCGGTGCAAGGTCTCTTTTCCAGCACCGGGGGGATCTGCTCGAGCGGGGTGTTGGCGCCGAGAATCAGCACCCGGTACCCGGAGCTGACCGCGGCGAGGGCAAAAAACAGCAGGCCGATTTCGTGCAGCTCTCCCGGCAGGCAGGCGAGCAGCAACAGGGGCGCGCCGCTGCGCTGGTTCATGTGGTGAATCCGTGTCCCGAGCTTGTTGCGCAGGTAGACGCAGAAAAAGTGCTCCTCGGCGATACCGGTATCCCGGTTCTTCCAGCGTTCACCCAGCAGGCGCAGCAGTGGGGTGGTGAGCCGCTGACTGACGGTATCGACAGGGTACAGCGAAAGCGCATCGTTATAGTCACTGTCCATGGCGACCTCATCGAACCGTTCGATGGCATTCAGCATCTTGCCCTGGTAGCGTTTCCAGATGTCGCCGTCGTTGTGCGCCGCGGGCGCCATCGCCTGGCCGGGTACCTGGTCAAGCAACGGTTTGACATGACTGACAGAAATACCCTGGTCAAGCAGGTCGACGATCTGCTTGATGCGCTCCACGTCGCGTTGGGTGTAGAGGCGGTGACCCTTCGGGGTACGCTGCGGGGTTATCAGACCGTAGCGGCGTTCCCAGGCGCGCAGGGTGACGGCGTTGACGCCGGTCAACATCGATACGGTGCGGATCGGGAGCAGGCTTTCCGCGGGCGGCGCAGGTCTGTGTGTTGCAGGCTCCGGCATGGGTACTCCTTTCGGTAATTCTACAAATATTGTACACTTATGTATAATTATTGTAACAGATAAGTGCGCTCGGCGTGCTGGCCCGCTACTGATTCAGGTCGCTGTTATGCTTGGTAAATTCCCCAAATCGCAACCCGTGACGCAGGGTCGCTGTGCAGCCGCACGCCTTCGCGGCGGCCGGATGGCAATGGCCCTTCTGCTCATTGGCCTCAACGCCGCCTGCACCGGGATGCCCGAACGTGTCGAGGCGGTGTCGGGATTCGATCTCGACCACTACCTGGGTACCTGGTACGAAATCGCCCGTCTCGATCACGGGTTCGAGCGCGGTCTGCAGCGGGTGAGCGCGCAGTACTCCCTGCGCGCGGATGGCGGCGTCCGGGTGATCAACAGGGGTTTTGATGTGTCGCGCGGTGAATGGCGCGAGGCCGAAGGCAAGGCGTACTTCCTCGAGGGCCCGCAGACCGGTCGCCTCAAGGTATCTTTCTTCGGGCCCTTTTACGGCAGCTACAACATCATCGAACTGGACAAGGCGGATTACCGCTATGCACTGGTGTGCGGACCTGACGCGTCTTACCTGTGGATCCTGGCGAGTCAGCCGCAGCTCGAGCCGGCAATCCTGCGCAGGTTGATCGCGCGCGCCGAAAGTATCGGCTTCGATACCGAACGCCTGATCTACGTGCAGCATGAGGCGCAGCCATGATCGACGGTATACCGCTCGCAAGACTCGTGCAGCAGCAGGCCGGTTGTGCGCCGACCGCCATGGTTGACCGTAACACCAGAGTCGCATTGCTGTTCGAACTCAACTGGCGCTCCGCGCAGGCGTCGCATTGCGATTGCCTGTTTCTGCGCGGTATCAGCCTTTGGCAGGACCAGTTCCCGCGGGCGCTGGAAGAGGCGCTTTACGGGATGGGCGCAGGTGAGCGCGTCACGGTGGACTTCACGTCCGGCGGGCTGACACCGGCTTTCGACCGCGACGACCGTTTCGAAGTGGAAGCACAACGGTTCAGTGCGCCTCCTTACCGGAACCAGCCGATACTGCCCGCGCTGGGGCGGTTTTATCCGAAGCGCTTCATAGCTGGCGTGAAGGGGATCGACGCACGGGATATCATGCCGATGCGTGTCGTCGGCGTAGATCCCGGGCTGACTGTCGACCTCAACCATCCGCTTGCAGCGAACAATATGTCGCTGACCGCCGGCGTCATCGATGTCGCGACAGCCGCCCGATCGATCGTGGGAGACGTGTGCCGCGATATCGGTGAGGAGGTTACCGGGAACGGGCCCGGCATGCAGGCGCGCTGCGACGACCGGCCGACAGACTTCTGGCACGGCGAATCCTTTGCGCGCAGCGACCAATCGCCGGACAGTGAATTCTACGGCCCGCCCCGGCTGGTCAGCCATATCGACCGCAACGCTTCGGCCGTCATCGGTGAACTGTACCGGCAATGGGTGCCTGCCAATGCTCGTGTCCTGGACCTGATGGCTAGCTGGGAATCGCACCTGCCGGATACCCTGTCGCTGTCGCATCTGTCGGGGCTGGGCATGAATGCGGAGGAACTGGCGCGCAACGCGCGCATGGCGGATTATGTGGTCCAGGATCTCAACCGCGACCCCTGATTGCCGTATACGGCGAAAAGTTTCGACACCGTGATCTGCACGGTATCGATCGAATACCTGATCAGGCCGCATGAGGTCATCGCCGAGATCGCCCGGGTGCTGAGACCCAGTGGTCGCTGCGTCGTCACCTTTTCGAATCGCTGGTTCCCGTCCAAGGCGGTCCGCATCTGGGAGCTGCTGCACGACTACGAACACATGGGTCTGGTGCTGGATTACCTGCTGCTCAGCGGCCTTTTCGAGGAACTGCAGAACTGGTCGATGCGCGGCTTGCCGCGGCCCGCCGACGACAAGTATGCCGATCGTTTCACGACATCCGACCCGGTTTACTCGGTGTGCGCCAGTCGTAACGCCATGACAGTCTGAGTCATGACTGTCCCTGACCGGAAACGAAGGGGAACGCACATGAATAGTCTGCGCGCAGGCAAAATCGGCTCAGGCGGGCGGGGCTTGATATTGCGGGCTGGGCGCGAGATTGCCGCCAAATCGCGGCTTATCACGAGCAGCGGGAACAAGAGCGGCATTTGAAGCAGTTGCGACATGAGTGTGGCGCCGATCATCGCGCTGGATTCGAGGAGATTCTGGCGGTGCTGCAGGCGCTTCAAGAGGAAATAAACAGCCACCCGGTGTAGTACAGATATATTCTTTCAAGGAACTTCAGGGCATGGTATTTTTCAAGGCATTACCACCTGGCCTATAGCTAAGCCATTGGTATCAAAACCTGGAAAAATAGGGGTCAGGAAAAACAGGGGTCAGATCCCAGTTTCTGCTTATATTAGGGAAAACTGGGATCTGACCCCTGCTTTTTCCACACAGATCGCCACGGGCTGTCCGCGGTAACGTCGGCGTATCGAGTCAGCCCAAGCGGCTATCGCCTCGGGCGTGTGCTCCAGGGTGCTGGATTTCGTTGCCTGATGTCCTGCTGTCTGCAGACAGACATCGTGCTTGGTATCGGCCCAATCGATGGCGACATACGCTGCAAATCTGTCTATTGCTTTCATCTCTCACCTCCCACAAACGTGATACGTTGATCGTGTAAGGCATGCGAGCCTGAACTCTGCGAAGCCATTATGGCAAGCCGGTTGCGCGGCACACCCTGAGTATTCGTTGACGAGCTCAAGCGCACCCGCGGATTCGGGACTGTGAAAGCAAGCATCGAATGCTTCGGCGTCTTGATCCGTAATCCGCAGGTGCAGGTTCCTGCACAGTGAACAGTCTCACTGAAATGCGGAACGGGGTAACCATAACGGGGTGTTTGCCCCCAATAGCAAGCACCGTGCTCTGGTGACGCCCGCCAAACGGGGTAAAGGCAGCAAGCTCAAAGCGCCCGATGAGGCGCAAGACCAAACGCCGGCCGAACGCCGCGCGGCCATGACCTGGGCACAAAGGTTAAAGTGTGTATTCAATATCGACATCGAGACTTGCCGGGAATGCGGCGGCGCCATGAAAGTCATTGCCTGCATCGAAGACCCGGTGGTGATCCAGAAGATCTTGAATCACCTGAAGGAAAAGGGTGGATACCGGGATGCGTTTCGATTGCCCGAGAGTCGCGGCCCGCCGCAAACGAGTTTAATTGGGTAAGGAAAATCCGTTCGGGAAAGACAAGGATGTTGCCGGTGACACCCGGCAAGGGTGGCGCTCGGCTGACGATTTGGTTTGAGATCGTCACAGGGCCGGAATCCGCCCGATTTAGCCAATTAAGCCACTGCATCAGATGAGATTGACCACGTCTGGCCGCGAAATGGCCGGGTTGCTTCGGGGCGGTCAGGGTGGTTTTCCAGTGAAAGTGGGTTTTATACTTCCTACACACTCGCGTATGGCACCCGTTGTCATGGTAATACACAACGAGCCCCACACTACCGCCAGAACAAGGATATCACAATGGAAAACGACAAGAATTCCGACCTCTCCATCTCCAGGCGCGACTTCCTGCGCCTGGCCGGCGCTGGCGCTACCGCGGTGGGAATCGGCGCCATTGATGGCTCGACCAGGATGGTCCATGCATCGTCTGAACCTTCCACCCCGGCAAGCTCCAGCAGGTCTCACCCGGGTCAGTACAACATCCTGTTCATCCTCACCGACCAGGAACGTTTTTTCCGGCCCGGCGAGCTACCCGTCGGCTACTCGCTGCCGTCACACGCTCGCCTGATCAAACAGGGCACGACCTTCGTGAACCATCGCATCAACTCATGCGTGTGCACACCCTCCCGCTCGGTGATCTATACCGGACAGCACATCCAGCACACGGGAATGTTCGACAACACCAATTTCCCCTGGAGCAAAAGCATGTCGACAGAGATTCCCACCCTGGGCGACATGCTGCGTGAAGCGGGCTACTACACCGCGTACAAGGGCAAGTGGCATCTGACCAAGGAATTCGAGACCGTCAACAAGGAAGGCCATTTGACCAAGATCTTTACCGAGGAGATGGAGGCCTACGGTTTCTCCGACTACGTCGGCGTCGGCGACATCATCGCCCACCATCTGGGCGGTTATCGGTACGACGGCGTCACTGCCGCCATGACCGGCAGCTGGTTGCGAGGCAAGGGGCGCGAACTGGCGGCCGCAGGCAAGCCGTGGTTCCTGGCGGTCAACCTCGTGAACCCGCATGACGTGATGTTCTACGACACCGATGCACCGGGCACGCACCATCAGGAGCAGATCGCCCTGACGCACGTGGTGCGCGAACCGAACGACCCTTTGTACGCCAAGAAGTGGGACTTCAGTCTGCCCCCGAACCACGACCAGCCGATCGACGCACCGGGTCGCCCGCCTGCGCACCGCGATTTCCTGCGTTCGCACGACGCCCTGGTGGGTGAAATCCCCGACGAAGCGCCGCGCTGGACCCGGCGGCACAACTACTACCTGAATTGCCTGCGCGACGCCGACCGCAACATCGCCACCATCCTGGCCGAAATCGATGCCGCCGGGCTTGCCGACCGGACCATCATCGTGCTCACCGCCGATCACGGCGATATGGACGCTGCGCACCGGCTGCATGCCAAGGGTGCGGTCTCGTACCGGGAACAGAACAACGTGCCACTCATCGTTTCCCACCCGGCCTACCCGGGTGGCAGACAGTGCAGCGCCATCACCTCGCACGTGGACATCGCACCGTCGCTGGTCGCACTGACCGGCGTTGACCAGGAAAAACGTGCCGGCATCGTCAAGGGACTTCCCGGCAAGGATTTCTCCGCACTGCTTGCCACTCCCGAACAGGCCGACATCAATGCACTGCACGAGGGTGTTCTGTTCAACTACAACATGTTTGCCTACCTGGACGGAGACTTTCTATACAAGGCAGTCGCCTTCATCAAGAAGGGCGGGAAACCAGCCGAGCTCAAGGCGGCCGGTATCGTTCCCGACATGATGAAGCGGGGTGCCGTACGCTCGCTCTTTGATGGCCGCTATGTTTGCGCGCGCTATTTCTCGCCGAAACAACACAATCGCCCGACTACGATGGAAGAAATCCACCGCTACAACGACATCGAGCTGTATGATCACAAGACCGATCCGCTGGAGATGAATAACCTGGCCATGGACGACAAGAAAAACGGCGAGCTCATCCTGGCCATGAATGACAAGCTCAATCGTCTCATCGACACGGAAGTCGGCGAAGACCGCGGACAAATGTTGCCCGGGGGAACCGAAGCGGGATGGGATATCACGCCGGAGACGATGGCGCCCTAGTTAATCGCCCGTCATCCATGTTCTCCCGGGTCGGGTCGGCTGCGGGACCGGGAAGCCGCGCACATACGGCTGCTTCCGAGAGGAGATTACGGTATGCATTTTGTGTATCCGGTATTGTACTGGCCGGACTGACAGTCCTGATCTGCACCTCTCCCGCATTTGCAGTGGATGACTGGAAGTTTTCGCTCACGCCCTATATATGGCTGCCGACCATCAAGGGTCAGCTGAATTTCGACGTCCCGACAGGTGGTCCCGGAAGTCCCAACGTCGAGGCGGGACCGAGCGATTATCTCAGTGATATCAACTCTGCGCTCATGCTCGCAGGCGAGGCGCGCATGGGGCGCTGGTCGCTGCTGGGTGACCTGATCTACCTCGACATCGACGGCGCAAAGGCCCGTACGGTTTCGGTCAACCTACCCGGTGGTGGAACCGTACCCGTCATCGATACCGGCAGTGAGACCTCACTCAGGGGAACGCTCGTGACACTGGCCCCGGGCTACAGTGTTTACAGTACTCCTCTGGCAAACATGGACGTGTTCGGAGGGCTGCGTTACCTGACGGTCAAGGCGGTTGTCGACTGGCGAATCAACGCCGCGGTCGGGGCATTCCCCGCAACCGGCTCAACCGAGCAGGACCGACACATCACCGACGGGAAAATAGGGGTCAGATCCCAGTTTTTCCTTATATTGGTACTCGACATGCGCTGACAGACCGGCAACGCCAGGTTCATTAATCTGATGGCATACACAGAGCGTTGTGATGCCAAGAAAACCCCGAATCCATCTTCCCGGCTTGCCACAGCATGTCGTCCAACGTGGCAATAATCGTGAACCGTGCTTCTATGCCGCCTCGGATTATCAGTACTACCTTGGGGTGCTTCACGATGCCCTGCAACGCAGTCGCTGCCAGCTGCATGGCTAGGTGTTGATGACCAATCATGTATAAATGCCTTGGCCTTGGGCCGACCGATCAGGCCGGCCTTGGCCAGTGCCCGGTCGGAATCCCCGAGCCGCATGCGCACCAGAACTTGACGAACTTCAAACATCTCGAACCTCCTGTTTGCCATCAATAATTCCGCTCAAAAGGACGCGAGGGTATCGGATTTACAGAAAGTCCGAGCCTGAAATCAGATCGTGAGACCTACCCGGGTGGCTCCATTACGCCGAAATCACATTGGTTCCATTACGGTGAAAACCAGGTGGCTCCATTATGGTGAAAACGCAGTGGCTCTATAGGGGTGGAAACTGACACCTGACGCCGGACTCAAGGACATCGATAAAATGTCCAGCCCCGCCAAGGATCAGGGCCGTTCATTCCGCGGCTTCAACCTGTTCCAGAAAAAGGACTATCGCCTCTTCCTCACCATCGGGCGGGGCGAATGGTCAATCAGCGGCTTCCGTGCCGCCGACCTGCGAGCCGATATGCCTGAGCTATCACCCAGTCAATCATCCTATCTGCTCAAAAGGTTACAAACCCACGGACTGATCAAGAAAGTGGGACGTCGCTACAAGTATTACCTGACAAATTTTGGTCGTCGTGTCCTGGCTGCATCACTTAAGATGCGCGAATATTTCGTTCTGCCGGCACTCTGTGCTGATACGGCATGAGAATTTCTTTGTATTCTTGTCCAAGACTTCAGTGGTAAGGTACTAAATGGACTATCACCTCGTGCGGAAGAAAGAACTCGCCTTAATCGGCCTGACAGTGTCTATAAATGCCAACGCGGATATTGTCGATCATGGCTCCTATACGATCGACCCTAGAACAGGGCTTGACTGGCTGGACTTAACTACAACATGAACTCAGAGCTACGACGAGGTAACTGAACGTGTTCACACTTCCCGGCCAGATAGGCATAGCTTTCATTATGCAGCGCAATCTGATTAGAGCCCAATTGTTCAAACTTAGGAGAAACCCGTGACGTCCCAAAATTTAAAATGCTCTTATGTATTTATGACCTGTCTGTTGATGGCGGCATGCTCAGACGTAGGATCCGATGAATTGAGCCGCGACTCAGCTGCAATCCTTATTGCGAAAAATCTGAACTTGCCGAAAACGGTATCTGCCGAATTGCAGAAAACCTATGTCAAGGAAACAAAGCTTGTACAGCGATATAATTATGGAATATGCAAGTATAAGAACTACCCTGATGCGAAGAAAGACTTACTGCAAATGGTGGCTAATGGTGTTATTGAGCTTTCTGAAAGGCAAAATCACGTACTACCCGCTATGCGGGTAGTACGTGATTGATTCAACCAACATAAGGGGGGAGAGCCCGATGAACGATCCTGATAAAAGGGGTATTTCCCGGTCGGTCCGATGCTACGAGGCCGGTCTCGCGGCAAGCCTGCTCTGTCTGTCCGGGTGCAACGGTACGCAGGTCTTCGGCCAGTCGGTGGTGCCGGGGGGACAGGGTCGCGTTTGCGATCGGCTGGCGGCCCGACGTGTCGCGCGGTCACACCCACCTGGCACAATTCGGTCGAGGATGTAGGTCGCACGTCAAGCGATCCTGAGTCGCTGAAGTGGTTCGGGTTCTACGTGGCGGGCGATATTAGCGGTCTGCAGATCGACAGTGTGCAGGCCTTTGACAGCAACGGCGGTCCCGTCACGGGAATAACGGCCATGCGCCAGTAACATCGCCGCGCGGTCCGTCTGGCCCGCGTCAGCGTCCGTCGCCGTAACCGAATGTCTCTATGTAGGGCGCGAGCAGGGGCAGGAAGGGTTCGAAGTGGCGCCGGTAGTTCAACCAGCGATAGACGGCCGTGCGGTAGATCGGCTGTCGCACCTGGCGATAGCTCGGGGTCCTGATCGTCAGCCGCTCACGCGCGTGCCGGTCGAAGTGGCGCATGTTCTCATCCCATTCCAGGCCCAGGAAATCCAGCAGGCGCCGGGTTTCGCCCTCCATGTCGTCGACGACGTCTTCGTAGCGGATGGCGTGGTAATCCAGATCGAACAGCTGCTGGAAGCGCAGCCACAGGCGCATGATCACATGATACTGCCGTATGGTCGACTCGAGGTTGAAAAAACCCGCCATCGCCGTATTGAAGCTGAAACTCTGCATGAAACAGCTCAGGCAGGCATCGCAGGGGTGCCGTAAAGCGAGCACGTAGCGCGCGTCCGGAAACAGGCGGTGGATGAGCGGCGCGTTGCCGATGTTGAGCGGCAGCTTGTCGACGAACACCGCCCCCAGGGGTATGCGGGTATATTTCGCCACTTCATCGAAGTATGCCGATCGCAATCCGGATATTTCAGACGGCGAGAGCCGGTCGAGCGCAAACGGGTAGCGGCCGTTCAGATCGTTCGTCCTTTCGAGCAGTCGGTCGAAAACCGGAATCTCTTCCAGCGTGTGAACGCCGGCGTGGCTGTTGAGTATCTGGTCCAGCAGGGTGGTGCCGGACCGTGGAAAACCGATGAGAAACACCGGGTCGGCATGTTCGTCATGTACGGGTGCCGGCGGGGCGGACTGTTCCAGGCGCCCTACCTCTTCCAGCAGTCGTTCCATTTTCCGGAGGTAGGATTCCGGATCGAGCGCCTGCGGGGGCCATAGCTTTTTCGCCTGTTCGTTGCTCAGCGTGAACCCTGCAAAGGCCTTGTCGTAGGCGCCGGTCTTGTCATAGAGAACGCCCAGCTCGGAGCCGATCAGGACCTGCAGTTGCGGCGGGCATGCGCTGATGTTAACGCCTTGCAGGCAGGCGATACCGTCGGTGTAGCGTTGTTGCCGGTAGCGACATTTCGCCAATGCAAGCCGCAGCCAGGGGTTGTCGGGCGCCTGCATCAGGCCGTTGGACGCGGCCGCGTCCGCTTCGTCGATCCGGTTGATGCGCTCCAGCAGCAGCGCCAGGCGCGCGGCCGGTTCCGGGTTGCGCGGGTCGAGCCGGATGCTCTCCCGGTATGCCCGGATGGCGTCGTCGAACCGGTGGCTGCGGTTTTCACCGTCCTGTTCCAGCGCAAGGGCGTACCGACACATCGCCGCCGAATCCAGCAGTTGCGCGCGCGCGGCCTTTCCCAGCGTATCCAGCGCGGCGTCCGGCCTGCCGACCGCCTGGTAGGCGGTCGAGAGGCCGATGTAGGTCTGGGGATTGTCCGGATGCAGCCCGATCGCCTTTTCAAGCCAGGGTATGGACTCCGCCGCGCGCCCGGCCGCCTGATAGCTGACGCCGAGGCTGAACGCGACGTCGTGATCGTCCGGGTGGGCGGTGTCCGCGCGACGCAGTAGCTCGATGGCCGAATCGAACGCGCGGTTACGGTATTCCAGCAGGGCGAGTTGCGTCATAGCGCGATAATCCCGGGGGTGCTGCGCAAGCAGGTCGCTATAGGCGCGCCGGGCTGCATCGAGGTCGCCGCGCGCTTCGGCTGCCCGCCCCTGCGCAAGCAGCCTGTCACCGTCGTTCTGTCCGGATGTCGTCATGCTGTGTCGGGCGCGCGTGGACGGTGTCTGTGCGGTCCGGGCGGTGGGACGCACAAATCCCGGCGATCAGTTGAAGGAAAACTTGGGTGCTTCGGCCGTGGCCCGGATTTCGGCGCGCTTGTCGTTGAGGACACCGAGATTTCTCGGCCGATGCCTGCGCTGGGGGTCGCCGTGCTGGTCCGCGAAAGGTCCGTTGGCATCCACCCAGTGCATGAAAATGCCTATCTGGCGGATTTCCCCCGCGTCTCTCCAGTGCGGCAGCTCCATGCCCCGATAGATCAGCATGTCGCCCGGATCCATGTCCACCCGCACCTTTTCGTTCGCGGTGTTGTGCAGAATCAGGGGCCAGGCTTCGTCGGGTGTGTTCTGAATGGTTAGGGTCGCGGAAATCTCGCAGGCGTGGCGGTCGATGTGCTTGACCAGCGGTGTGCCGGGTGGATAGATGCGCGTGTAATTGTAGGTCGGCAGCAGTTTCAGCCCGGTGCGCTCCTCCATGGTGCTGTGCAGCGATTCCTGGATGGTGATCGACAGCGGGTCGCAGTACCGGTCCCAGGCGCCGCCCGGAATGGCCTTGAGTTCCTTGCGGGTGAATTCGTCCTGCAGGAAAAGTATGTTGTAGTACTCCTGCGCGGCGCGTAACAGGGGTTCGGGCAATACACCCCTGGCAATTACGTTGCGATCGATATCAAAGGGCATGGCTCTGCCGGTTTACTTAAACTTATAAAGTTATTTATGTGTCCGGGGGCGAACGGAGACTTCGGTGTCCCGGAGGTACGACCAACAACCTGTGCCGTTCGATTGTAGCAGAATCCGGCACGTGCACGAACGGCGTCGACCGCACGCAGATCGATGGTCCCGGTTCGGGCGACGGGTCGAATCGCCGCCTTGTTCCATAATGGTTAGCGATTCCGTATTCTACCGGCTACGCCGGTTAAATCCGACAGACTCCTAGATAAGCAAAAGGCGAACACCAAGATGTAAGCCCTTGAGAAATATGACGAGACCGGAGAGATTCAAACTCCCGACCGCCTGGTTCGCAGTCCCAACCAACGGGGTATATTTATTTATATAACAATCACTTGCGTCGCCACCCCATCCAATACTCGGTTGACTTATCAATCAGTTACAGCTCACTGTGCTTTCGAGTTAGCACAAATCTGGCACACCCCACACAGCAGAATTCCGGTTATTCTCTTCAGAAAATGTATAGATATTCGATATACAATAATGTATATTGATCATCTATACATCTGGAGACTATTCCGATGACTGAAACACAGAACCGTGCAGCACCGATTAATATCCGCGCCCGCCCGACTCAGCGTAACCTGATCGACAAGGCCGCTGCGATGCTCAACAAGAACCGCTCGGACTTCATGCTGGAAGCGGCCTGCCGTGAGGCCGAGAACGTCTTGCTCGACCAGCGCCTTTTCCTGGTGGACGACAAGGCCTGGCAGGCATTCGAGACACTCATTGATGCGCCGGTCAAAGACAACCCCGCGCTGCGCAAACTGTTACATCACAAGGCCCCATGGGAGAAGTAACGGCGCCGGAGCCGATCACAACGACTCACCTCATTGAGTCGTTCTCATGCGCTGTCCCGGTACTGGATGACTGGCTTAAACGCCGCGCGCTCAAGAACGAAGTTTCCGGCGCATCCCGCACCTTCGTCATTTGCCAGGATAAGCAAGTCGTCGGTTACTACACACTGGCCACTGGCAGTATCGAACATGGCAATGTTCCAGGGAAAATACGCCGCAACATGCCGAATCCGATACCGGTGATGGTGCTTGGAAGACTCGCCGTCGATCAGCGGTGGCAGAAGGCATGCCTGGGTCGCGGACTGCTGAAAGATGCCCTGTTGCGCACCCTGTCGGTTTCGAAACAGGCAGGCATCCGGGCATTACTGGTGCATACTCTCTCGGAAGATGCAAAGCACATCTACACCCGTAGCGGGTTTATCGAATCTCCGCTTGATCCCATGACCTTGATGATTGCACTGCAGGATGCTGCACATTGCCTTTAGCTGCGCGCACGGATGAGACTGTGGAAACCGGTCGAACACGACCGGGTTATTCAGGTATTCCGCCTGGAGTGCCCCAAAACCGCACTCAGTGCATTCGGTACAGACCACAATTTCTGATCCGATCACCCGGCGTTTTCTGACTGATCTTCCATGGTACGGCCGGTA
>Ga0210124_1000352_pt1 | contig 24377 bp, 25 predicted proteins | sample Muzzi_PWC_D2_FD_185554 | JGI IMG/M metagenome (GOLD analysis project Ga0210124, IMG submission 185554) | Wetland microbial communities from San Francisco Bay, California, USA, that impact long-term carbon sequestration - Muzzi_PWC_D2 (SPAdes) | ecosystem: Environmental > Aquatic > Marine >... | reverse complement strand
GATCAGCGCCTCGGCGGGGACCTGCTGAGCGCCGGCGTCCTGGCCGCCGGGGCCGGCAATGCGGCGCCCTCGGCCCAGGGCTTGCGCGATTTGACGACGCTGCGCAATTTCCTCACCGGGCCGTCGGTGTTTCCCATTCTGGACGCGCCCTGGACGCCGCTCTTTCTGATCGTGATCTTCCTGCTGCACCCGCTGCTGGGTGTCCTGGCCACGCTCGGCGCCGTGGTGCTGTTCGGGCTGGCCGTGGCCAACGATCTGAGCGGCCGCCGCGCCCTGGAGCGCGCCGGCACGGCGTCGCGGGCCGCGCTCGGCCACGCCGAGGCGGCAACGCGCAACGCCGATGCGATCCTGGCGATGGGCGTGCTGCCCAACCTGGTGCGCCGCTGGCGGCGGGCCAACGCAGAGATGCTGGACTTCCTGGCCAGCGCCAGCCATCGCAGCGCCGCCTTGGGCGCCCTGTCCAAGTTCATCCGCATGGCGCTGCAGATCGGCATCCTGGGCAGCGGCGCCTGGCTGGTGCTCACGGGACACCTGACGGCGGGCGGCATGATCGCCGCCTCGATCCTGCTCGGGCGCGCCCTGGCGCCGGTCGATCAGGCGATCAACTCATGGAAGTCGGCGGTCGCGGCGCGTCAGGCCTACCGTCGGGTCGCGGCACAGCTCGACGCGCTGCCGCCGCGCGCCGAGGCGATGCCCCTCCCCGCGCCGCGCGGCCTGCTCACCATCGAGAACCTGAGCTACGCCCACCCGGGCGCCGGCGAGGCCCTGCTGCGCGGCATCAACCTGCGGCTCGAGCCGGGCGAGAGCCTCGGCCTGATCGGGCCGACCGCCGCCGGCAAGACCACCCTGGCGCGGCTCATCGTCGGCAACCTGCGTCCACAGACCGGGCACGTGCGCCTCGACGGCGCCGAGGTCTGCCAATGGGACCCCGCCGACCGCGGCCCCTATATCGGCTATCTGCCGCAGGACGTCGAACTGTTCCAGGCCAGCGTGCGCGACAACATCGCCCGCCTCGGCCCGGCCGGCGCCGAGGCCGTCGTCGCCGCGGCGCGCCTGGCGCAGGTGCACGACATGATCCTGCGGCTGCCGCAGGCCTACGAGACGCCGATCGGCGACGGCGGGATCGCCCTGTCCGGCGGACAGCGGCAGCGCATCGCATTGGCGCGCGCCGTGTTCGGCCCGCCGCGCCTGGTGGTGCTGGACGAACCCAACGCCAACCTGGACCAGGAGGGCGAGGCGGCGCTGCTGGCGGCGCTCGCCGGCCTAAAGGCCGCCGGCGCAACCACCGTCGTGATCGCCCACCGGCCCAGCGTGCTGCGCCACGTCGACAAGATCCTGGTGCTGCGCCCGGGGCAGGCGCCGGCGTTCGGCCAGCGCGAGGAGGTCCTGCGGCAGGTCACCGGCCCGACCGAGCGGCCCATCGCGGCGCACCTGCAACACTCAGGGGAAGACGAGGATGTTCACAGCCGGCGCGCCTGAACCCACGGGCCTTCCGCCCAGGCCGGACCTGCGCCGCGAGTTGCGCGGCGGACTGGCGATCATCGCGGCCTTCGTCGTCGGCCTGGCAGCCTGGGGCGCGCTGGTGCCGCTCGAGAGCGCGGCCATCGCGCCGGGCATGCTCACCGTCGACGGCGCCCGCAAGACCGTGCAGCACCTGGAGGGCGGGATCGTCCACGCTATCCTGGTCCAGGAGGGCGACACCGTCGCTTCCGGCCAGGCGCTGCTGCGGCTCGACGAAACCACGGCCCAGGCGACGCAGGAGCTCCTGCGCAGCCGATGGCTCGTCGCCAGCGCCCTGGCCGCGCGCCTGACGGCCGAGCGCGACGGCCTCGACGAGATCCCCTTCCCGCCGGAGCTGCTCGACGAGGCGGCCGACCCCAAGGTGGGCCAGGTGTTGCAGTCGCAGCGCGACGTCCTGGCGGCGCACCGCGAGTCCCGGGCCGGGCAGCGGGCGATCCTCGAGAAGCGGGTCGCCGAGTTCCAGGCCGAGATCGCCGGACTGGAGGGACAGATTCGTTCTTCGGACGCCGAGCTCGCCTTGCTGAGAGAAGAGCTCGCCGATGTGCGCACGCTCTACGAGAAGGGCTACGCCCGGAAGCCGCGGGTACTGCAGTTGGAGCGTGCGGTGAACGAGGTCGAGGGACAGCGCAGCCTCCATGCGTCGCAGATCGCGCGGGCGCGTCAGAACATCAACGAGACCCGCCTGCGTGTTGCCGACCTCGAGAACAGCGCGCGTAACGATGCGGTCGAGGAGCTGCGGCGCACCCAGGCGGACCTCTACGATCTCGCCGAACGGCTGCGTGCCTCGGAGGACGTCCTGGCGCGCAGCGTCGTGCGCGCCCCGCTCGCCGGGACGGTGGTCGGCCTCAAGGTTCATACCGTGGGTGGCGTGATCGCCCCGGGCCAGCCGCTCATGGACATCGTGCCGGCCAACCCGCGACTCATCGTCGAGGCCCGGGTCGCGCCGCGCGACATCGACGTGGTGCACAAGGACCTGGAGGCACAGGTCCGCCTTACCGCATTCAGTCAGCGGCACACCCTGCCGCTCGCCGGTCGGGTCGTCTCGGTCTCCGCCGACCGCCTGACCGACGAGATTAGCGGCGAGCCCTACTACCTGGCGCGCGTCGCCCTCGAGCCGGGCGCGAACGACGGCGCGGTCGCGGCGAAGCTGCAGCCCGGCATGCAGGCCGAAGTGCTGATCGCGACCGGCAGCCGCAGCGCGCTGGCCTATCTGGCCGAGCCGTTCACGCGCAGCCTGAACCGCGCCTTCCGCGAGAACTGAGGCGGCCGCGGCGGCACGAGCCGCCTACGACAAGATCCGGTAGTGGACCTCGGTCGGCGTGCAGGCGGCCCCGTTGATCGGCAGCATGTCCTGCGGACAGGTCGACAGGACCACGACGCAATCCATCGTCGCCCGCAGCACCACGTGATCGCCGGGCTTGCAGAGCGGCTCGCCCCATTCGGTACGGCCGTCTTCGCCGACCGGTATGTTCATCCAGAGATTGAGCGGCGCGGGACACTCCGGCGCTGCGATGCCGATCCGGCGCAGCGCGGCATGCAGGTTGTCGGTGCAGTTGTCGTGGTAGTCCGTGCAGCCCAACAGGGCGTATCGGTAGACATCGCAGGCCGCCATGAGAGTGTCGTGGCGCCCGGGCGAGGTGTCTTCCTCGAACCGCAGGATCGGCCGGCGCCGGTTGGTCACCAGGGCGTCGCCGGCTTGCGGAAAGATGCGCTGCAGGGTCGCGCGCAGATGTTCCATCGACAGGAACTCGGCCGGGTTTTCCGCGCTGAACGCCCAGAAGTCGACGACCTGCGAGCCGTGCGTGTTGACGATCTCGATCGCCTGCCCGGTGTTGAGACGGGCGGCGCGTCCGCGCCGCGCCGGCACCGTCACGCGTTCGCCTTCCTGCATTGTCGTCCTCCGTTGATTCGCCGCAGCCGGGCTCCCGGCCCGGCGCCCGGCAAATCCTACGCGACCTCGGCCCGTGCCGCGAATCGCCGGCCTGCGTTATGCAACATATTGATTTGCCGTGTCGACTAGGCCATAACTGCGGGCGTCCGACAACATTGGCTTCAGAAAGAATGGGGGACGGAACGATGGAAGGACCCAAGGGAATCACGACCCTTGTCTTCGCCGGCACTGCGATCGCGGTCGTGTTGGCGTTTATCGTCATCTAGGCGACCCTTACCGCACAGGATATCGGCGGCCCGTCCCAGCCGGGGCGGGCCGTTTTCTCGTCGTCGGCGTCTGTCGCCGCCGGCCATCCGGCCGGTCCGCAAGACGCACGGCAGCGGAAGACCCCCCATGAATCGCCGCCGTACCGCCGCACCGGAAAGCGGCATCGCCTTCGCCGGGCGGTTGTGCTACCTTCGCGGGCGACGCGGGTTGCCTCGGACGGGCCCCGGTTGAGCGGTTCGGCGCCGGCACTCCGTTTGTCCGGCGGTTTCGATCACGCTGCCGCCAACCGCTTGTATCGGCCCAGGGCCCGGGTGAAGCCCGTGTGGCGGCGATTTTGTTTGAGAGCAAGCCTGTAGGTGGGAGGCCTGCCTCGTGCTGGCGAGTGTCGTCAGAAGACTTGCGGCCATATTCGTCGCCGATGCCGTCGGCTACAGCCGGATGATGGAGACCGACGAGGTCGGCACCCACGCCCGCTTCCGGGCCGACTTCGAGCAGATTCTCAATCCGAAGATCGTCGAGCATCGCGGCCGCGTGGTGAAGACGACCGGCGATGGACTCCTGGCGGAGTTCGTCAGCGTGGTCGATGCGGTCCAATGCGCTTACGAGATTCAGGTCGTCGTCGATACCCAGGGCACCCCCGGAACCGAGGACGCGCCGCGCCTGCGTTACCGCATCGGGATTAACCTCGGCGACGTCATGATCGACGACGGCGACATTTACGGCGACGACGTCAACGTCGCGGTACGCCTGGAATCCCTGGCCGAGGCCGGCGGCATCAGCCTGTCCGACGCCGCCTACCGGAGCGTGAGACGGAAGCTCGACCTGGAATTTCATGACCTCGGAGAGCACCGGTTCAAGAACATCGCCGAGCCGATCCGCGTCTTCTCGGTGCGCGGCTCGCGCAAGGCGGACACCGGCGGGAAGATCGCCAGCGCCCTGGACATCCAAACGGTCGGCGACGGGGATTCGGCTGCGGCGCCAGGCACCGATCCCGGAAGGGAAAGCCTGGAAAAGCCGAGTATCGTGGTCCTGCCGTTCGAGAACCTCAGCGCCGACCGCGAGCAGGAATATTTCTGCGACGGACTGACGAACGATATCACGACCGACCTCTCCAAGTTCCGCAACATCTTCGTCATCGCGGCAAACTCGGCCTTCGCCTACAAAGGCAAGCGGCCGAAGCCCCATGACATCGCCCGCGACCTTGGCGTCCGCTACCTCCTCGAAGGCAGCGTGCAGCGCAGTTCGGACAGCCTGAGAATCAACGTTCAGCTGATCGACGCCGTGTCGAACCTCCACATCTGGGCCGACCGCTTCGCGCCGTACTCCGACGAGTTGCGCAAGACCCAGGACGAGATCCTGCAGAAGATCGTGGTCGCCCTCGCCTTCAAGGTCGACGCGGCCGAGCGGGCACGCGTCATGCGGCGGGAGCCGGTCAAGCTGAGCGCCTACGAAGCATACCTGAAGGGCGAGTACCTCTTCTCCCTGCACTCCGAAGAGCGCATGAAGCAATGCCGCGAGATGTTCGCCCAGGCCACCCGCCTCGACCCGAATTTCGCGCGTGCCTGGGGGTATTACGCCTACACCAGCGCCCGGAGCGTCGTCGCCGGCTGGGCCAAACGCGACACGCTGTGGGAGGCGCTAGAGGCCGCCCAGAAGGCCCTGACGCTCGATCCGGACGACTATTCGAACCATTGGGACCTCGCCTACGTCACCCTGAACCTGGGCTATTTCGACGAGGCGGCCAGCGAGTACGATCGCGCGATTCTCTTGAACCCCAACGACGCCGACCTGCTTTGCGAGATGGCCGTCGCGCTGATCCGCGTCGGGCGGGCGCAAGAGGGAATCGACAAGATCGGGCGTGCCATGAAGATCAACCCGTACTATCCGGACTGGTACATCTGGAACCTGGGCTGGAGCTATTTCAACGCACGACGGTACGGCGAGGCGATCGACGAGCTGACCAAGATCGCGAACCCGGCAAAGAACGTGTGGCTGGTCCGTGCCGCCGCCTACGCCCGCTTGGAGCAGCCGGAAGCCGCGCGGCAGATGCTCGAGAAGTTTCTGGCACTCGATCCCGAGTGCCGCCTCGCTGACCAGCGGGAACGCGAGATCTTCAAGGATCCGGAGGACGAGGCGCATTGGCTCGAAAGCCTGCGCCTGGCCGGGTTGCCGGAATGAAATGCGATGAACGAGGACTAGGGGTGATGGATGCAACCCCGTTTCATAACAACCGCTCCATTAGAAGTGCCGGACATACTTGGACGTTATTCTTACCGGCCGCATCCGATCGCGCGGCCGCATTCCATAGCATGAATTGACAGAAGGGAAGCAGACGATGAAACCGACAAGTAATCCTGCGGCCTTTAGCGCTTATCTGGAGGGCGAGCGCCTCTTTTCGGTGACCGACGAGGCGAAGATGGCCGAGGCGATCCGACGATTCGAGATGGCGGTATCACACGATCGGGATTTCGCCCGGGGCTGGGGCTACCTGTCCTATGCCACGGTGCGAAGCGTCCTGGTCGGCTGGCTGGACCGGGCGGACCTCGTCAAGGCCGAAGAATACGCCGATATGGCCGTCAAGCTGGGTCCGGACGACTATACCAATCATTGGGACAGGGCCTTCATCCTGCAGAATACGGGACGCCTGGACGAGGCGCTGGCGGAATACGAGAAGGCGCTCCAGCTGTTCAACCACTACACCGACAAGCTCGAACGCAAGCCTGGCCTCCTGGCGGAGATGGCGGTGGCCTATGTCCAGGCCGGCGACCACAAGCGGGCCATCGAATTGGGCGAGAAATCGCAGCTCGTCCCGCACTGGCACCGCTGGAACACGGGCTACGCCTATTACATGGCGAAGAAGTACGATGAGGCCGTCGCCCAGTTCGAGTGCCTGAACTTCGGCAAGAAGCCCTCGGACAACCCCTACTACGTGCCCGAGATGGATATGTTCGCGGCCGCAGCCTATGCCATGCGGGCGAAAGGCAAGAAAAGCAAGGATGCCGACGCCGACCGGCGCAAGGCGAAAGACTTGATGCGGCGCTTCAAGACCGAGTCGAAGATCAAGCCGCACGGCAAGAAGAAGCTGAGCGAAAAGGATGCGGTGGAGCGGCGCCCGTTCAAGAGCTCGGCGGACGGGAGGCATTGGATCGAGGGCCTGGGCGAAGCGGGGCTCTGGGACAAGGACAACCCGCGGGCCTGACGCGCCCTCCGCGGTGGGCCGCCGCCGTCGCCAAGTCCATGCCTCCGCTGGAGGCGGTCGCTGAGGATCCGAGATGCGGCTTTCACGCCGCGCGTGGCGGCGCTTGCTCGATCGCGCCGGCTGCGATCAGGTCGCGCCGTTCGGTCAGGCGCCGGAGCCGCAGGTAGGCCAGGCGATACCGCCTGGCGGCGTCCTCCGAGCCGCTTCCTGCGAAGATCCGCGCCGCAAGGTGCGCCTCCCTCCAGGCGCGGTCGATATTTCGTTCGATTTCAGCAAGTTGCACGTAACGGTCTCCGAAATGGGCCCAAATCGTGGTCGGCGCCATTGCATCACACGGCGCGGGTCGGGGCTTGTACAATCGCTGTATCATTTGGTTAACGAGGGGTTAACGGAGCCCGGCCGCCGGTGCGGTCCGGCGGCGCCGTTCTTTGCGAACATTGCGCCGTCGCGCCCGCCGCTCATGCCGGGCGATGGTATTCCCGCGCCTGGGGCAGGGTCTCGAAGACCTTTTGCAGCGAGCCCCTGGCGTGGATGCGCGGCACGTCGGAGTCGGGCGGGAACTCGGTCAGGATGTACCCGCGCCGCTCCTTGCTCAGGATGAACACGACGTCCTCCACCATCGGCGAGCCGAGCACCGCGAAGGCCTCGCGCTCGGGCGTCAGGGCGATCTCGACGTCCCAGCCGAGGAACCGGCAGGCGAACTCGATGACCCTGAGATCGATGTGATTGAGCCCGTTACCTGGCATGTGAATGACGACCACCGAGCACTCCCTTACGGATCCACATTGTCTTGCGCCGACTTTTTGCCGGCCTGAAGATGATATGGTGACGAAACCTTGGCGCGCCGTGCGCGATTCAAAGTCCTGGCCCGCGTTTACCAGCGTATGATGCGCAGATCCCGGCCCGATGGACCTGCTAATTATTCGTGAAAATCGAATGAGAATTAAGAGGCTACAAATCCCGCGCAATTCGCCGCGAGGCGACGGCCGCCGCGCCGGCAATACCCGGCCGCCCTGCGGGACATCCTGTGACGAGCCCGCAGGGGTCGACCATGTCGTTCGGGCCGTCGGTCGCCTAAAACCCGCCGAGCGTGTCTCCGGCCCTCGGTGCAAGCCGCGAGACTTCAGGAACTGAAATCGGGCAACCGTTCGAGACGACGCTGGAAGTCACCGTCGCCGCGCCTGATTGCGTCGAGATAGAATTCGAGCCAGGGGAGCGCGCCGGCTCGGCCCGGAAAGCGCGCTTCGACATCCTCGTCTCTGTAGCCCATCGCTTTCAAGACCTGTGCATGATCGAAGGACAGGCTGAAGTTGAACGGCTGTCCTTTCGAAACCAGCCGTTCGCAGTTCTCACGACTGAAATAACTGCCATCGAGGATCCAGGCATCGACCTCGATCACGTCTCGGCATAGCGCGGGATTCAGGCTTTTGACAGCCACATACAGGAAGCAGCGCGACCTCTCCTTGTAGACCTGCGTGCCCGGGCTGTTGAACAGCGCCCTCGTTTCGGCCTTCGGGGAGATCTTCGCGCAAAGCCCATGAGACGAGGTATCGAGCGCCATTGCCGTGTAGGCCAATTCGAAGTCATTGGGCTTGCGCGAATCCGCCGCCGCCAAATTTATCGGCCAGAGGGCCACGATTGCGCCGAACGACAGCAGCATCGTCAGTTTCGATGACCTTCGCATTTCAGCGCCTTGGAGTCCTGTGCATTGTATTCTCACCCTTACCGGTCAAGACGCAGCGAATTCAACTCCCCGCCCCCAGCGGATTGCCATCGCAAGCTGCAACGTGGCTTCGACGCAGGCGGCAACGGGGCCTACATGGAACGACGTGTCCGATCCGGAGGAAATTTTCGACCGCCACGCCGCTTGAGACGACGGCATCGAATTGCGCGCTTATTCGGCGATTCCCTGCCCATCCGCCCCGCCCGCGCCAATCGCTCGATCTCTCGTCCGACATTGCTAAACGGCGTGGTTTCTCTATCGGCCGTGACAGTCTACCGCCCATGGACGAGTCGTCACCTGTCGATGCAGGGGACGTCTTCGTTTCGACGGGAGAGCAGGCGCCGCGATGGTGCGGGACTCTTCGTCATTGGCCAATGCGCCTCTCTACGCGACAGCCCAAGCGCCCTTGCGCCCGCGTCGCCCGACGAAGCACAGCATTCGGAATCCGGTGGAGCCTCGCCTCAGGGCGCGCCGAACAGGCCGTGGATCACCAACTGGATCCGATCGTAGCTCCGCCGGCATTTGTCGAAGCCTTCCAGCCAGCCGGCACGGTAGGCTGCGCTCACGGCGCCCGCGGGTTCCGTCCCTCGGTTGGAATGAAACGGGCTGCCGGCATATCCGTAGCCGGCTGCGCAGCCATCGTTATAGGCGGCGCGCGCCTCCGGCGGGCCGGGCGGTGGCGGCGATATCGGGGTGGTGCAGGCGCCGAGCATCGCCGCCAGGGTTGTCGCGATCAACGGGACACGCATGTTGGACCTCGTGATTCATCGGGTTTCGCATGGTGGAACCCGAAAGGTTAACCGCACCGGGAGGCAAAGGAAACGCCCCCAGGGCCGGAGGCCGCCGGTGGAGGCCGCCGGCATTGCCGACTTGCCGCCTAGCGCAGGGAGAATGGATCGACACCGCTTTCGGCTCGATCCGTGGCACCGCGGGTGGCCATCCAGAGGCAACCGGGTCTTCCGACAACGACGGCAATCTGGTAAGGCTCTGAGATTCCATGCTGGAGGGGTGGCCGAGCGGTTTAAGGCACCGGTCTTGAAAACCGGCAGGCGTTCACGCGCCTCGTGGGTTCGAATCCCACCCCCTCCGCCAGCGGATCCTGCGCGGCGAGACGCCAGCGGCCGCCGGCCTACGGCGCGGCGAAGCGCGCCGCGAGCCGCGTCCAGTCGGCGGGCAACAACTCGGCCACAAGCGCGAAGCCCGCGTCGCTCTCCGGCGCCGGCGCAAAGACGGCGCTGCCCGCCTCGCCGGCATAGGCACCGGTCGCCGCCCGCATCAGGTTGCCGTGACCGACGATCACGACGTTCGCGCGCGGCGGCGGCGGTCGCGACAGAACGCGTTGTGCGCGCCGGATTACCGCCTCGCGGCCACCGACGAAATCCGCCGCCCGCATGTTCATGATGTCGCGCGTCGTCATCACCGGGCCGAGATCCAGCAGACGCGCGGTCTCGGCCGCGCGGCAGTATTCGCTCGACAGCACCGTGCCGACCGGAATCTTCAGCGCGCGAATGGCCCGGCCGATGCGCCGGGCCGTGGCCCGGCCGCTGTCGGCGAGTTGGCGCATCTCCTGCGGATCACAGCTCGTCCAGTCGCCCACCGCCTCAACCCGGTCGTCTTGGCGCCAATCGGTCTCCGCGTGGCGGAAGTAGATCGTGTAGCCGCCCGCCCGCAGGGCCGCGACCAGCGCCCCATCGGCGGGTTCCTGTGCGCCCACGGGGCCGCCGAGCACGACCAGAATCGCCAGGGCTCCGAGCCACACCGCCCAGGGCCGTCGCGCGTCCGGCGTTGGCCGGAGGGTGCCGCGGATCGCTCGCATTTCCGGACCGTTATTCGTAGTGGTAGACCGTCAGATGGTCGCTGCCGGACTCGGCCGCCCAGACCTCGCCCCGGCGCCCCAGCATCTGTCGGACACCGGCGCCAGGTCGCGGAATCGGGAACGACTCGAAGGATTCGCTGCCGGGGTCGAAACGCAGCACCGCATTCGCGCCGAAGTCGCTGATCCAGACCTTGTCGTATTCATCGACATAGACGGCATAGGCGGCCGGATCGTCGCCCGGCAGCGGCCATTCACGCCATGCGCCGCTCTTGGGATCGTATCGGGCGAGCCGGCCCGTATTCCACTCGCTGACCCAGAGCACGCCGGTCGAGTCCGACCAGACGCGGCGGGTGCCGGCGTTCGCGGTCGGCGGGTCGACCACCCGGACTGCGCCGGCCCCTTCATCGACGTCTCCGATATAGCCGCCGGCGAGCGAGGCGTACCAGACCTCGCCGGCCGGGGTATGGTGGATGCCATAAGGCCCGTAGCCGCGCGGCGCCGGGAAGACGCGCATCTCGCCGCTGCCGGGATCGAGCGCCCCGTAGATTCCGCTTTGCCCGGTGAACCAGAGCCTCCCGTCGCCGCCGAAGGTCGCGGTATTGAGGTTCGCGTAGCCGGTGCCTTCCGGCAGCGGATAGCGCGTCACAGAAAAGGTCTTCGGATCGACCGAAACGATGGCGTTCAGACCGCCGTCGGTCACCCAGGCGAGACCGTCAGGGCCGACGATCACGCCGTGCGGGCGCGATCCCTCGCCCAAGGGAACCTGCGTCGTTTCGCCGGTTTCGGGATCGAGCCGGCCGAGCGCGCCTTGATGCTGTGCGGTATACCAGACCGAGCCGTCGGGGGCCGGCGCAACGTCGTGCGGGTGGGCGCCGCTCGGCACGGGAAAGCTCTCGATGCGGACCTCCGCCGCGGCCGCCGGCAAAGTCAGGAGGAGCAGGAGACTCCCGATCGCTGAATAACGCGCAAACACCGCCATGTCCTTCGCCCGCTCAAGGATAGCCAATCCCGGCACGGTTGTCAGCCGCGGCATTCAGCGCACCCCGTGTGTTATCCTGCCACCTTCGGCCCGATAGGCACGCCCATGAACAGCAGAAAGAATCCCTGCCGGCTTTCCGTCTATCTGGCGCGTGACGCACGCGTCGGCGCCGTGCTGCGGCGCGGCCCGAGCGCCTGGGCGCAGCTCGCCCGCTGGGACCGGGAGAGCGATGCGATCGAGCCCGGGCAGTGGTTCCACGGGCGGGTCTACGAGCGCCGCTGCGATCTCTCGCCCGACGGCCGGCTGTTCGTCTACTTCGCCGCCAAGCACGGCCGCCGCGACGACGCCGACGATATCGGCGAGGCCTGGACGGCGATCTCGCGCCTGCCCTACTTCACCGCCCTCACGCTGTGGACCAACCTGGGCAGCTGGTACGGCGGCGGCATGTTCGAGAGCGACCGGGCGGTGCTGCTCGACGCCACCTGCACCTTGACGCCGCACCCGAAGTTCCGGCCGCACAAGCTGAAGATCCGGCCCTTCCCGGCGGAGTCGGCGCCCTGGGAGCAGCGCCTGCTGCGCGACGGCTGGCGCCTCGTCGAGCGCGGCTTCGAGCCGCGCAACCACCGCCGGGTGGGCGAGCGCGAAATCTGGGAAAAGCCGCACCCCGAGTCGGACCTCAAGCTCTGCCGCGAAGTCGAGGACGTCGACTTCAACCGCTACGGCGGCCTCTACGGCGATACCTATTGGCTCGAGACTGCGGGCGACCTGGTGCCGCTGCCGCGCGTCGCCTGGGCGGATTGGGACACGCCGGCGCGGCTCGTCTTCGTGCGCGCCGGCGCCCTCTGGCAGGGCAGCTGGGACGGCCGCCGGCTGCAGGAGACGGAGATCTTCGACTTCAACCCGCTGCGACCGGAGGAGGTCTCCGCGCCGCCCTGGGCACAGCGCTGGTAGGCTGCCCACCGCCTCTCGTACCCCGCCTCTCGTACCCCCGCCCCTTGCAAAGGACGCCGATCGAAACCACCATCCCGGCGGGCCGACTCGAAGCGCAGGGACAATCCGGAGCGGCATGAGCAAGACCATCATCTGCACCGCGACCGACGACGGCTACGCCGAGATGGCGCTGGAGCTGATCGCTTCGATCCGCGACTTCCCGCAAGGCCGCGAGGTCGCGATCGGGACGATCGACCTCGGCCTCGGCGCCGAGTGGCGTCCGCGTCTCGCCGAGGCCAGCGACGCGATGCCGGCCGGCCGCTGGGACATCGCTTTCGAAGAGAGCCGGGTCCGCGGCCGCGAATGGCTGATCGGACGCATCTGCAAGCTCTTCCTGCCCGACTACTTTCCCGGCTTCGAGACCTACATCTGGATCGATTCCGATGCCTGGCTGTGCGACTGGTCGGCGATCGACCTGCTGCTGAAGGCGAGCGCCCGCGGCGGCCTCGCTGTCGTTCCCGACGACTGGGAGACCGACCGGATCAAGGGCTCGCTCACGCTGCTGCACCGCTGGCTGCCGCCGGTGTTCCGCACGCCGAGCTTCAAGCACGGCCGCCGCGCCGGCCTGCCGACCGGCGCGCTGCGCCGCCTGTTCCGCGCCAAGGAGTTCAACGGCGGCGTCTTCGCCCTGCGCGGCGACGCGCCGCACTGGCCGGCCATCCAGGCCAACATGCGTCGGCTGGTCTCGGGGCGCGGCCGCATCTTCGGCTCCAACCAGCTCGCCCTGGCCATGGCGGTGCACCTGGACGAGCTGCCGGCCGCGGTGCTGCCCTACGAGGTCAACTACACCGGCTGGCCCATGGCCTGCGCGCAGAGCGGACGGCTGGTCATGCCGCAGCTGCCGCACCGGCCGATCGGGATCATGCACCTCGCCGGCCGCGACGCCCAGCGTGCGGACCGCAGCGTGGAAGACGATCTCGCCACGCCGGACGGCGGAACCTTGCGCCGGACGATCCGTTACCGGCCGCAGGACACGGCGGCGGCCGTGGCGGCCCGCGCGGCCGCGTAACGGAAGCGCGCACCCGACCGCTTGCCGCTTGCGCCGTCTCGGCGGGCGGCTACCATGACCGCGAGAGCCGATCCTTCGCACCCCCTCGCGCGCGGAGCCGCCATGCCGATTTGCGAAGCCGACCCCTGGCGCATGCAGTACTTCGAGGCGGTCGACTGTCCGCCCGACGTCAATATCCCGACCGAGGACGCCGACGCCTGGGTTTGGTACCCGCAGCACAAATGGGTCTACAACAAGCTGTCGATCGCCGAGAGCCAGGGCCTGCCCTGCGGTCCGCACGGCCTGGAGCCGCCGGCCTTCCCCGTGTTCAGCAAGCCGGTGTTCAACATGCGCGGCATGGGCGCCGGCAGCCGGATCTTTCGCACCGCCAAGGAATACAAGGCGCACCAGCAGCCGGGCCACATGTGGATGACGCTGCTCGAGGGCGAGCACGTCAGCAGCGACGTGGCCGTGGTGCGCGGCGAGCCGACATGGTGGCGCCACACCATCGGACGCTCCATCGGCAAGGGCATGTTCGACTACTGGACGGTGCTGGCCGAGGGGCGGCCGGAGATCGAGCGCTATGCCGGCGCGTGGATCCGGCGCAGCCTCCCCGACTTCACCGGCATGATGAATCTGGAGACGATCGGCGCCAAGATCATCGAGGCGCACCTGCGCTTCGCGGACCAGTGGCCCGACCTTTACGGCCCGGGCTGGCTCGACGCGCTGGTGCGGCTCTACGCCGAAGGCGCCTGGGACTATGCCGACGACGACCGGCGCGACGGCTATAGCGTCGTGCTGTTCGGGGCGCACGGCATCCAGTATCGCCATCCCGAGCAGGAGGTGGTCGCGGAGCTCCTCGAGACGCCGGAGGTCACCAGCATCCAGATCACCTTCCACGAGGACCGCGCGCCGAGCGCCCATTCCATGCCGCCGGGCGGGTTCCGCCTGGCGATCGTCAACGGCTGGGACCTGAACACCGGTTTGCGGGTTCGCGAGAAACTGGCGCTCAGCTTCTGGTCGACGCAGCAGCTCCTGCCGCGACGCCGCCGCGCGCAGCCGATGCACGCGACACCGGCGTGACCGCGCCGGCCGAGGCTCCATCCGGTAGCAGACGATGAACGCGAGCGAGCTCGAACGCATCCGCGAGATCGAGAACGTCTGGATCCCGATCAGCGACGGCTGCCGGATCGCCGCCCGCGTCTGGATGCCGGAGGATGCCGAACGCAGTCCGGTGCCCGCCATCCTGGAGTACATCCCCTACCGCAAGCGCGATTTCATGCGCGCCCGCGACGAGCCGATCCATCGCTACTTCGCGATGAAGGGCTTTGCCAGCGTCCGGGTCGACATTCGCGGCTCGGGCGATTCCGAGGGCGTGCTGCACGACGAATATTCGGCGCAGGAGCACAGCGACGCGCTGGAGGTGATCGACTGGATCGCCGACCAGCCCTGGTGCAGCGGCGCCGTCGGCATGATGGGCATCTCCTGGGGCGGCTTCAATGCGCTGCAGGTTGCGGCCCTGCGCCCGCCGGCGCTGAAGGCGGTCATCACGCTGTGCTCGACCGACGACCGCTATGCCGACGATGCGCACTACATGGGCGGCTGCCTGCTCAACGAGAACATGCAGTGGGGCTCGATCCTTATGCTTTATTCGGCGCTGCCGCCCGACCCCGAGATCGTCGGCCCCGGATGGCGCGACATGTGGCGCCAGCGCATCGAGGCGCTGGAGCCCTTTCCGGCGCTCTGGATGGGTCATCCCTGGCGCGACGACTATTGGGCCCACGGCTCGGTCTGCGAGGACTACGAGGGCATCACCTGCGCCGTCTACGCGATCGGCGGCTGGGCCGACGGCTACTCCAATGCCGTGCCGCGCCTGATGGCCAACCTGGCCTGCCCGCGCAAGGGGCTGATCGGCCCCTGGGCGCACGTCTTTCCGCACGACGGCGTGCCCGGCCCGGCGATCGGCTTTCTGCAGGAGGCCGTGCGCTGGTGGGACCATTGGCTGAAGGACCGCGACGACGGCATCATGGACGAGCCCATGCTGCGCGTCTGGATGCAGGAGAGCGTCGCGCCGCGGCCGCAGTACGAGGACTGGCCCGGCCGCTGGATCGCCGAGACGGCCTGGCCGAGCCCGCGCATCGCGACGCGGCGTCTGTTCCTCAACGCGGAATATCTCGACACCAGCGCGGACCCGCCGCGCGAGATCACCTTCGCGTCGCTGCAGACCACCGGGGTGCGCTCCGGCGAATGGTGCGCCTTCGGCGCCGAGGGCGAGATGCCGCGCGACCAGCGCCCCGAGGACGGCGGGTCGTTGACCTTCGACGGCGACCCCCTGACGGAGCGCCTGGAGATCCTCGGGGCACCGGTCCTGGAGCTCGACATCCGCGCCGACAAGCCGGTGGCGCTGCTGGCCGGGCGGCTGTGCGACGTGGCGCCGGACGGCGCTTCCCTGCGCGTCACCTACGGCCTGCTCAATCTGACGCACCGCGACGGCCACGCCGAGCCGGAGCCGCTGGTCCCCGGCCAATGGTACCGCGTGCGCCTGCAGCTCAACGACATCGCGCACGCCTTCGCCGTCGGGCACCGGCTGCGGCTGGCGCTGTCGACCTGCTACTGGCCGCTGGCCTGGCCACCGCCGGAGCCGGTCGCGCTGACGCTGCGCAGCGGCAGCAGCACGCTCGAGCTGCCGGTTCGCCCGCCGCGCGCCGAGGACGCCGAACTGGTGCCCTTCGCCGAACCGGAGTCGGCGCCGACCACCGAGCACACCAAGCTGCGCCACACGCCGTTGCGCCGCACGATCGAGATCGACCTGACCAGCGGCGAGATGGTCTACACGCTGTTCGGCGACGGCGGCGAGTTCGGCGGCGCGTCGCTGGCGCGTATCGAGGATATCGACCTCGAGCTCGGCTACACGCTGTTGCGCCGCTACCGCATCAACGAGAACGATCCGCTCGCGGCGCAGGCCGAGTTCGTGCAGAGCAGCTCGATGCGGCGCCGCGACTGGTCGGTCCGGATCGAAGCGCGCACCCGTCTCTCCGCCACCGCGGAGTCCTTCCAGTTCACCGGCGATCTCGAGGCCTTCGAGGGCGAGCAGCCCTTCGCGCGGCGCGACTGGGCGCTGACGCTACCCCGCCGTCTGCTCTGAGCCGGGGCCGCCGTGCGCCGCCGCCCGGGTCAGCCGGACGACCGCGGCCTCGAGGATCCGGCGCAGCATGTCGCTGTAGGAGACGCCCGCAAAGCCGGCCATGAAGGCCAGCTTTCCGTCGTTCGCCCAGGCCGGATTGGGATTGACCTCCATGAGCTTCGTGACGCCGTCGGCGCCGACGCGAAAGTCGAAGCGCGCGTAGTCGCGCAGGCCGAGCCGCGCGAAGAGGAGCTGCGCCGACGCGGCGAGGCGCGCCTCCGCGTCCTGCGTCAGCCCTGCGCGCTTGAACTTGATCTCGGTCCAATAGGGCGAATCGGGCAGCGCCTTCGATTCGTAGGACAGGATCGGCGCAAGCCCTTTTGGCAGCCGCGCATAATCCACCTCGAGCGCCGGCAGCGCCGCGAGGGCCGTTTCCGGGTTGCCGATCAGGCCGAGGCCGTATTCGGCGCCCGGCAGGTACTCCTGAACGAGCGCGTCGCGCCCCGGCAGGGTCGCGCGCAGCCAGTCGAGGTAGTCGCGCATCTCGGCGCGGGAGCGCACGACGGCATCCTTGGTGATGCCGACGCTGCCGTCGGCCGCGTTCGGCTTGATGAGCGCCGGAAAGCGGTCCGGCACGTCGTCGGGCGACGCCTCGGCGAAGACGTAATGCTCCCAGGGCACGGCGATGCCATGGGCCTGCGCCACGAGGCGCACGATCGCCTTGTCGTAACACAGCACCATGGCGGAGGGCGGCGCCCCCGTATAGGGCACGCCGAAGAGCTCCATGAACGCGGGCAGGTGCAGCTCCTGCGTCGGCACGTTGTAGAAACCGGTGTCGCAGAAGTTCACCACCAGGTCCGGCGGGTCGAAGCGCAGGAGGTCCAGCAGCCGCGCATGGTCGCTGCAGAACCCGAAGTCGTAGCCCGGCAGGCTCTCGAAGGCCGCCCGCATCGCGTCGTGGGTGGCGAAATCCTCTTCGTTGTAGCGCGCGTCGCGCTTGGTCGGGTCCGGCCGGGTGTGGTCCCCGGTGATGACCAGGATGTGCTTGAAGGTCCGAGTCACGATGCGCGGCTCCTGAGGCTGGGTTCCGGTGATAAGGGAGTTGGCTCGGATCAGGCGCTCTTGGCGAGAATCACAAGGCCGCTGCCCCATGCCAAGCTCACAGCCCTGAGCTCATTTCTCGCAAAGAGGTTCTCCGTAAGAATAGGAACCTTGGATCCATGTCCTTCGGGCCAATTCGGCTGCGGAAGCATGTCGTCGATAATATACATGCCGCCTCTCCGCAGCAGCGCCAGCGCATAGTCAAGCCCATCGTATTTTCCAGGCACAGCGTCGGCAAATATCAAATCAAACGATTCCGGTGCCTGACGCCGCAAGAAATCGATCCCATCCTCGGTCACGACATTCAAACGCGGGTCATGTCCTAGAGCGTTTCTGGCCACCGATTGCATTCTCATGTCGTTGTCGACGGTCGTCAAACGTGAGTCGGCGTTCATTCCGTCCAGCAACCATGCCGTCGAGATCCCCGTACCGGTACCGAGCTCGAGAAGGCTTCCACCAGGTTTCGACGCGGCAAGCACACGTAGAAGTGCACCGGTTCGCGGCTCCGATGCCATAGAAAAGTCTATAGCTTTGGTGTCCTCCATGATCTTGTCGAAAAACGGCGGAAGTTTGATGTAGTCCAACTCGTTCATCGGGAAACCTTAGAGTGCTGTATGAGTTCCCGCCATGAGTATTCCAGGACGTAAGCTTTTGCTAGGAAGCCCTGTGTGATTCAAGACGACCTCCTGGAAGGAGCCGAAATCGATTCCCGGATTGATGAGTGGCGAAAGTGGTCATTTTTCGAGACTTTTGTAGGGAACAACGGTCTCCGAAAGAGCCATCCACCAACGAACCACAGGCAGTCGTTCGATGACGTCTTCCGTATCGTACGCACCGGCGCTTCGTCGCGCGATCGGCCAGAAAAATTGGCCAGCTGGAATCCGGTCTACCGGCCCTGATCATCGGTCAAAAGCCGTGCGTCGCGACGTCGCCCTCGATGCCGAAGTAGTCCCGCGTGAACTCGATCGCGCGCGCCTCGTCGAAGCCTTTGCAGGTGTAGAGCAAGGCGGAGAGAAACCGCGGCCCCGACCAGACGTAGAGCGATATGCCGCTGTCGATCAGGGGGACGAAGGCATCGAAGCCGGCGTTCTCCGCCTTGCCCATGCCGCTGGCGGGCGCGAAGACGACCGGCTCGCCGTAGGTCCGCAGGTCGAGCGCCGCCGCGAGGTCGAGCAGGTATTCGCGGATCGCGCCCTCGTCGACCCTGCGCGTGAAATAGCCTTCGATCAGCAGGCGCTGCCGGTATATCTCGGGCGCCAGGTTCTCGATCTCCGCCATGCCGGCACCCCGTGGTCAGCCGGCCAGTGCGATGCACTCGATCTCGACCCGCGCGCCCAGGCCGAGGGTCTTGACCACGACGGTCGAGCGCGTCGGCTTGTGGCCGGCGAAGGCCTCGACGTAGGCCGCGTTGAAGTCGGCGAATTCGTCGATATCGACGATGAAGACGGTGGTCTTGATGACCCGGTCCAGGCCGCTGCCGTGCGCTTCCAGGGTGCGGCGCATGTTGCCGATCGCCTGCCGGGTCTCGGCGCCGATGCCGCCCGGCACCATCTCGACCTCACCCGGCGGGTTGCCGAGGTTGCCCGAGAGGAAGAGAAGATCGCCGACCTTCACCGCCGCCGAGAACGCCAGGTCCCCGGGCAGCGCGTGGCCGTCGAAAAGTTCCAGCTTGTCCGTGGCCATGCCCGCCGTGCCTCCCCGTCCGGTCCGTTTCGATGCGCCTTGCGGTGCACCTTAGACCGGAGGGAAGAACACGGTAAAGGCGGGCGAAACGGAGCTAGCTCTGCAGCTCCCAGCTGCCGTCGGGCTGGCGGCAGGCGGTCCCGTATACGGTTTGCTCGCGTCCGTTGACGATCGCGCTGCTGGTGTACTCCCGGCAGTAGCGGCCGTCGTTCTGCTGGTAGGTCTTGGTCGGGGTCACCTCGTAGCGCGCGTGCCGGTCCGGGTTGTCCCACACGATGTCCTGGCCGTCGTCGGCGTGCTCCAGGGCGCGCTCGACGCAGGCGGCATCGGTCTGATCCATGCTGCGCCCGACGTTGCTGCCCAGCAGGTAGCCGAGCACGGTGCCGGCCGCGACGGCGGCCAGCTGGCCGCGGCCGTTGCCGATCTGCGCGCCGGCCAGGCCGCCCCCGGCGGCGCCGAGCAGCCCGCCGATGAGCTGCCGGTTGCAGTGCCCGATGCCGATGTCGGACGGCGCCTCGGCACGCTGGTCGCGGTACCAGGCGTGTCGCCGCGCGTGTTCGTACTCGTGCTCGCGCTCGTGCCGCCCCTTGCGCTCGTGCTTGTACTCGTGCTTTGCGCGATAGCCCCATGCCGGCGCCCAGTCCGGCGGATCGGCGGCGACCGGCGCCGTCCAGGCGAAGAGACAGGCGGCGGCCAGCAGGGCGGCGCCCAGGCGCAGCGGCCGCGAAGGGGCCGCCGAACGCTGTCGATCTCGGGTCTCACTGGCATACATGGCTGAACTCCTCTGCCATCCAAGCGTCGCGGTCAGACTTGCGGAGTACTACGGGGCGACGGCGCCAGTCTTCCCCACCCCTCCGGCAAGTCACAGCTTTGTCACCGGGCCCGGTAACTTACCGGTCGTGCGCGGTTTTCCTTGGCTGCGGCCGCGGCCCGGCGCTCCTCGTCGTCCAGCTTGCTCAGGACCGCCGGAATGCTCCAGGGATAGAAACCCAGCTTGCCGCATTGCTGCAGCACCCAGCGGCGGCGCAGGCGCTTCTTGTAGAGCACCGTGAAATGGCGCGCGGCGAATACCGAACCCAGCAACGTGAGGCCGCCGACCAGGAAGAACAGCGCCAGCGGCAGGGCGAGCAGGCCCTGCACGAGGCCGTCCAGGAAGGCCCACTCGAAGTGCGGCGTGCCGAAGAGCGCATGCCAGCCCCGAGAGATCGGAAAGGCCGTCCAATGCCCTTCGGAGATCCAGAGGTAGACCTGGTACCCGAAAAGCGCCACGGCGTAATAAAGGAAGCAGATCCCAAGGGTTATCATGTATTGGCCCTTTGGCCGTTTTGCACGGATACATGATAACAAGCCCGGCCATAACGAGCCGTTAATGCACAACATTTGATATTTAATATTAATTATTTAGTTATATTACTTTTTTTGAATCGTCTTTACCATCGCAAAAGCAGCCGGCCATCCTCCACCTCGTAGCCGGCCAGCCGGTCGAGGAAGGTCATGCCGAGCAGCGAGGTCTCGAGCGGCGCGTCCACGACGGCGCCGTCCACGTCGTCCACGATGAGGTCGCCGACGCGGATGCGGTCGAGCCGCACCGGCGCGGCGGCGATTTCGCCGTTGGCGGTCTGGAACCGCGCGGTGAAGTCCTGCCCGTTGACGAAGATACCCAGGCGCCTCGCGTCGGCCCGGGTCAGCACCACGGCGGAGGCCCCGGTGTCGACGATGAATCGAACGGGCGCGCCGTTGACCTCGGCATCGAGCCAGAAATGGCCGCCGGAGCCGCTCTCCACGGCGATCTCGTAGGCCTGGGGGCCCGCCGTCGGTGTCGCCGCGACCTGCCGGGCCGCCGGGCTTGCCGGCTCCGTTGGCTGCTCCGCGCGGCGCCCAGGCGTCGCATCGCCGAAGGTCATGGCGCCCCCGGCCACCAGCAGCCCGAGGAAGACGAGACCCGCGACGTTGCGCAGGGTCTGGCCGAGCAGCCCGGTCCCGACGGGTTCCGCCTCCAGATCGAAGTCCATCTCGTAGCGATCGTCGTCGCGCATCACCGCTGGTCCGCTTCGCCGGCCCGCCGGGCCGAGCCGATGGCACCGTCCGGCCATTATCCGCGACGAGGCATAAGAGACTGCTAATCACCCCGCCGATTCCCCCGCGGTCTCAAACCTTCCTTAACCGCGGTGCCGTAGCATTTCCGTGATATCTGACCGCACACGGATGGTCCCGACACCATGCCTCCCGCCCTGGCCGCAGCGCCCGAGCCGCACAACGACCTCTCCTGCGAAAATCCCAAGCACCGCCGGCGCTGGCCGCGCTACCGCCTCGGGCGGCCGCTGCCCGCCTACCTCACCGCCGACGGCGACGTCCACGTCTGCGAGGTCGTCGAGGTCTCCCTGGGCGGGGCGCGCCTGCGGCTCGGCGGCCTGCCGCCGCACAACCAGGAACTGCGCCTGGAGGCGCCGGGCCTGGGCTACGTCTACGGCCAGCGGGAGTGGACCGGCGAGACCGGCACGGTCGGCATCTCCTTCGCCCTGCATCCCCATATCGCCGATTTCGTCGCCGGGCTGGTGGCGGCCTCGGCCGGACAGCCGCGCAGCGAGTAGCGCGCCCCGCCCGCGCCTCAGGCGTCCGGGCTTCGCCTCCCCCTCAGCCTCCGTCCCCCGCGCTGCGGTTTCCGTGCGTCGGCCGATCGCGTTACCCTCGCCCGGCACGCGGAACCGACTTGCGGGAGGCATCATGAACCGACTCGATTTCTCCGGCCGGACGGCGATCGTCACCGGCGGCGCCAAGGGGATCGGCTTCTCGACCGCCGAGCGCCTGCTCGACGGCGGCGCCGGCGTCTGCCTCTGGGACCTCGACGAGCGCCGCCTGGCGCGCGCCACCGAGGCGCTTTCCGAACGGGGCGAGGTCACCGGCCTGGTCGTCGACGTCGGCGATGCCGGCGCCGTGGCCGCGGCGATGGAGGCGACGCGCGACGCCCACCCGGTCGTCGACATCCTGGTCGCCAACGCCGGCATCGCCGGCATCATCAAGGATGCCTGGGACTACACGCTCGAGGAATGGCACCGCCTGCTGCGCGTCGACCTGACCAGCGTGTTTCTCTGTTGCCGGGCCGTCGTTCCGCAGATGGTCGAGCGCAAGTACGGCCGCATCGTCGTGGTGTCGTCGATCGCCGGCATGGAGGGCGCGCCGCGCAATGCGGCCTACAGCGCCGCCAAGGCCGGCGCCATCGGCTTCACCAAGGCGCTCGGCAAGGAGCTCGCGCAAAGCGGCGTCATCGTGAACTGCGTGACGCCCTCGGGCATCGAGACCGAGCTGCTCGGCGACGTGACGCAGGAATACCTGGAAAAGACCGTGCTGGCGAAGATGCCGATCGGGCGGCTCGGCCAGCCGGAGGAAGCGGCCGCCATGATTGCCTGGCTCGCCTCGGAGGACTGCAGCTTCTCGACCGGCGCCGTGTTCGATCTGTCCGGCGGCCGCGCCGTCTACTGACCGTCGCCGTCGCCGTCCGCCTCTTCGGCCTCGTATTGGGCCAGCGCCTTCGGATTGACCGCGGCGAGGCGCGCCGCCGCCGCGCGCCGCAGCACCGCGAAGACCTCGGGGTCCGCATCGCGCTGCCCGCCGCGCAGGTCCGCCGCCAGACGCCAGCTCAACCGCTCGTTGGCCTCGTCGAGCGTCTCCGCCGCCGGGCGGCCCTGCGGCCGCGGACCGACGTCGTCGTAAAGCGCGGCCAGGCCCTGTCGGAAGGCCTCCTTGTCGCGGTCTCCGGCGGTCGCTTCGCGGGCCGCGATGGCCATGGCGTTGGCGATCAGCCGCGCCTCGTAGCGCCGCTCCTCGGGCAGCTGCGGCAGAACGTCGTCGAGCAGCAGGGCGCGCGCCAGGTGCAGCAGGACGGGACCGTCGGGCAGGTCGTGCATCAACGCGCCACCCAGGCCGGCGGCGGCGTCATGGCAAGCACCGCGAGCTCCAGCTCCGGCGGATAGACCCGGCCGGTGAGCGCCAGCTCGAGCGAAGCTTCGCCGCCGTCCAGCGTCCGCGCGCCCTGCTGCAGGGCGATGACCGCCCAGCGCAGGTGGGCCATGACCTCCCAATAGGCAACGCGCCGGGCATCGACGCGGCGTCCGGACTCCGCTTCGTAGCCGCGGTAGAAGGGCGCGCGCGGGGCGATGCCGCCGGCCTCGAGCTCGTCCTGCCCGAAGCGCCAGCAGTGCGCGCAGAACCAGCCGATGTCGCTCATCGGGTCGCCCCAGCCGCAGAACTCCCAGTCGAGGATGCCGGTCAGGCCGTGCTCGTCGAGCAGGTAGTTGCCGGTGCGGAAATCCTGGTGCAGCAGAACGACCTCGCCGGGCGGCGGGGCGTGCAGTTCGCACCAGCGCAGGCCCCATTCCAGGCCCGGCCAGGGGCGCCTCAGGGCATCGAGGTAGGCGCGGTAGCGCTGCACGGCCGTCCGGGCCGGATCCGCGCCGGGCGGCGCCAGAAAGGCCAGGTCGGTGCGCGGCGGGATGATCGTGTGAATGCGCGCGAGTTCGCGGCCGAGGCGCTCCGCCAAGGCGTCGCGGTCGCCGCTGAGCGTCCGGTCCTTGACGATCCGGTGGCCGGCGGCGACGCCCTCGAGGCGCCGCATGACGTAGAACGGCCGCCCCAGGACGGCGGGGTCCTCGCAGAGCCACAGCGGCTCCGGCACGGTCACGCCGGCCGCCCGGGCGGCGCGCAGCACGGCGAATTCCTGCGCGCGGCTCAGGCTCACCGCCACCCCCGAGGAGGCGTCGCTGCGCAACACCAGCGCCTGCCGGCCCGGCAGCGCGCCGCCATCGAACGCGACCGTCAGCAGCCAGTTCTCCTGGATCGCCCCGCCGGAGAGCGGCCGCGCCTCCTCCAGCGCGGCACCGCGGGCCCCGGCCGCGCGGGCCAGGAAGGCCTGCAGCGCGGGCCGCGCCTCCGCCAGGCGCCGCTCGGCGATGGCCGCGTCGCTCATGCCAGGGGATCCCGGAGCGACGCCGCCGGGTCGCGGCGTTTGTTAAAAAACATGATCGGAAAATTCATTCAAGATATTGATTTTTATATTCTTGCCGCCTGCCCGCCGTCGACCACGATCACCCCGCCGGTC
>Ga0210124_1000351_pt1 | contig 24495 bp, 23 predicted proteins | sample Muzzi_PWC_D2_FD_185554 | JGI IMG/M metagenome (GOLD analysis project Ga0210124, IMG submission 185554) | Wetland microbial communities from San Francisco Bay, California, USA, that impact long-term carbon sequestration - Muzzi_PWC_D2 (SPAdes) | ecosystem: Environmental > Aquatic > Marine >... | reverse complement strand
TGAGCGAAGGCAAGGTGCCGGAGGCGCAGTGGCTCACCGGCGACAGCTTCGGCTGGCGCGGCCCGTGGGGCACGACCTACGCCACGAACCTGCGCCTGTTCATGGCCAACCTCAGCGAGGACGAGTGGCTGGTGACGGCGAAGAACCTGAAGGCCCGGCCGCCGATGCCGTGGTTCTCCCTGAACGAGATGCACGACGACGACCTGCGCGCGATCTATCACTTCGTGCGCCATCTCGGTCCCGGCGGCAAGGACGCACCGGCCTATGTACCACCGGATCAGGAGCCGGCGCCCCCCTACGCCCTGTTCCCGTCGCCACCCCCGCAATAGGGCCTGCCGGGTTCGCTAGCGCGCGAGAGACTCTCGCCACGGGACGGCGCCAACGCCGCCCTCCAGGGGTCGTGCCGCCTCGCTGGCACTCCCGAGCGCTGATCGTCGGCTCGCCGTGGCGAGCGCCGCCGATCCAGGTCAGTCAAACGGTTCGGACCGGCCGGCGAAACCGGGCGCTCGGGGGCATGGCCGGCCGATCCGGGCAGTGGCGCGGGCGGCGCGAAGTGGTGGTGCGACGGCCCGGTTAGCTACGCCGCCCCAGATTCCCGGCGCGGAATCCGGGGCGGGCCCACGGCTGCCGTGTTGGGAACCTTCGACGCCGCGGTGTATCGGATTTTCGACGGCGCGACCGCGGAGGCTGGCGGCTGACGCGTCCGCGGATCCGGCGGGGGCGTGGGCGGCAGTCGCGAACCCCGTTGAAAACGCGGGCATCGACTGGGGGCGGGGCACGCCCTCGATTGCGTCTGCGACGCGTGACGCGTGGACGGCACGGACCTTGCGTGGACGAGCCATGCGGCTTGCGGTGCCACACAGGGGGCTGGACACCGCGCGTGCCGCGGCTCGTTAACCCGTAGCGCGAGGAGAATCGTCATGGAGCGTTCACGAGAGGGATGTCGATCGACGACCAGCGGCAAGGCACGGAAGCGTGTCGTGATGGGGCTGGTGGGGGCCGCCGTGGCGGTGCTCCTATCGGTACCGAAGGTAGAGGCGATGTCGGGTTATTTGTCGACGACCTGGCCCGGCCTCTATCCCAACTCGACGGCCGATGACAATGCCGGCTGTCAGCTCTGCCACGCGGGCAGCACCCAGAACCTCAACCCCTACGGGCACGCGATCTGCGTCGGATCCGGGGACATCAGCACCCGCATCCTGGCGGCGGAGAACCTCGACTCCGACGGCGACCCGACGGGCGCTACCAACCGCGAGGAGATCGATGCCAACACCCAGCCAGGCTGGACCCCGGGAAACGTCAACCCCACCTATAGCCGCAGTACCTGCAATCCGACCGGCAACACGGAGGCACCGCCCGCCTTCATCCCCGACCCGCTGGATCCCCCGCAGGTGGGCATCTGCGGCGACGGCATCGTCGACCCGGGCGAGGACTGCGACGGCGATCCGTGCTGCGCGGCGGACTGCACCTTCGCGGTCGTCGGGACCACCTGCGACGACGGCGACTTCTGTACCGACGGCGATGCCTGCGACGGTGCGGGCGTTTGCGATCCCGGTGGTCCCCGGAATTGCAGCGACGGCATCGGCTGTACGGTGGATGCCTGCGATTCGGCGAATGCCACCTGCGTCCACACCCCGGACGACTCGGCCTGCGCGGACGATGGCCTGTTCTGCAACGGCGCGGAGCTCTGTGACGCGGTGAACGATTGCACCTCCGCCGGCAACCCGTGCGATGCCGGTACCGTGTGCAACGACGCGACCGACACCTGTGACCCGGAGACGGCCTGCGGAAACGGCGTGGTGGACCCCGGCGAGGAGTGCGACGGCGGCGCGTGCTGCGCGGCCGACTGCACCTTCGAGGTGGCCGGGACCGTGTGTGACGACGGCGACTTCTGCACCAGCGGCGACGCCTGCGACGGCGCGGGCGCGTGCCAGGCAGGCGGTCCGACCGACTGCAGCGACGGTGTCGGTTGTACGGTCGACACCTGCGACTCGGCGAACGCCGCGTGTGTCCACACCCCCGATGACGGGTTCTGCGACAATGGGACTTTCTGCGACGGCGTCGAGATCTGCGATCCCGCCAACGACTGCACGTCACCCGGTGATCCCTGCCCTGCGGGCACGATGTGTGACGAGGCGACCGATGCCTGTCAGCCCATCGCCGGCTGCGGCGACGGGATTCTCCAGACCGGCGAGCAATGCGACGACGGCAACACCGCTGACGGCGACTGCTGCAGCGCCGCCTGTCAGTACGAGGTCGCGGGGAGCCTGTGTGACGACGGCCAGTTCTGCACCGCCGGCGAGGTCTGTGACGGCGCCGGGGCCTGCGGGGATGGCCAGCCCATCGACTGCGGCGACGGCATCGGCTGTACCGACGATGCCTGTGACGAGGCCAACGCCACCTGCGTCCACACCCCGAACGACGCCCATTGCGCGGACGACGGCCAGTTCTGCACCGGCCAGGAGTTCTGCGATCCGACCAACGACTGCTCGTCGACCGGTGATCCCTGCGACGCGGGAACGACGTGCAACGAGGATATGGACACCTGCGATCCGTCCGCGGTGCTCGTCGACCTCGACATCGTGCGTCTCAAGGTCACCAAGCGTGCGCGGGTCGCGAAGCCAATCCGGATCGAGCTGGTGGTTCGGAACGGCGGTAGCGAGGACGGAGCGCGTCCGGCCACCGTGGTGGGTGTGCAGGACGGTGCGGAGGTCTATCGCGAGACCCTGGACGTGTCCGATCCCCCGGGGGATGGCGCGACCAAGGTGGGGTTCCCGCCGTACACCGCGGCGCTGGCGGGGATGATCTCGTGGACGGCGACCATCGACGACGATGACCCGGACGTGGACGAGGCGACCGCCACGACACGGGTAGTCGGACCTCGCGGCGAGGATGGAGCCCAGGTGGCTGGCGACGATGACGACCAGCACGACGACCAGGACGATGGCGATGACGACGACCACCGTTAATCGCATCGCCGGACTCGCCCGGTCCTCCCCCTAGGCCGGTGCGGGGCATGGGGGAGGGGGGTCAACCCCCCTCCCCCATCGCTGATTTTCTCCGCTGCTGGCTCAGCTCTCCGCGGCCGGATTTGCGCCGATCTCACGCATGAACCGGTCGAACAGCTCCGGCCCCGGCCACTCGCGCCGGCGCAACGGGTGGTGCCGCGCCACCCAGTGTGGCACGAGGGTGAGAGGGATGAGACACGGCTCGATTCCGGCCACCGCCGCGGTGAGCCGCGCGAGCGGCGCTGCCAGGGGCAGTGGTAGCGCCACCTTCGCGATGTCGTGCTCGTACGGCGCGCGGCACCACTCGGCGGGAGAGGTCACGTTGAAGTCGCGACACACCACCGGCCGGTCGCCATGGATGCTGCACGACTCGTCCTCCAGGAACGGGCACGCCATCCCGAGGGCGAAGTAGCGCCGCGCGATCGGCAGCGACGCCTCGCCGGTGATGCGCGGCGCGAGCAGCTCGTCGGTCATGTCCTGCGCCCGTAGGGTCTCGACGATGCGCGCGAAGCGCTGCACCACCACGCGCCGCCGCGCGGGGGTGAGACCATCGAGCACGTCGGCGAGGGCCAACGCCTCCGGAGGCGACACCGGCACCATGTGCCGGCAGCACGCGCCGCAGCCGGCGCGACACGAGATGTGGCGCCCGGCCTGGTCCTCGACCTGCACCCCACGGGCGACCAGGGCGTCGGTCACCTCGTAGGCGATCCGCACCAGCCCGGTCAGGCGCATCGGCCCGGTGGTCACCGCCACCCGTCCCTGGATCACCCCATCCGGCGTCGGCAACTCGATCGCCCGCAGCTCCATCCCCGGCGGCAGGTTGGGCTCCATCACGTTCCCCAGTGGCGGTTCAACGGTCGTCGGCGATGGCTTGGCATTCGCGGAATCCACCCGGCGCCGGGAACGCCCCGGCGCGTGCTTGGCGTCACTGTAACCGGACCACCGAGCCTCCGTGCAACTCTGCATCGTCAGTCTTCCCGACCAGGCCGGGATCGGGCCGGGCTTGCCAGGTCGCGCGACGCTGGGATTGAATCCGCGGGTGTACAACCAGCCCGTCGCCGATGCGTCGCTGCTCGCCTGCCCGGAGTGCGACCTGCTGCAGCACCTGCCCGATCTCGATCCGGGAGGCTCCGCCCGCTGCCTGCGCTGCGACGTCGAGCTGTGGCGCCGTCGGGACGCGTCGCGCCACCGGACCTTGCCCCTGACCCTCGCGGCGGCCGTGCTCTACGCGATCGCGAACGCCTTCCCGATACTCAGCCTCTCCGCCGTCGGTCGCCAGGCCAGCACGACGGTGTTCGGCGGTGCCGAGCAGCTCTGGAGCGATGGGAGGGAGATCGTCGCGGGGCTCGTGCTCCTCACCGCGGTGATCGCGCCCGCGCTGCAGATCGGTTTCATGCTTGCGATCCAGCTCGGCGCCCGCCGCGAGCGGGTCGCAAGCTGGGTCGGGACATTGCTCCGCCACCAACCGATCACGCGGACCTGGAGCATGATCGAGGTGATGATGCTCGGCGTGCTCGTCGCGCTGATCAAGCTCGCGGAGCTCGCGACGGTGATCCCCGGGATCGCGTTGTTCGCCCTCGGTGCGCTGATCTTCCTGCTGGCGGCGATCCAGGCGAGCTTCGACCCACGGGAGGTGTGGCAACGCGTCGCATGGCTGGAGGCCAGTGCACCACGCAGCCATGCCCCGGGCGCAATCACCGAGGTGACGCCGTGAGCGCGACTGCGGTGACCGCGATGCAGCACGGCCTGCAACGCTGCGAGGTCTGTGGTCTCCTCTCGCGTCCGCCGCGCGGTGCGGAGGAGGGCCATTGCCCGCGCTGCGGCGAGGAGGTCGCGTTTCGCAAACCCGAGAGCGTGCAACGCGCTTGGGCCTTCCTGATCGCGGCGGCGATCTGCTACCTCCCGGCCAACCTGCTCCCGGTCCTGACCACGACCACCGCCAGGGGCAGCGAGTCCGACACCATCCTGCAGGGGGTCATCCTGCTGTGGTCGCCGACCGGTTGGCCGCTGTCGCTGATCGTGCTGGTCGCGAGCATCATGATCCCGAGCGCGAAGATCCTGGCGCTGGCCTACCTCCTGGTCACCGTGCAGCGGCGCTCGCTCGCCAACAACGGCCAGCGCATCCGCCTCTACCGGATGGTCGAGCTGATCGGCCGCTGGTCGATGGTCGACGTCTTCGTCGCCGCATTCAGCGCGGCCCTCGTCCAGCTCCGGCCATTGATGTCGGTGGCACCGGCGCCGGGGTTGCTGTTCTTCGCGGCGGTCGTGGTGCTGACGATGCTCGCGGTCGAGTCCTTCGATCCCCGGTTGATCTGGGACGCCGCGAGCGCCGGAGAGGTGCGACATGGTTGACGGCGATTCCCCGCCCCCGCAGGTCCCCGAGGCGCGCGCCGTCCCCCGCAGGCGCACGCGCCTCTCCCTGGTCTGGCTGATCCCGATCGTCGTCGCGATCGTCGGTGGCTGGGTCGCGGTGACCAGGATCCTCGCCGAGGGGCCCGAGATCCGGATCGTCTTCCGGTCGACCGAGGGGCTCGAGGCTGGCAAGACCAAGATCGAATACAACGGTGTCGAGGTGGGCAGCGTCACCGAGATCCGCCTCGCGGAGGACCATCAGCGCGTGATCGTGACCGTAAAGATGGCCCCGGAGACGGACGGCTTCCTGGTCGAGGATACGCGGTTCTGGATCGTGCGCCCGCGGATCTCGGGCGCCACGGTGACCGGGCTCGGGACCATCGTCTCCGGCGCCTACATCGGCATGGAGATCGGTGGCGCGAAGACCTCCCGGCGTCGTTTCGACGGGCTCGATACCCCGCCGATAGTGACGGCCGACGTACCCGGCCGCTTTTTCCTCCTGACGACCCCCGACCTCGGCTCGCTCGACATCGGCACACCGATCTTTTTCCGCCGCCTCAAGGTCGGTGAGGTCGAGTCCTACGAGCTCGCCGAGGACGGCCAGTCGCTGAACCTGACGGTGTTCGTGAACGCGCCCTACGACCAGTACGTGACGCCGGCCACGCGCTTCTGGAACGCGAGTGGGATCGACGTCTCGCTCTCCGCGACCGGCCTCTCTGTGCAGACCCAGTCGGTCCTCTCCCTGCTGATCGGGGGAATCGCGTTCGAGACACCCGCCACCGGCCCGGTATTGCCACCAGCCGAGGAGCAGGCGGTGTTCACGCTGTTCAAGGATCGGGCCGAGGCCTTCAAACCCATGTCCCACAGCACGCACACCTACCTGGTGGTCTTCAAGCAGTCGGTGCGCGGTCTCTCGCCCGGCGCGCCGGTCGAATTCCACGGCATCCCGGTGGGCGAGGTCCTGGACGTCGCCGCGCAGATCGACCCGCAGACCTTCGAGTTCTCCGTCCTGGTGACGCTGCGGTTGCACGCGGAACGGCTCAGGCTGGCGATCCTCGAACCGCGGCCCGGGGTCGATATGGAGGCGGTCCGCCGCCAGCTCGTCGATAACTTGGTCGCGCGCGGGGTTCGCGCGCAACTGCGTACGGGCAACATCCTGACCGGGGCGCTGTACGTCGCGTTCGACTTCGTTCCCGACGCCAAGCCGGCGACGGTGGACTGGTCGCACGACCCGGTCCAGCTTCCGGTCGCCCCCAGCCAGCTCGAGGAGGTTCAGGAGCGCATTATGGGGATCACCAAGGAGCTCCAGGAGATCCCGTTCAAGGAGATCGGCATCGACCTGCGCAACGCGATCGCCGAGTTCAACCGCACGCTGGCGAGCGCCCGCGGCACCTTCGTCAACGCCAACACCATGATCGAGCCCAACTCGGTGCTGGAGCAGCAGCTCGATAGCACACTCCAGGAGGTGAGCGGCGCGGCCCGTGCCGTGCGCCTGCTCGCCGAGGATCTCGAACGCCATCCGGAGGCGCTGATCCGCGGCAAGGCCAACGAGGCAAAGGAATGACGCGCCCGATCCTACACCTGCTCGCCGTCGCGCTGGTCGCGGCGGGCTGCGCGAGGTCGACGCCGCCGCGCTTCTACACGCTCGCGTCCACTGCCACGGCAGTCGGGGTGCCGTCGGCCCGCTACGGTGTCATGGTGGGCCCGGTGTCGGTGCCGGGCTCGGTCGACCGCCCGGAGCTCGTGGTGCAGGTCACACCGAACCGCGTCGCGGTCGACGAGCTCAACCGCTGGGCCGCGCCCCTCGGGGAGGGGATCGCGCGGGCGATCGCCGGCGACCTCGCGGTCCTCCTCGGCACCCCCGAGGTGGCCACCGCGCCGTTCGCGAACTTCGCTCCGGACTATCGGGTCACGATCAACGTCCAGCGCTTCGACTCGGTCCCGGGCGAGTCGGTGCTCGTCGACGCGGTCTGGGCCGTGCGCAGCACCGCGGGCGGGCCGGCGCGTTCCGGTCGCACCATCGCCCAAGAGGCCCTCCGGGGCGAAGGCTCTGACGCGATCGCCGCCGCGCATAGCCGCGCCCTCGCGACGCTCAGCGCGGCCATTGCCGCCGCGATCCAGGCGATCGCCACCAAGCCCTGAGCCGCGCTCGGCCGGTGCGTGCGGCCCGCACCGAGCTTCCGCACGGCGGCGTCACGCCGGCGATCGACGCCGGTGGGATCCGGGACGAGGGCCGGCGTTGGCGGACGGGACCCAGGAGGCCGTGACGGGGAGGATGGGACGGCGCGTCTGGTGGACACGGACACCGCTGCTAGACTGCCCGGCGAAGCCTGCCGCGACGTGGACAGGGGGAACAGCGATCGCCGAGCCAACCGACACCGCCGAAACACGCGCCCACGCGCTGGAGGCGGTGGTGCGCTATCACGAGCGCACCAAGCACCAGCCGAACCGCTACGCGCGCGCCCTCGGCTACATGGACTGGGCGACCCAGCCCGACCCTTTCCGCCGCTTTCAAGGTGCGCCGCTCGTCTCCCTGGATCGGGTGGAGCCCGGGCCGGAGCCCACCTACGAGGCGCTGTTCAGTGCCGAGGCCATCGCGGCCCGGCCGGTGGATCGCGCGGCGATCTCGCAGCTGTTCTTCGACAGCCTCGCCCTGTCGGCGTGGAAGGCGTACGGCCCGTCGCGCTGGCCCCTGCGGGTGAATCCCTCCAGCGGCAACCTCCACCCCACCGAGGGGTATCTCGTGGCCGGGCCGATCGCCGGCCTCACGGACCAGGCCGGCGTATTCCACTATGCGCCCCACGAGCACGCCCTGGAGGGGCGCTGGACGCTGGACCCAGCCGCCTGGGAGGCCCTGCGCCGTGGGTGGCCCGACGACACCCTGTTCGTCGGCCTGACCAGCATCTACTGGCGGGAGGCGTGGAAGTACGGCGAGCGCGCCTTCCGCTATTGCCAGCACGACGTGGGCCATGCCATCGCCGCGGTGACCATCGCCGCGCGGCTCCTGGGCTGGTCAGCCCGCCTGTTGGAGGGGGTGACCGACGCGGCCCTGGCCGGTCTCCTCGGCGTCGACCGGCAAGAGGGAATCGAGGCGGAGCACCCGGACTGCCTGCTCGCGTTGGTTCCCGGCGCCACCACGGAGGGGCTCGCCGCCACGCGCGCCTGGCAGGTGCCGCGCACGGTGCTGGAGAGCCTCGCCACCACCGCGCCCGCCGGGACTCCCAATCAGCTGAGCGGGGACCACCATCCCTGGCCGGCGATCGACACGGTGTCAGAGGCTGCCACCAAGGACGCCACACCCGCGGATGGCCTCTGGGAGCCGGCGCCGGGCGGCGCCCTGCGGCGCGCGCCGCGCTACGGGTCACTCTCCGCCCGGCAGATCGTCCGCCAGCGGCGTAGCGCCCAGGCCATGGACGGCACCACGGCGATCGACCGGGAGACCTTCTACGGCATGCTCCAGGCGGTCGCCCCGGCGACCAACGGCGTCGTCTTCGCGGCGCTCCCCTGGCGGCCGCGGGTCCATCTGGCGATCTTCGTCCACCGGGTGCGCGACCTCACCCCGGGCCTCTATCTCCTGGTGCGGGACCCGCGTGCGACGGACAGGCTGCGCGAGGCCATCACCGGCGAGTTTCTCTGGGAGGGTGCCGACGGCTGTCCCGCCGGCCTCGGCCTCTACCTGCTGGAGCGGGGCGATTTCCGCGACGGCGCGCGCATGGTCTCCTGCCACCAGGAGATCGCCAGCGACGGCTGCTTCGCCCTGGCCATGCTGGCGGAGCTCGACGCGCCCCTCGCGGAGCACGGGGCGTGGCTCTACAAGCGCCTGTTCTGGGAGACCGGCGCCATCGGCCAGGTCCTCTACCTGGAGGCCGAGGCCGCCGCCATCCGCGCCACCGGCATCGGCTGCTTCTTCGACGACGTGATGCACCAGATCCTCGGCATCCAGGACCGCCGCCTCCAGAGCCTCTACCACTTCACCGTCGGCGCCCCCGTCGACGACCCCCGCCTCCGCACCGAGCCGCCGTACGCCCACCTGGGATAGGCCGGGCCGAGAGGTCTGGGTCAGGTGCAGCGGCCTGGCGCGGTCGCGCCGGTCCCGCGGCGGCGATGTGCGCTATCAGGCGCGGTTAGACTACTCGCCGAGCATGCCCTCTTTGAGGGAGCGGTCGGCGGGGGTGTCGCCGAGCCAGATGGCCAGCAGGGCGCGCTTGAAGGCGAGGCCGGGGATGGTGCCGACGGTGCGGCCGTTCATCTCCACCCGCACGCCCTCGCCCGGAGCGTAGACCAGCTGGTAGACATCGCCCTTGTGGGCCGTTTCCGTGAACAGGGCATCGAAGCGCCGGATCTGGGGCTGGATAGGGGTGAGGTCGCCACCGGTGGCGTGGGCGAACCCTTCATCCCAGGCGGCGATCAGCTTCTCCGGGGAGACGCCGTCGTAGAGGAACTGCATGCGCACCGCCATCGGCTCGTCGCCGGCGACGATCGCCCGGGCGTCATCCGTTCGCGCCCGGAGGTAGAGGCCGGCCGCGTACACCTTGATGAAGAATTTCCTGCGTAGGCCGGCCCCGTTCAGCACGAGTTGATCGCTCCCGATCACCAGCGTGTCGGGGAGGGTCACGCTGCCGATCTCGACCGCCGACGCCCCAACCACCGTCATCAGTACCAGTACACCCGCCGCGAAGGCCTTCCTCATCATCGCGCGCTCCAATTTCGCCGCCAGCGTCGATCCCCGGTCACCGCGAGGGTAGCGATTCGCCACGGGCGTGTCGTCTGCCCGCATTGGAGACCGGGGGCAGGTCTGTGGGTCGCAGGGCGCAGGCAATCGCCGGCAGGTGGATCTCTCTCGCCTCCGTACGGAGCCGCCGTACGCCCATCTGGAATCAGGAGCATCTGGCTGAGCGGTAAAGCTGGCCGCGGCGCTTCGCTCCGGGCAAACTCGTCTACGGACTGACTGGAATCATGGCGATCGGTTGGATCGTCGAACGTGGAGACGACACCCCAAGGCTGGTAACGTTCTACCCGTTGAAGGAGTGAGCCGTGATTCGAGAGCACGATCGCGTCGTCTTGCTCGCTGACGTGCCGGACAGTGGGCTGAAGGCCGGTGACGTCGGGACCGTCGTCCACGTCTACTCCGGCGGTGCCGCCTACGAGGTGGAGCTGATGACCCTGACCGGGGAGACCGTTGCCGTGCTCACCCTCTCCGCGGACCAGGTACGGGAGGTGCGCGAGGGAGAAGTGACCCACGCCCGACCGTGTGAGGCAGCCTGACCGGCTTTCTCACGTCGCTCGCGCGGCCGGTGGTTCACCGCGGAGGACGCCGAGGTTCGCAGAGGGCCTGGCGGTAACCCGCCACCATTGTTCTCGACTACGGGACGTGCCGAGGGTGCGACGCGGTTGGTTTCAACGCAAAGACGCCAGGGCGCGAAGACGCAAAGGGTTTGACCACGGGGGACACGGGGAATTCCTGGGGCGAGCGACGCTTGTCGGTCGGCCGGTCCGGTGGCGGCCTCCTCGGCGACGGTGTCCGTCTCCCGCGGGCAGACACGGAGGGGCGCCCTCGATGTTAAGGTTTGCCGATGGATGAGCGCCTGATTATCTCCGACCCCGACATCATGATGGGCAAGCCCGTAGTGGCCGGTACGCGCATCACCGTCGAGCTCATCCTCGAGAAGCTCGGGAACGGCAGAACGTGGATCAGGTCTTGGAGGCCCATCCCCGTCTGACCCGCGAGGGGATCCAGGCGGCGCTTGCATTCGCGGCCAGCAGTCTCCGAGCAGACGTGATCTACCCGCTGCGCCAGTCCGCCTGATGGAGCTGGTAACGGACGAGAGCATCGACCGGCAGGTCGTGTAGCGTCTCCGCCGCGATGGCCACCATGGCTCTCCTCCGCGGGGGGCACGGAGGTCGCGGCGCGGTTGTTTTCAACGCAAAGACGCCAAGGCGCAAAGACGCAAAGGGGTTGACCACGGGGGACACGGGGAGCTCACGGGGCTAAGCGGCGCTCGGCGCTCGGCCGGTCCGCTGGCGGCCTCCGCGTCGGGCTTGAGTGATCCGTGGCCACAGCGCGGGAAACCGCAGCCGCCGCCTCTATCCCCAGCCGTTCCCGCGCCCCGCGGTTTTGCCTGCCAGCGACCCCAAAGACCAGCCGGGCCGCCTTGCACGCGGCATAGACCGATACATGCCGACGCATGACAGCTTTTTGTGTAAACTGCATTAACATTGGTTCGGCACAAAGAACCGAGCAGGCGGTCTCCACCAGGAAGGTCTGGCTGCGGACGCTCGGGCAGCCCGACGGTTGTTTGTCCTGTGTGGAGGGAAACCGCGATGCTTCGTAAGCCGCCTCTTCTCGTGCGGGAGCTGTGCGCACAGAAGATCACCCGTGTAGCCACGAGCCTCTGTGCTTCGTTGTGCACATGGGCTGTTGCACCACCCGCGATCGGCGCTCTACCGAACTACAACGTCCAGATCCTCGACGTTCCAGGGTGGTCACAGTTCCTTCCTTCGGGGATTAGCGACAATGGGACAATAGTCGGCACTGGAACCTCCTTTCAGGGCGCCGAGCATGCCCTCGCGTTACAGGGCAGCGCGGTGATCGACCTGCATATCTCCGGGTACTCATCGACATCGGGGGCAGCGGTGAACGACAGTTTTCAGGTTGTCGGGGCAGGCAATCCTCCCGGCGTTGCTGCCGGTGGTCCCACCGTCGCCCTATTCTGGGACAGCGGCCTCGCGACCTCTTTTCCTCGTGTCGCAGGCAGCACCCGCGGGACGAACGTTAACGAAAGCGGGATGGTCCTCATGCAAGAGGAGCGAGGAGGAAGCGCTGCCGGGTTTGCTGGAAATGGTTTGGTGCGATGGATCACGCCAACTGAAACCGGAACCGGTCTTTCATTCCAGAGCACAGCCGCTGGCGGAATAAACGAGCAAGGAATCGCGGTAATCAGCGGATGGGGAGCGTTTCAGTCACCCGCGGCTTTTCTCTGGGAGCCGTTGGTGGATCCAAATGCGCTGACCGAACTTGCTGGGCTGATCCGTGCGAACGACATTAACGACGCGGGCCAAGTAGCTGGGGAAACCAGGGAGACGCCTGGCCCCTATCTCAAAGCGACACGATGGGATGGCCCCGGCCAGTTAGTGGACCTGCATCAGCCCGACTGGTTTCAGTCAGAGGCGAGAGCAATCAACAACAGTGGCGTGGTGGCCGGAGGTTTCACGACGACCGCGCTTGTTGGTGGACCAGATGTGCAGCACGCCGCCTTGTGGGATACAGACGGAGAAATCGTCGATCTCCACCAGGATGGCTGGGAAGCATCCTGGGTTTATGACCTTAATAACGGCGGGCTGGCCGTGGGGGTGAGCGTCTTGGCAAACGGCACCTGGGTGGGCTTCTTGGCGACGCCGGTGCCCGAGCCCTCGTCTGTAGTGCTGCTCGCGTCGACGCTCGGTCTGATCGCGTTGCGGCCCGGCCGTAGTCCGTGACGCGAGGAAGAAGATTGTGACCGAGTATGGAGGTGCGACGCCGGAACAACAGGACTCAAGGAATCACTCCTTAGGTTTTGCTCGCCGAACGCTGAAGAATCTCGAATACATTGAAACGGCTTACCGTGCCGACTGCGACGTGCACGTTGTCACTCAACGGGTCGTCTCCCTTCTTGGCCTTGTCGCCTACCCTTGGGAGGACGGTTTCGATCAACATATTGAGTCGCGGAAACTTCAGACGCTTGCCGAAGGCGACCGGCCTTTGTGGAAAATTTGCGAGGGAAGTGCTGAGACGCTCGGCGATCTCGTGCATCACGTTCGGAACGCGATCGCGCACCGCCGAGTAGAGTTCTCTAGTGACAGCCGTGATCCTAGAGCCGTCGAAATAGAATTCAGCGATGCGAAGAAAAAGGGTGCGCCACCCCACTGGCGAGCGAGAATTAGCGCCGACGATCTCCTGGTATTTTGTAAAAAGTTTGTTGCGTTGATTGACAACCCTATCGGGTAGACAGGTCTACTGAGTAGACGCAGTGCTGCGCACACAAACGTCGGCAATCTCTCCCGTGAGACCGCACCCCGAAAAGAAGATCCCTGAGGAAGCCAGGAGGCCAGGAATTGTCTCCCGGCCTCCGGCGATCTACCAACACCTCCTGCGTTCCTGGATTCCTTAGCGGAACCCGCTTCCGGCGACCGTTGTAGTCCCGGTGAACTCTCTGTAAGACGTGGCCTTGCCGGGGTGGGGCTTGCGGGGCGTGGGCGCCCGTGGCGGGGGGCGGGCGGGGATCAACCCCGCCCCTACGGCGGCGTTGTTACACGGTGGTAGGAAGGACTTGCCGCCCACGGCATCTGCGTCCATACGCGTCCATCTGTGGTTCCCCCGAACCCCGTCACACCGCCTCCGCCGCCGGTTCCGTTGCTGCATCTGGATAACCACAGTACGATTGCGGACATGGACGAATTGATCTTCGAGGTGACCCAGGAGGGGGACGGTGGCTTTGTTGCCGAGTGCCTGACCGAGCCGATCTTCACCCAGGCGGACACCTGGGCAGAGCTTCGCACGCAGGTGCAGGACGCGGTCCGCGCCTATTACTTCGACCAGCCGGTTCCGGAACAGGTCCGGCTCCACCTCGTCCGCGACGAGTTGCTCAAGACGGCGTGAAGCTTCCTCGCGATCTCGCAGGTCGTGAGCTCGCGCGGGTACTCTGCACGGAGTGGTCCTACGTCGAGATTCATCAGAGCGGCAGCCACATCATCTTGGAGACGGAAGAGCCGTCTCATCAGCGGATCGCCATTCCGGCACACAAGACTCTTCGCATTGGCACGCTGAACGCCATCTTGCGATCCGTAGCGGAGCACAAGGGTGTGAGCCGCGAGACGATTCTCGAGACCCTTTGACCTAGTGTCACCCCCCGTGCTGTGGGGAGAGCCGGGGTCGGGCTGCAAACCTGCAAGTCGAGCCCCACTGGCTTGAGGTGCCAAAATGGCGCCTCAAGTCTTCGAACTCGTCTCGGGTGAGCTGGAACATGAAGTCCGCGGGAAAGCGATCGAGATTTCTGCGGACCGCCCGCGTCAGGACCTTGGTCTCGACTCCGTAAAGAGTCGCGAGCTCTGCGTCCAACATCACCTTCTCGCCCCGGATCAACAGGATCGAGCGCTCGATGCGCTCGCCGGGGATCATGGAATGTTCAGCCATATCCTATGGCCTCCTGCCGTTCATCCTGAACGGATGCGTGAGTGTCGCGATCGCCTCGGCACGATTGCAACCTCTCTTCGTGCTCTGCTCCTCTGCGGTGAAACCTAGTCGCTCGCGGCGAGGTCCGCCGGGACCACCGGCGGTTGGAGTAGCCGGCGGCGTAGCTCCCAGACCGCGGGGCGGAAGGCCGGGTCGACACGGGGGAAGCCGTTGGCGAGGTCGGTGAGTTGCTGGAGGGTGCGCACCAGGTCGCCCTCCATCACGCCACCTTCGACGAGATCGGCCACCAGGGCGTCCCACGGCTCGCCGGCGAGCCAGCGCTTGGCCAGCTCACCGCCGCCCCAGCCGTAGCCTCCGAAGCGCAGGCGGTCCCCCGGGAGGCGACGGTAACGGGTGGAGAGCTCCTGCGGGTAGAGGTCGAGGAGCTCCCTGGGGGCGTCGTTGAGCTCCGACTCCCACCGCTCCCCGGCCAGGGCGCCGAGTAGCCCCACCTTGTCGAGGAGGCTCTCCGGCGTGATCTTGCCCTTGGCCAGGCGTCGCGCCAGGTAGAGGCCGCCGTAGGTGCCGCCGAAGGCGGCGGCGGTCTGGCCGAGGGGGGTGAGGCGGCCCTGGTCGTCGCAGAAGCCGTGGCGTTGCAGGTGGCCGAGGATCTTGAGGAGGTGGCCGCTGATCGGGTGGCTGCGGACGTGGTGCTCGGCGATGCGGCATTCGCCGGCCAGGGGACAATCGGCGCACACGTGGGCGGCGGCGCGCTTCTCCAGGGTGGCGAGGCGGCCGTGGCGCACGCGGCGGATCTCCCCCAGGGCGGTGTCTGCCTCCTGGAAGGCGCGACGGGCGAGCTGCAGGCGGCGACCGGCCAGGCCCGCGGCGCGGCCGCGCGCGCTGTGCCGTTGCAGTTGGGCGATCTCCGCCTTCGCCTCCATCAGGCGGCGGCGCCAGGCGCGCTGATCGCGGACCAGCTCGGTCAGCCTCCGTGCTTCGCCCTGGAGGTGGTCGAAGTCGTGGCGGGTGGTGAAGCCGGTGCAGCGCGGATCGGCGCGGAAGCGGAACTCCCCGGCGGCCTCCACCACGGTGCGCGACGGGGCCAGAGGCGGCAGGGTCGTGCCCCAGTCGCCGCGGGCGAAGCGGTCGAAGCTGCGCTCCAGGAGGCGGCGCAGGGGGATGGCGCCGCCGGTGGCGGCCAGCAGGGCGACCATCTGGTCGAGGTCGACGGAGGCAGTGACGGCGGAGCGCAGCTCCTCGCGTTCGAAGGCCACCGGCCCGTCGTGCCACGGCACCACCGAGTAGCCCACCGCCTCCTTGCCGCGGCGGCCGGCGCGGCCGAGCATCTGGATCACCTCGGCGTCGGAGAAGTCCTGCACCCCCTTGGCCCCGGGGCGCTGGTGGGTGGCGACCACCACGGTGCGCACCGAGAAGTCGATGCCCATCGCGAGGGTGGTGGTACCGACGATGACGCGCAGCAGCCCCACCTTGCCGAGGCGCTCCACCGCCTCCTTCTCCACCGGCAGGAGCGCGGCGGAGTGGTAGCCGACGCCGCTGCTCACCAGCATCCGGCGCAGCCAGGGGGAGAGGAAGTCGCGGTCCGGCAGGTCGTCGAGGATGGCCGTCACCGCCGACCCCTCGTCGCGGCCCAGGGGCGGGAGGCGGTGGGCGATTGCCTGGGCGAGGGCCTGGGCCGCCTTGCGCTTGCCCACCATGACCAGGGCCGGGCAGAGGTCCTGGTCGAAGAGCTGCCGGTAGTCCAGCCCCGGCACGATGGGCGGCAGGCGGTGGTTGCGCCGCGCCGCGCGGATGGCCTCTTCGTCGGCCACGTCCACCAACCCGGCCTCGGTGGGGACGAGCTGTACCAGCGCCACCGGCCGCCGCTCGTCATGGATGCACACCGCCGGCTGGTGGGAGACGGCGCCGAGCCAGCGGGCGACCTCGTCGGCGTTGGCGACCGAGGCGGAGAGGAGGACCAGCTGCACCCCCGCCTCGGCGGCGATCAGCATCGTGGTCTCGTAGGCGATGCCGCGCTCGCGGTCGGCGAGCATGGCGTACTCGTCGACGATGGCCAGGGTCCAGGCGCGACCACCCGCCGGCGAGGATGTCTCACCGGACGCGATCTGCAGGGCGCCCTCGCCGACCAGGATGTTGCGCCAGCTCTCCAGGGTGGCGACCAGCACGGGTGCGGTGGTGTTGAGCTTCACGTCGCCGGTGTGCAACCCGACCTGATCTGCGCCGAAGCGCTGCTGGAAGTCGCGATACTTGTCGTTGGCCAGGGCCTTGATCGGCGCGGTGTAGCAACAGCGCCCGCCGCCGGACAGGACGGTGCGGATCGCCTCCTCGCACGGCCAGGTCTTGCCGGCCCCGGTCGGGGCGTCCACCACCACGTGGTCACCGCGGGCGATCGCTGCCACCACCTCCTCCTGCCACGGGTCCGGCACCAGCGGCCCGTCGTGGGCGAACGGCGGCCCGCCATCGGCCAGGAGGGGCTTCACCGCCGCGACGAACCCGGCCGGCAGGTCACGCCGGCGCGGCGCGGCCGCCGGCGTCTCCGCGCGCGCGCCGCGCCGCTCGCGATACACCCTGCGGCCACTGCCAGGGCGCCTCATCCGGACCGCCCAACGGGACGGTAACGAGGGACATGATGGTTGCCGCGGAGGCACAGAGGGCGCAGAGGATCAGGCGAGGGAAGAGGTGTCTCTGCGATCTCTGTGTCTCTGCGGTGAAAGATCCGTTGAAGACCGTGCGCCGCGCTGCGCTTGGCACACCCTATGGGGCGATCAAGCTTTGTGCGGTTGCCTTTCACCTCTGCGCCGCCTGCCACTTCTCGAAGGCGGTGGCGAATAGCCGTTCCATCTCGTCGATCACCTCGCCGCCGTCGTGGCCCATCATGTGGTGGCGCATCATCAGGTTGGCGGCTTCGGAGAACAGGGACTCGCCGGTGAGCATGGGATAGGTCGCCTTGAGTCGCTTGAGGGCGTGGACCGGCTTCTCGTCGGCGGGACGCGGGATGTCCAGCGGCTCGCGGGCCACCGCCTCGGCCGGTGTCGCCGCGCTCTCTCCATCCGCGGCGGCCGCTGCGCTGCCGGATCCGTCCGGCGCCACCCCGCGCCGCTTGTTCTCCTCCACCAGAAAGCGGGCGAAGTCGATCACCGTGTGGCGCTGCTCCGCGGTGAGCTGGCGCAGCAGGAGGTCGAGGGGGCTGGTCGGGGGGAGGAACATGGCCGGCCATTATTCCACAACGGTTGTGATAGCGTTGGAGAATCGTGAATAGCTACGACCTCTACCTGTACATCGACGGCGTGCCCACGGTCGACCAGACCGGCCGCGCCCTGGAGGCATTCGCCCCCCAGTGGGACGGTCAGATGGCCTGGTGGGTGACCGACCCCACGGACCGGGGCTCCGGCGTGCGCTGCGGCCTCCTGGTGGAGCCACCGGTGGCGCCACTCGCCGATCGCCTCGGCCATCCGGCCATGGCCGCGGTCGTCCTGTCCACCGACGGCGCGCGGACGGACAAGGACTTCGTCAACCAGCTCAACATGGCGGGAGTCCTGCAACGCGCCCTGGGCGGCTCGGTCTACGATCCGCAGGCCGACACGGTGCTCGCCACGCCCGAGGAGCTCAGCCAGTATTCCGCCACCAAGGTGGTGCAGTACTTCAACCAGGGGGAGAGCTTCCAGCGCGAGGTCGAGGCCGGCGCCGAGAACCGCCTGCTGTTGGGCGGCGACTCCCTCTGGGAGCCGAGCGATGAGCAGATGGAGGAGGTCATGGTGGAGAACCGCGGGATGATGATCACCGCCCTGATCACTCTCGCCCTGCTGATCGTCTTCATCGCCATGGCCGTGCAGAAGTCGTGTGGCGGGTGAGGAGGACGATGGACGAGCAGGCGGCGCGGGGTAGCGCGGCGTACCGGCGTGGCCGGCGAGCGTGCGTCGTGGCGCTGGTGGCGATGCTGGCGTTGCCGGGCCGCGGGGCGGCCTTTGTACCGGTGGTGGCGGCCCATGCCGCCGTGGCGAATGCGGTGGCGACCGCGGCCCTGGCCCACGCGGCCGTGGGGCACGGTATCGCGGCCCACGCCCTCGTCGGCGCCGCCGTGCTCCACGCCTTGCCGGTGCCGTTGGCGGCCGGCTTTGCCGGCGCCTCGGCGGTGCGCGGGTTGCACCTGGGTGGTGCCGGCTTCCTGACCGCGGGGGTCGCGGGGGTGGAGTCGGGGCTCGTGCTGACGGGTGCGGCGGTATCGCTGGTGGGGGGCGGCGTGGCCCTGTTCCCGGCGCCCGCGATTCCGCCGCTGATCCGCCTCGGCGCCGCCGGGGTCGCGGTGCATGGCGCCGCCGTGGCGGTGCACAGCGCGATCGCCGCACCCGTCCACCTGCACCTCGCCGGGGCTGAGCTCCACCTGGCGGCCGCCTCCGGCGTGGGGACGATCGCCGCCACCGGGGTCGCCACCACTCACGCCGGCATCGCGGGTCTTACCCTATCCGCCGCGGTCTTCGAGGCGACCCTCGCCCACTTTGCCGCCGGCGCGACGGTGGTGAGCATCCTCCTCCCGCCGCCGATCCTGTAGCCGCCGTCTCGATGGGCTGCGTGTGTAGGAGCGGGCTTGCCCGCGAACCGACGCCATGTCCGGAGCAGGCAGACGTCGAGGTTCGCGACCAAGGTCGCTCCTACGGCGGGAGACCGGGACAGGGCGGTGCTACCAGTACCGCTCCACATGCACCTCGCCCGGCTCCTTCTTGGTGTGCTCGCGGAACCCCTCCACTGCGAGCTTGGCCGCCATCTCTTCGATCATCGCCGGGTTGCCGCACAGGAAGACGTGGGTGGTGTCCGGGGCGGGCTGGAACCCCCAGGCCGCCTCCAGGTCGCCGTTGTCCCACAGCTCCTGCACGTGGCCGGTGGCGCCGCGCCACTCCACCGGCTCCTCCGTCGGCCGGCTGACGATGGGCAGGTAGGTAAAGTTGGGGCAGACCCGGCGCAGGGTGAAGAGCTCCGAGCGGTAGCCCAGGTCCCACGAGTGGCGCGCGCCGTGCAACACGGCGAAGCGCCGCTCCGTGCCCGCGGTCAAGTAGGTGCGGAGCATGCTCATGTAGGGGGCCAGGCCGGTGCCCGTGGCGATCAGCGCCACGTGGCGGTCGGCGGGCACCTTGTCGAGGGTGAAAAGTCCGGAGCTCTTCGCCGACATCCACAGGCGATCCCCCGGCTGCAGGGCGAAGAGGCGCGGGGTGAGGGCCCCGGAGCGCACCAGGGTGATGTAGAACTCCACGTACTCGGTGGCCACGGACGACGAGGCGATGGAGTAGGAGCGCCGGATCAGGACCTCGGGCTTGCGCGCCACCTCCTCCGGGTCGCTCATCGGGTAGCGCGGGGCGCTGCCCGGCAGGGCGAGGACCGCAAATTGCCCCGGCTCGAAGGGGGGCAGCTCCCACCCGTCCGGCACCACCCGCAGGACCACCAGGCCGGGCGCGACCTCGATGCGCTGGGCAACGACTGCATTCAGCTCGGGTGGGGCCATGGCGCTATCTCCATCGGGATCGACGATCCCCGATGGCTACCGATCCTATCCGCGGTCGCGGGAGATGCAAGGCGCACGAGCGTGGCCGTACTCGTCGGTTAAGCCGAGGGTTTGCAACGCGGGAGCCCAGGAAGCCAGGAGAACAGCGCCGCTGAGGTTTGCTTCCTGGTTTCCTGGGCTCCCGCGTTCCGTGCCAGGCGGTGGAGTCCATCACGATCCCTTCACCGGCTTGTAGGCGCGCGCCGCGTCGACCTGGACGATGCGGTCCTCCTCGGCGATCCAGGCGGTGAGCTTGCCGCCGTAGACGCAGCCGGTGTCGAGGCCGCGGATCCGTTCGCTCACCACCAGGCCGCGCCGCGCCCAGTGGCCGAAGACCACGGTGCGGTGGCCACGATAGAAGGTGTCCCACGGGGCGAAGGGCGGCGGTGGGGGTGGCCAGTCCTTGGGCGGACGATTGCCGTCGCCGTCGCAGTAGCGGACCGAGGCCAGCCAGTCGACCGCGGGCGTGGGCGGCTCGGCCACCACCACCGGCGGCAGGAGGTCGCGTTGCAGGCGTGCGATGGCGTCGTCGTCCCACGCCGGGTGGAGACCGGCATGGACCATGATGATGTCGTCCCAGGTGGCGATCAGCGGCTGCCGGGCGAGCCAGCGGCGCAGCTTACCCTCGCCCCGTTTGTGGTGGATCCACCACAGGTCGTGGTTGCCGAGGACCACGGTGGCGCCGAGCTTCCGTGCCGTGCGCACCACGCCGTCGGAGTCGGGCCCCTTGTTGACGAGGTCGCCGACGCAACACAGCCGGTCGTGCGCCGCATCGAAGTTGCACGCGGCGAGCAGGCGCCGAAGCTCCTCCAGACACCCCTGGACATCGCCGATGAAGATACGTCGTGTGCTCGCCATGTCGATCCCTGTCATGCCGTGCCTATGTTGCCGAGGGCGATGGGGGATCCCAAGGGGAAAGCCGCGCCAGCCGGCACCCTTGTCACCCCTGGTCGGTTGCCGCATTTTCCCGGTGATTGGTCGCGGGTCGTCTGCACATCCTCAGTCCTGTCTCTTCCGGGAGCTCCGATCGTGCCCACCACCATTGCCAAGCCCCGCCGCTCTGCGAGACGCACCGCCCTGCCCAAGAAGCGGGTATTGGACTGGCTGCGCGAGCACACACCGAAGCGCGAGCAACGCGGGCTCGAGGAGGTGGCCGGCCGCCTGTTCGACGCGGCCTCGGCGCACGCCGCCGAGCTGACGGTGGAGCAATGGGGCGTGGTGGTGGGTACGGCAAAGCAGTTTCTGCAGCGACGCGCGGCAGATCCAGACTTACGCAGGCTCCTGCCGGAGGGCTGGGATCTCGTGGTGGCGAATCTCGAGGCATGCTGCGGCGCGCGCATCGATACCACCAGCACCACGGTGCTGATCCGCTGCCGGGACAACCCGTTCATCTTCGAGGGGGTACGCAACTTCCTGCGCAAGCGCGGCATCCACATCTTCCTCGGTCTCCATCCGGTGATCGACCGCAGCGGCGAGGGGCAGCAGCTCATCTATCTTCAGATCGACAAGGTGGTACACCCGGAGCGGCTGGCCGAGCTACGCCTCGACCTCGCCTGGCTGTTGCGCGGGGTGATGCTGTCGATCAGCGACTTTCCGCGCTATCGCCGACGCCTCATCGCCATCGCCGCACATCTCCGCGAAGACCGGGAGGAGAGCGAGGTCGCGGCCTTCGTCGACTGGTTGGTGGACGACCACTTCATCTTCCTCGGCTACCAGGCGTTCGAGGCCGATGGCCCAAACCGCCCGTTCCAGCCGGTGCGCGGCAGCGGCCTCGGCCTGTTCCGCGATCGCCGGGCCCTGCAGCAGCTCCTGCCGGGGCTCGGCGAGGAGGTGGCGGCGGGGATCGACAGCCAGGACGGCGCCTTGGCGATCGACTTCAGCCCGGCCGGCACGCGCATCGCCTACCACCACGAGCCGGCCGAGTGCCTGATCTTCGAAACCCCCGCCTGCGACGGTCGGCGGCGGCGCCACTGCCTGGTCGGTCGTCTGTCGCGCGGCGGCGGCCTGGTGACCAGTAGCACCATGCCCTTCTTGCGAGAGCGGTTGGCCGCGATCCAGGCGGCGCGTGGCCGTGCCGGCGGCCGTTACCAGCAGCGCGAGATCGACGCCCTGTTCAATTACTTCCCGAAGCGCGAGCTCCTCTACAGCCCGGTACGTGACCTCATTCACCGCTTCGACGAGGTCCTCGCCATTCAGGGAGACGAAGGGCTCAGCGTCGGTTATCGCCGTGGCCGCGGCGACGCCTACTGGGCGGTGACCGTCGGTCTGCCGCGCACCCGCTTCGGCGAGGAGACCGCATGGGCCGTGGCCGACGTGGTGGCCGACGCCTTCGGTCAGCCAGTCCTCGACCGGGTGGAGGGGCTGGGCGACGCGGTGGGGGTGATGGTCCTCTACGTCCCCGGCAGCGGCACGCCGCCCCCCGCCGCGGAGCTGCGCGAGCGCATTCACGAGGCTTTGGTGGAGTGGGAGGACGACTTCCTGCGTCTGCTGGTGGAGCGCTACGACGAGCATCCAGCCTTCGTGCTCCTGCACCGCTACGGGCCGCGCCTCCCGACGGTCTACAAGGAGTGCACCGATCCACGGGTGGCGGTGGAAGACATCGGCCGGCTGGAGGCCCTGCGCGCGATCGAGGGGCCGATCCCGTACTGCATCGACAACGACGCGGGCGAGTTGCAACTGCGCATCGTTACCGCCACCCCGCTGGACTTGATGGCCCTGATCCCCACCCTGCGCCACCTCGGCCTCACCGCCCGCGACGAAATCATGGCGCGCCTGAAGCGTGCTCCCGGCCGGCCCGCGGTGCACGTCATCACCCTCAAGGGCGGCGAGGATCACCTGGCCGCCGTACGCCACCATCAGGCCCACCTGTGCGAGGCCCTCGCCGAGGTGCTGCGCGGCACCATGCAGGACGATCCCAGCAACGCCCTGATCCTCCACGCGGGCCTCCCCCCCAAGGCGGTACGCCTGTTCCGCACCCTGCGCGGCTACCTCCTGCAGATCCGTCCGACGACCGTGGAGAGTGGCATCCTGCGCACGGTGCTGACCTATCCGGAGGCGGTGGCCGCCCTGCACGGCTACTTCGTCGCCCGCTTCGATCCCGACCTCGTCGGCGATCGCGGGCGCGCCGTGGCCCAGGCGGCGCGCGCCTTCCAGCGACGCCTGGCGGCGGTCACCGGCCTGACGGACGACGAGATCCTGCGCGGCCTGTTCAACGTCGCCGAGTCGGCCGTGCGCACCAACTACTTCACCCTCGAGGGCGACCGCTCCATCGCGGTGAAGATCGACTCCCGGGCGATCGACAAGATGCCGGAGCCGCGTCCCCTGGTGGAGATCTTCGTCCACGCCCGGGGGATGGAGGGCATCCACCTGCGCGGCGGTCGGGTGGCGCGCGGTGGCCTGCGCTGGTCCGACCGGCCGGACGACTACCGGACCGAGGTCCTCGGCCTGATGAAGGCGCAGATGGTGAAGAACAGCGTCATCGTCCCGGTCGGCTCCAAGGGGGGATTCGTCCTACGGCGCACGCAGTTCGTCAATCGCGCCGAGCAGATGGCCCACCTGCGGGACCAGTACCAGACCTTCATCGCGGGGCTGCTCGGCCTCACCGACAACGTGGTGGAGGGCCGGGTCGTCCACCCGCCGGGGCTGGTGATCTACGACGGCGACGATCCCTATCTGGTGGTGGCGGCAGACAAGGGGACCGCCCACCTGTCGGATGCGGCCAACGAGGTGGCGGAGCGCATGGGCTTCTGGCTGGGCGACGCCTTCGCCTCCGGTGGGGCCAAGGGGTACGATCACAAGGAGGAAGGGATCACCGCGCGCGGCGCCTGGGAGTGCGTGAAGCGGCTGTTCCGCGAGCTCGACCACGACATCCAGAGCGAGCCGTTCACCGTGGTGGGGATCGGCGACATGGCCGGTGACGTGTTCGGCAACGGCATGCTCCTCTCGCGGCAGATTCGCCTCCAGGTCGCCTTCAACCACCGCCACATCTTCGTCGACCCCGACCCGGACCCGGCCGCCGCGTTCCGCGAGCGGCAGCGCCTGTTCCGCCTCCCCAGCTCCGCCTGGTCAGATTACGACCGCTCGTTGATCAGCAGGGGTGGCGGTGTATTCGAGCGCGAGGCCAAAGCGATCGACCTCGCCCCCAACGTGCAGGCGATGCTCGGCACCAAGCGCGTTGCGGTGAGCGGCGAGGAGCTGATCCGCCTTGCCCTCGCCATGGAGGTCGACCTGCTCTACAACGGTGGCATCGGCACCTACATCAAGGCTTCCATGGAGCGCGACGTCGATGTCGGCGACAAGGCCAACGACCGGGTACGGGTGGATGGCCGAGACGTACGGGCCCGGGTGATCGCCGAGGGCGGCAACCTCGGCGCCACCCAGCGCGGCCGCCTCGAATACGCGGCGCGCGGCGGGCGCATCGACACCGATGCGGT
>Ga0210124_1000348_pt1 | contig 24584 bp, 21 predicted proteins | sample Muzzi_PWC_D2_FD_185554 | JGI IMG/M metagenome (GOLD analysis project Ga0210124, IMG submission 185554) | Wetland microbial communities from San Francisco Bay, California, USA, that impact long-term carbon sequestration - Muzzi_PWC_D2 (SPAdes) | ecosystem: Environmental > Aquatic > Marine >... | reverse complement strand
GGGGGCTTGCCAGATTAGCCGGTTCGTTCCATAATATCTGATTATGCCCCAGACAATTTTAGTGGTAGATGATGAAGCAAAACTGCGCGATATGCTCCGGATCTATCTGGAGCAAGAAGGCTATCGCGTTGTCGTAGCGGGCCACGGCCGCGGGGCACTCTACGTGGCCCGCTACGAAAAGCCTGACCTGATTATTCTGGATCTCATGATGCCGGAGATGGGCGGCTACGAATTTATGCGGGTCTTTAGTAAGGAATCGGATACCCCGGTGATTACTTTTCCCGCATATTATCCACAAAGCTAAATACCTGGGCTAGGATTTTCCCAGTTGATCACCCTCCCCATTTGCTCACCTGCAAATCTCAATATTTTCCCCATCATTTCTTAACAATTCCTGAATATTTTTGCGGTATATTCAAGTCACTCAAGTTTCACCGACTGGTAGCATTGCTGTTAATTTAAAAACCGAACTGTGGTACAACAGAATTCCATGTCCAGAATTCTATTCAGAATTGAGGGTTTTACTAAAAATGAAAAATGGCTAAAAAGAATAGGGATTGCCCTGATCGTATTTTTGATTGCCGCACAATTTGTCCCCGTGAGTCCAATGTTTTTCGTTAACATAATCCTTTATAAACGTTGAACGTTACTAGAAGATGGAAAGTTTTCTGTTGACTATCCCCTAATAAAGAGATATAAACCACTTCCCCTTTATCTTCTACGGGGTTGTGCCCCTTAACATCTTTCTAATTTATAACAGTAAACATCCTGTTTCAATTGTAAAAATTCCTGCTTTTTAGAAATTCAGGTGATAACCCACAAATTTTCTCAGAAGATGATAATATGTTAAAATGGGAGGCCAGTCCTGATAAATGCTGAATAGAGTTCAATACCTAAAATACTATGACAACTAACAATTACGATGATGGAGCTAACTCCAGACCCGAACTATCTGCCAAGCCCGTTGACAAGCGGCCTATAATTATTGGCATTATTATCGCTTTAGTGGTTATACTTGGTGCTGCAGTACTTGGTTGGTTACTTTTCAGTAATCCTGAAGCCGCAGCGGTTCTACGCGATATCTTCATTATCTTTCTAGGGTTAGGTGTCTTTGTTATCATTATATTATTGATTGTATTAGTTGGCATCATCTTTTATTTGGTTCTCAAGGTTAATGACCTGGTTCAACTTTTGGATCGTGAAATCAAGCCGATGTTAGCTAAGCTACAAGAGACCTTGAATACAGTTCGCGGTACAACCACTTTTATCAGCGACCATGCCGTACAACCTGTTATTACCACGGCGAGTACGGTTTCGGCGATCCAGGCTATATTTCGGGCCTTGTTCCGGCGAGACTAAGAATTGAGTCACCCTCGCCTGATGACATTCTGTTGGTATTATCTGGAGATTGGCCTAAAGGCAGTGATTAATGTAAAATTTTATCATTATAATGATGCTAGTAGCAGTTGAAAGGAGTAAATAAGTCATGGCAAATAACAATAATGAAGGAGCAGCCTTCTTTGCCGGTTTGGTGATTGGCGGATTAGTAGGTGCGGCGTTAGCCTTGCTATTGGCCCCCCAATCGGGTGAAGAGACCCGCGCTCAAATCAGAGATAAGAGCTACGAATACAAAGACCGGGCCGAAGAAGGAGTGTTAGAAGCCCGTCAACGGGCCGCCGAAGTTAGCCAACGTGCCCAAGAGCAGGCTGCCGTCTTGCAAGAAAGAGGCAAAGAGGCCTTAGAAAAAGGGAGACAATCTGCCACAGAGACCTTTGAAAAAGGTAGGCAAACCGCCACCGAAGCCCTGGAAAAGGGTAAACAGAGTGCCGCCGAAGCCTTGGAAAAGGGTAAAAAGAGCGCTACCGAAGCCGTAGAAAAAGGCAAAGAAAGCGTAGCCAAAGTAACCAAGCGAGGCAAAGACGGGGTGGCCAAAGAAGCAAGCTAAGGTCAGTTAGGCCAAGACAGATAAAGGCGAGAAGACATCTTCTCGCCTTTTTTTATTAAAAAGACTGGTCACCTGTCCAGGTTAAAAACTCTCCAGATATCTAGTGTTTCCGGAGAGTTTTTGACTTATAATCATTGAGTGGAGAGCCTGTTGCCTTTGAAAGTACTAGCTAATCCGCTTTACAAAGCCCTAACCGCATATGTTTTCATCATGAATTACAACGTCAATTTCCTCTGGAATCGGTAACTACAACTTCTTATCCATCCCCTCTACCCAAAGTTTGGATCAAGTTCTGGGATTAGATCACTGGTCAAGCTGTATACACAAATCAGACGTGGGGCACAAACACTGCGTATGCCATGACACCATTGAGGGTGTTTGCATCGTGACCACCAGCGAATAGACAATTTCAGTTAAACATTATCAATAAACAGCGAATAATGAACCACTTGAAGGAGGTGGTCTCTATTGAATTTTACAACTTTTCGTCGGGTCAGCAAGCCGACCTACTCATGAGGCTGACTCACCATTTTTTCTATCCACATGGATCAACATAACAAATGAAAGGAAACGAAAACAATGAAGAAGCTCGCGTTTGTACTCATGGCCCTGATTCTGCTGGCCATACCATCGGTTGTAACGGCAGGTAACGGAGATGCATGCACTACTATCCAAGAAGGAGTGTTGATGTATTCCGCAGGTCACTACTTGGAAGGCCAACCCCTTATGGTAGGATACGATCCTTTTGGCTATAATTATCAGGCTAATATGTTCAAAGGCTCCTATGCTAATGTCTACCTTGGAGGAGCCGGATTCCCACCCTATGAAGGGGACACTGAGGCTTACTTAGCCGAGAATCCCACTGCTGAGAGCCATTGGGCTTGGCCTTATCGAGACATTCAATTATTGATGAAATGGAATGATCCCTGGCTCTCCAATAAAGACTGTGATTCGGATGGCAAACTTGACAGATACTATGGATTCCCATCATATATCGGCTCAGGAGCATGGGAGACAAACCACATGAGTGGTGATGATGAGGGAGCACACTGGACATACTTCACAAAGATCGTTGCTGCCCCGGCAGACGCAACGAAGGTGGGGGGGGTTTGGTATGCCGCCGATGGAACAGAGATCGGTCCAGATATTTGGGGGTCGTTCGCTACTATTCAGGAAGTAGAAAGCGGTGAGGGGGCCTTTGTCGTCAGTCCAGCAGGTCCGGGCTTTGGAAAGTATAAACCGTAGCCATAAATCGTTCGCTTATGAAACAAATTCAGCCCAAGGATCTCTCCTTGGGCTTTTTGTTGCCCATAAGAGGTGGTTCACGTCACCTGTTTGTCAGATTGTTCAGGCTGCACTCAGCTAAAACTCAGCGTAAACTCAAGTTAAGCATCCCATTTTATGATAAACTCAAAGCAGGATTTAGGTTCGAACGGTCTCCTCCAGATGATGTTGGTCATAGGGTGATTGAGAATGGGGTGTGCATACGGGATGTAAAAGGGTTCGGTTTTGGCTTTAAGGGGAGGAGACCGCCTAATCCTGAATGGCTTAAATTTTTTGTTATGTTCATTGGAGGCAATGGAATGGGTTCAATTGTAAGGGAGCATCTCACTGGGTTAAAATTTGGCGAGATGCAAACTTTCAAAAACATGGCTATCCTACCAATATTCATGTCGATTAACGACGGACCTGATTATTTAACCTTGAAAGAGGCGCTAGATGCAAAGCATCTCATTATTACCGAGGTTGATCAGTCGGGGTCTGTACCCATGCTCAAGGTAATTAACACGGCTAATCGACTGATTTTACTGCTTGATGGTGAGGAATTGATAGGAGCCAAGCAAAATCGGGTCTTAAATACCTCCATTTTGCTTGCGCAAAACTCAAAAACGCTGATTCCGGTCAGTTGTACGGAACAAGGACGCTGGGCCTACACCTCGGCGGCATTTGACTATTCAGAGGCGTTCATGTCGCATAAAGCTCGGTCAGGAAAATTACGGACTGTAACATTATCACTACACGAAGGGCGGGGGTATAGCTCAGACCAAGGCCAGGTTTGGGCCGAAATTGAGAAATTGCATTTGGCTGCAGGCACATCGTCACGAACACGAGCTATGAGAGACGTCTATACGGCTAAAACTAAAGATTTGGAAGCATATTTACAAACCTTCACCTACGCCCCGCAACAACGAGGTTTATTAGTTTTCATCAATGGGGAAGTTGTAGGATTCGATATTGTATCACGTGAGATGGCTTATAAAACAGTTCATCCCCAGTTTGTCAAGAGTTATGCGATGGACGCCCTGTTGCAATCAACAGAGCAGCCTGCCGAACCGTCCGTCAAAGAAGCGACAAATTTTTTACAGAAAGCGATGAAATGCAATGAGAGCAGATTCGAAGCGGTCGGCCAGGGATATGATTATCGCTTTGAAGGGCCAAAGGTGATTGGTTCGGCCTTGGTACACAGTGAGCGGGTGATTCATATGGCCTTCTTCAAAGCCGATGAAAATGATGCGCAGGACGGCCACATGCCGAGTTTGTTACAACGCCGACATTATAGGCGTATTAGAAATTCATAAGACAAGGTTAACAATGATGTTATATGACAGCTTACAAATGGAGCAAGCATCTGACCTTATGACCGAGTTCATTCAACAAAATGGTAACTGGACTCTAAAATTGGTGGGAGATATCGATGCCAGCACATCTACATTATGGGTTCCAGGCATATTACGGAAATTGGAGAAAACTCACGCGCAATTGTTGGTGATTGACCTGACTGCGGTAGAAAATATTGATGCTTATGGGCTAAGGTTGCTACTCACCCTGAAAAAAGAACTTTTCATGCACAATATTCAAATTGAGTTGCGAAACCCAACGCCCAACCTCCGCCGCCTGTTTAGAATATTGCAGTTTGAGCGCACCTTTGTGATTAAAAAGACAGCTTGAGTCACCAGCCTAAAATTGACTATCTTTACTCAGGAGACCAAAGCAGGGTAGCAATGGGAGGTTGCTCCCCTGCTCTCCTGTAAATCACCACTATATTCCATTTATCATCTGACACTATAAAATGCATCCATTCCTGGATATAAGGCTGTGTCATCCAACTCTTCCTCAATGCGGAGCAATTGGTTGTACTTAGCCACCCGATCTGAGCGAGCCGGGGCGCCGGTTTTGATTTGCCCGGCATTGAGGGCCACGGCCAAATCGGCAATGGTTGTATCTTCTGTTTCCCCAGAGCGATGAGAAACAACGGCGGTCCAGCCTGCTCGTTTAGCCATTTCAATGGCGGCAATCGTTTCGCTTAAAGAACCAATTTGGTTGAGTTTTATCAAAATACTGTTGGCCGCTTTTATCTTGATGGCCTTCTTTAGCCGCTCAACATTTGTCACCAACAGATCATCGCCTACCAGTTGGACTCTATCGCCAATAGCCTGAGTGAGGGCGACCCAGCCGTCCCAATCGTCCTCGGCCAAGCCATCTTCAAGAGAGATAATGGGATATTGGTTAACCCAATCTTCCCACAGTTTGATCAAATCCTCGCTGGATAGCTTTTTTCCCTCAATACGCAGGTTATATTGCCCATCTTCATACAGCTCGGAAGTTGCCGGGTCAAGAGCAATCAATATCTGTTCACCAGTCTTGTAGCCTGCCTTTTCGATGGCCTGCAAAATAACTTCAAGCGCCTCATTATTACCCCGCTTCAGCGCGGGGGCAAAGCCGCCTTCGTCGCCTGTATTGGTATTGTACCCTTTGTCTTTTAACACTTGTTTGAGGGCGTGATAAATCTCCGCGCCCCAGCGCAATCCCTCTCGAAAGCTCTGAGCGCCAACAGGCATGACCATAAACTCCTGAAAGTCCGTTGTTTGCCAGCCGGTATGTGCCCCACCATTGAGAATGTTCATCATAGGAACCGGCAAGGTACGGGCACTCACCCCACCTAAATATCGATAGAGGGGCTGCTCGGTGCTTTCGGCGGCGGCCTTAGCCAGAGCCAGGCTAACCGCCAGAATGGCATTGGCCCCCAGCTTACTTTTGTTGGGTGTCCCATCGAGCTCAAGCATATAGGCATCAATACCCTCTTGGTTCAAGGCATCTTCGCCAATTAACTCGAAGGCAATGATTTCGTTCACATTCTCGACTGCCTTCTCAACGCCTTTACCTGAATAACGCCCCTTATCGCCATCGCGTAACTCCAGAGCCTCATGTACCCCGGTTGACGCACCCGAAGGCACAGCCGCCCGCCCCACTGAACCATCTTCTAATAATACTTCCGCCTCAACCGTAGGGTTGCCCCGAGAGTCAAGTATCTCTCTGGCAATAATTTCTGCTATAAAACTCATGATCTTTTCTCCCAGTGATAATAATTCACATGTTATTGTGAACAGTTGTAATTATTGGATAAATCGCGTATATCTTACCACAGTTCTTGACTTCGGCAATTTGTAACTGTTCAGCCACCCTATTCCCAAACTTGGGCCGGAAACTGAGTTTCCACCACATTGGCTATACGAAGCTAGGGTTTCGTATCGAGCCGGATAAGACAGAAGAATCGACTTTTTCAACCAGCAATTTGACCAGTGAAATTTCTGAGAACACAATCTATTGACAATTAATCCCTGATAAACAATAATTAAAGTACTGTTACCAAACACGTTTATCACGAATGACACGAATGAACAAATAACACAAATTTATTTTAATTTTTTATTGGTACTATTCGTGTCATTCGTCTATTCGTGCTATTCGTGATAAAAAACTCCGATAGCGAGATTGAGATATAGGAGGAAGCAGTGGACAAACAAGCTGAAACAAAAACCATCCGCGCCCATGTTTTTATCTCTGGCCGGGTGCAAGGAGTCAGTTTTCGATGGTATACGCAACGGATGGCGCAGCGATTGGGTTTGGCCGGATGGGTTCGTAACCTGAGGGATGGACAGGTTGAAGCCATCTTTGAAGGCTCAGAGGGGCTGGTGCAACAAGCCGTGGCCTGGTGCCATCACGGCGAACCACCCGCCCGCGTGGATGATGTTCAGGCTAGTTACACAGAAGCCAGTGGTGAATTTAAAAGATTTCGAATCACCTGGTAAAAGCTTCGTACCCTTATTATTGACAATTCTCTTTTTTTGATATAATATATGAGTAACTATTCATATGTTACAAAAAACACAAATGATCCGATCACGCACATCCGAAGGTTGTGAAGAAACTATTATCGACGAAGACAAAGTCAAGCAGGCCCAACATGTGCTTTTAGACGGTCTAACCGCTACATATTTGGCCGATATATTCAAGGCCCTGGCCGACCCGACCCGGGTGCGTATTATCTCGATTCTGGCCCACACAGAACTTTGTGTTTGCGACCTGGCCGCTACGCTGGGTATGACTCAAAGCGCTGTTTCCCATCAATTGCGCTTGATGCGCCAGATGCGCCTGGTCAAAAACCGCAAGAAGGGCCGGATGGTTTACTATTCGTTGGATGATGAGCATATTCAAGATTTGTTCCAGCGTGGCCTGGAACATGTTGAACACAAGTAGAGATATAGAAAGATGACAGAAAAACTCCACCTTCGCATCACCGGCATGGATTGCGCCGACTGTGCCCTCAAGCTGGAAAAAGGGGTGGCGAGCCTGGATGGTGTTGCCGACTGTCGGGTTGACTTTATGACCACCAAGATGCAGATAAATGGTCAAGCTGACAAAGCTGCTATCGTTAAACGCATCCAATCGCTGGGTTATGATGTTGCTGAAGCCGATGAACCCTACCTTCCAAAAACCAAAAGACAGCAGCTTATCACCCTATTGCAGCAACCGCGAAACACCCTAACGGTTATCGGCGCGGCATTTATTGTATTCGCCTTCGTTGCACAATGGACTACCGGTCTTCAATATCCTATCCTATTTATTATTGGCGGTGTTTTTGGTCTCTATTTCCCGGCCAAAGCGGGATGGGGTGCTTTGCGAAGTGGACAGGGGTTAGATATCAACGTCTTGATGACGATAGCTGCCATTGGAGCGTTTATCATAGGTGAATATGCCGAAGCGGCTACGGTCATTGTTCTTTTCAGCCTGGGCGAAGCCCTAGAGGGCTTTACGATGGAACAAGCCCGTGATAGCATCCGCAGTCTAACGCAACTGGCCCCATCTGAAGCTACAGTGCTGAAACCTTGTATGGATTGTCAGGGTTGTCGAGGACGCACATTACCAGACGGTTCCGGCCTCTACGAGAGCGGTCCTTGTCCCTGGTGTGGGACTCACGAACAACTTGTGCCGGTTGAATCTCTGGTGGTTGGCGACCTTATTATCGTGAAGCCCGGCGAACGTATTCCGATGGATGGGCAGGTGTTGCAGGGTCATTCTGCTGTAAACCAGGCTCCTATTACCGGCGAGAGTGTGCCAGTCGAAAAGAGTCCGGGGGCAGAAGTCTTTGCCGGAACTATCAATGGCGATGGTCTGTTGGAAATTGAGGTTACTCGCCTAGCCGCAGATAACACCCTCTCCCGGCTTATCTACCTGGTCGAAGAAGCTCAGGCTCAAAAAACCCCAACCCAACGCTTTGTCGATAAATTTGCCCGAATCTATACACCAGCGGTAGTTGTTGGCGCGGTATTGGTGGCTATTGTCCCACCCCTATTATTCGGACAGCCCTTTTTTGATCCATCGCAAGAGGGTGCTGGACATGGCTGGCTCTATCGTGCCCTGACCCTACTGGTTATCGCCTGTCCTTGCGCCCTGGTGATCGCCACGCCGGTGGCAGTAGTTAGCGCCATCTCTGCGGCTGCCCGGCGGGGAGTCCTCATCAAAGGGGGAGCCTATCTGGAAATGTTAGGACAGGTCAAGGTTGTCGCCTTTGATAAAACCGGCACCCTGACACAAGGTCATCCGGCCTTAGTTGAGCTTGTCTGTGTCGATAATTGCTGTGCGGATGTTCGCCAGCTTAACCTGTTAGCTGAGTGCCAACATTGTGATGATATGCTGGCCAAAGCCGCTGCAATAGAGCGTTACAGTACCCATCCCTTAGCTCAAGCGATTAAGGCCGCCGCCGAAAGTCGAGCCGTGCCAGCATTGACCGCCTCGGCGATCAAAAGTTTACCAGGGCAAGGGATACAAGGATGGATTGGTCAACAGCAAGTGACGATTGGCAGTCATGCTTTACTCCACAGTGACCAACTTAAGATGGCTGATTTTTGCACCCAGGTTTCCCAAGCCGAAGCTAACGGGCACACCACCATGCTGGTTCGGGAGAACGACACCTTGCAAGGTTATTTGGCCGTCAGTGACCCGCCTCGGCATACCAGTCGGGCCACTTTAGCGAAACTAAAAGAGATTGGGATAACCAAAACGGTGATGCTCACGGGTGATAATGCAACTGTGGCTGCAGCGATTGGCAAACAATTGGGGGTCAATGAAATCCGGGCCGAATTAATGCCGGAGGACAAAGTAACCACCATTCGTACCCTGGTCGACCAATACGGCGATACCGTGGCGATGGTCGGGGATGGAGTCAATGATGCTCCAGCCCTGGCTGCGTCCAGTGTAGGCATTGCGATGGGAGCCAGTGGAACCGCTCAAGCCCTTGAAACGGCTCATGTGGCCCTAATGGCCGATGACCTGACTCAGTTGCCTACCGCTATTCAACTGGGGCGTCGGACAATCCAGACCATTCGCTTCAACATCTGGTTCGCCCTGATTATCAAAGTCCTGTTCTTACTGGCCGCGCTGTTTGGTGTAGCCACCTTATGGATGGCGGTTTTTGCCGATATGGGGGCTTCGTTATTGGTGACACTCAACGGTATGCGCTTGTTAAAATCAAATAAAGGAACATGACCCAGCACACAAGCCTCAAAGAATTTGCCCCAAATACCCCTCTACCTTCCCCCTGGAAAACCTTTGTAAAAGGAGATGGACTCTTAGAACCAACTGGCGACACACTGCGCTTTGTCAATACCGATACCGAAGCCACTCGATATACCGACGCCCAAATTGATGATTATCAAGGGCTGGCTCGCCGTGAATTTTTGTGGCGGCCACCCCTTACAATGACGGTTCGAGCACGCTTCTCGCATCCTTCCGGAGAATTGAGTGGAACAGCCGGTTTTGGCTTCTGGAACGATCCTTTTCTGATGACAGGTTGGCGTACACCGGCCCTACCGCGGGTGATTTGGTTTTTTTACAGTTCGCCTCCATCTAATATGAAACTTGATTCACACACTCCCGGACACGGTTGGAAAGCCGCCACGCTCGACGCCATTCGCTGGCCCTTTTTTGCCCTGTTGCCTACTGCTCCGCTGGCCGTACCGTTGATGAATGTTGGCCCCCTCTATCGGGCTTTGTGGCCTATCGGTCAGCGAGCAATCAACGTAAGCGAGGCCATAGTGCCCGCCGATATGACAGAATGGCACACTTATGACATTGACTGGCAAAAAAATACTGCCTACTTCAGCGTAGATGGCAACAGTATTCTGGATTGCCAGACCTCACCCCGAGGCCCGCTTGGTTTTGTTATGTGGTTTGATAATCAATATATGGTGGTCACACCTTGGGGACGTTTCGGTTATGGGTTGCTCGATGCGCCGGGACGTCAATGGATGGAGGTGAGCAAAGCGGAAATTGAGAGTCCGTGAATCGGGGACTTATGCAGATAATCTCCAATCACTGTTATTTGACCTGCAAGATGACCATTGTTACATCATCGTAGAGGGGTTGTCCATTAGCCCAAGAGTCACCGATATGGGCCACATGCTCTAAAATCTGTGTAGCGGCTAAGTTAGCGGTTTTGATCCGCGCTAAGGCGGCAGTCAAACGCTCAAACCCTAAATATTCCCCGGCATCATTGAACCGTTCTGGCAAGCCATCTGACATCAACAACATCGTATCACCGGATTGCAGCTTAATCTCGGTGACATCATAGACTGCGTCATCAATGATACCCAGGGGTAAGCCAGAAATCAAACACTCCTCAGCATGGCCCGCAGCCCGCAGGATGAAAATCGGCGGCATTCCACCACCACTAGCCCGAACGGTAACATAGTTGTCTTGCATTTCGCAGACTTCCAAGAGCATCAAGGCCATATTGAGTTGCAAGCCCAAATCAATTTCGTTGAGAATGTTGTTAATTTTACGAACCAGAGCCACCAAATCGGTCTCACTGGCGGCCAAAAGTGATGCTTTGGTCATTGAAACCATCAAACCGGAACCCACGCCGTGACCGGTCGCATCGCCAATAGCAATGCGAAGGCTGCCATCTGGCTGAGGGAAGAAATCATAATAGTCGCCCCCAACCTCAGAGGCGGTTTCTTGATGGGCAGCCAAGTCAATCCGAGAATCCATTGGGGGGGAGACAGGCAACATCGAAAGTTGAATCTTTCGAGCCCGTTCAAGCTCATCAGATTTTCGCTGGTTCTCGATGTCGAGTTGACGGGTATAGGCTTCCTGGCGGTCGCGTAATCGCTTTTTCTCCAGAGAAGCGCCTATTCGAGCCTTTAACAACACCCGATTAAAGGGTTTTGGTAGATAATCCTCTGCCCCTAGCTCAATACATCGCACAATGCTATCAATCTCATCGACAGCACTAATCATGATAACCGGAATATAAGGTAAGGTGTTATCGGCCTTCATATGTTCTAACACCTGATAGCCATTCATTTCCGGCATCATGATATCAAGCAGAACCAGATCAAATTTCTGGGTCTTAATCATTTCTAGCGCCTGTCGGCCATCTACGGCCATTTCTACCGTATGCCCTTGCCGTATCAGTCGTCGAGATAACATATCACGATTCATTTCGTTGTCATCAACCACCAGCAGATGACCTACAGGGACATCATTTTTAGATTGCAGGGCAACCTCACTTGAAGCAAAAATCGAATTATGTTGCGATTCTCCCTGAGAATTCTCCAACTGCGCCTCAAGCTGTTCTATTCGTTTAGAAGATTGAGTAACAAGCTCTCGTACGGCCGAGGGCGTTTGAGTCCAGTCTTCGCTTTTAACACTAACGGGTTTTTGGTCTGACATTCGATAACATGATAGATAATAGATTGATGACTAAAAACTACTCTGTTCTAGACTAAGCTGTATGGTTTAATAGAGTCTTAATTTTCCCCATAAGACGGGGAAATTCGACGGGTTTTGTGTCGTAATCATCGCAGCCCACCGAAAATGCTCTCTCCCGATCGCCAGCCATAGCATGGGCGGTAAGGGCTAAAATTGGAATTTTTTTAGTATCGGGTTCGCTTTTAAGGTCACGCGTTACATCCCAACCATCCCTGATAGGCAAACTCATATCCATTAGAATCAAATCTGGCTCTTCTGAATGAGCCATATTATACCCTTGCTCACCATCCACAGCGATGACCACCTCGTAACCTCGCCGGGTGAGGCGACGGGCAAGCATATCACGATTCATCTCATTATCTTCTACTAAAAGGATTTTTGCCATACAGCTATTCCTGTTTCAGTTCGGATTTTACTATTGATTTCGTAGTTGTTCAGCTATGCCATTCCAAGTTGCTGATACAATGATAATTAGTAATTGGTTATTGGTTATTTGGCCTAATTACTACCTTCGGCTAATTACCAATTACCCAATTCTCGGGTTAAACACAGGAATCCGAAACCAAATCGATGACCTCGCGTAATAACTCATCACGGCTATGAGCACCTTTCTGGAGGATGTAATTCACATCACTTTCAAGGCGCATCCGGTCTTCTTGAGTCAGATCCATAGCCGTTACTACCACAATTGGGATTGACCGCCAGGCTGAATTTCGCCGGAGTTCAGAGACAAACTTAAAGCCATCCATCTCCGGCATCATCAAATCGAGTAGAATTAAGTCCGGCAATTGCTCAGCCACACGCTCCAGAGCTATCTGTCCATTTTCGGCTTCAGTTACAACCCAATTTTCTTTCTCTAAGGTTCGCCGGACCATCTCACGAGTTGTAGGTTCATCCTCGACTAACAATACGCGGCAAAGCGACTGGTTGGGTCGATATTTGCGCAGGACACTAATCAGACGACTACGCTCAACCGGCTTAGTAATATAATCCGACGCCCCCAGTGCATACCCCATACTCTTATCGGCAACGATAGTTAGCATAATGACCGGAATATTAGCCAATTCTGGCTCGGCCTTTAACTTTTGCAGTACCGTCCAGCCATCCATACCCGGCATCATCACATCGAGGGTGATGGCTACTGGATGCAGTTCTCTGGCTAACTGTAATCCAGCTTCTCCATCGGACGCGGCTCTTACCCGAAATCCCTCCTTAGCTAAGTGACGCCTGACCAGTTCCTGTATTGTTGGGTCATCATCAATCACCAGAACTGTGTTGGCATCATTGCCATTGCTGTCTTCCGCTACTATCAAGTCGTCCAAGGCGTCAAGAAGTGGGTCTTCTTGAGCCGGTACAATTGGCCCCAAGTCAGCTTTTGTAACATGATAGGGGAGCCGAATAGTAAAGGTGGACCCCTGACCCAATTCACTTTCTACGGTAATGCCACCTCCCATCAGTTGACAGAAACGCTGGCTGATAGCCAACCCCAATCCACTGCCTTCATATTTGCGGGTAGTTGAAGCATCAGCCTGGGTAAAGGCATCAAAAAGCTGGTCAAGCTGCTTCGGCTCCATACCGATACCGGTATCGGTCACGCACATAATAAGCCAGTCTTCCCCATTTTCTGCGGCAGTCATCTTGCGTGTAACGTCTAAAGAGATAACACCATGATCCGTAAATTTCGAGGAGTTGCTTAACAGATTAAATAGTACCTGACGTGTTTTGGTTAGGTCGGCATGCAAGGCTCCAAGATTATCGCCATAATGAACTTCTAAGGAGTTCTCCTTCTTTTCAACCAGAGGTTTGATGGTACTAACGACACCCTGAACCATACCCACCACGTCGAAATCTTCCAGGTAAAGATCCATCTTACCGGCTTCAATTCTGGATAGGTCGAGAACATCGCTGATGAGAGAGAGTAGATGCTTACCTGCTGTCTGAATCTTATCAAGATCAGGCAAAAAATCATCTAGCTCCATCTCTTCGGCTTCTTCATGGAGCATCTCACTATAGCCGATAATCGCATTGAGAGGGGTACGTAACTCATGACTCATATTAGCCAGAAATTGACTCTTGGCCCGGTTAGCTGTTTCCGCTGCTTCTTTAGCCTGTTGCATTGCCTCTTCTGCCTCTTTGCGTTCGGTAATATCGTGGAAGAAGGCACAATTGTAAGCTTTATCGCCAAATTCAATATAATTTACAGTAATTTCTACCGGAAATACTTCCCCATTTTTACGGCGATGATCGGTTTCGAAGCTGAACGATTTTCTTTGTTTGAGTTCTTCCCAATGTTGCGGCCAGACCTCTGCGGCGTGAGGGTCTGGGTGAATATCATGGATGGACATTGAAAGCATTTCTTCACGTGAATAACCAAGCGTCCGGCAAGCGGCATCATTTACATAATAAATCTTTGCGTCCCGCCCTATCCAGGTGATATCAATCCCTGCATTGTCGATAGTGAACTGGGTGAGCAGCAGTGATTCCTCAGCTTGCTTACGCTCGGTAATATCCGTCCGAATATCAAGTGTACCGCCATCTAAGGTTTTATATTCCTTAACCTGCAACCATCGTCCATCCTTAAGTTGCTGCTCAAATGAGCCTTGAGGATTATGATGCCGCTCGAGCCTCTCCTGAATCCAGGCCTCCTCCCGGCCAACAGCATCAGGGTAGTATTCACGTTCAACACCGGCCCGAATGAGATCCTCAAACGTCACCCCCGGCTTTATCAAGTCTGTAATCTGAGACCTCATATCCTGGTATTTGCTATTTGCCAATACCAAGCGGTCATCAGAGGCATACAAAGCTAGCCCTTCCGACATACTCTCAATGGCTTCTACCATCCGTAGCTGGGCTTTTGAAGCCTGACCCTCTAAGTCTTGAACTAAATCATCAATTCTGGTTGCCATAGCATTGAATGTATCAGATAGCTGACCAAGTTCATCGGCGCTATCAATCTGGGAGCGCACATCCAAGTGTCCTTGTTCCAGTTTAAGTGCAACTTCTGTCAATTTCGTAACATTGCCGGTAATGCTCTTACTCAGGAGCAGGGCAACAATGACGGCTAAGATGATTGCCGCCCCAACGGTGATACCCAATAATGATGTTGCCAAATTACTGGTTTTTATGACCTGGGTACGGGCGCGTTGAGCCTCATCTGCGGCCCGTGTAATCAACTCGGTTGAGATGGGGCCTACTGAGGTAGCTTGAAGATCAAAGCCGTTTCGCAAGGTGCGAATTTGGTTATCAACGGCCAATACCTCACGGGCCGAAGCTTCATAAGCCTTAGCAAATTCCACCACTTGAGACTGTTGAAGAGAGTCTAGGCCAGGCGACTGACCGGCAGTATCCCCAAGCTGCCTGACCACATTGATAGCTTGTTGCATTTTAGGACGTTGCCGGGTGAGCAAATACTCTTTTTCAAAGGACTGCATTTCGCGATACAGCGCGATTAATTGGGGATCATTGGCAAGCTGAAGTGTGTCATGTAATGAAGCCGAATTTTGTTCCAACTGGGCCAAGACCCCAACGTCTGGCTCAGAGAGGTTGCCAGCGAAATCGACTGCCTGATTAAAGTTGGTTTCATAGAGTTGAACCAACTTCTCATAGGTCGCCAGGTCTTCACTACTCGCACGCAAGGCTTCGCTCACGTCAGATTCTTGGATAAGGTTTTGTATTTCTTGGCTAAGGCTAATCACCCGGACTATCTGATCACTATAACCGTTGGCATAATTTTGACGCGCCGCTTCAAAGCCGATTACAGGCCAGCCCAGAAAAAACTCCTTTTCCAGGCGACGTGCTTCCTGGAGTTGCCCATTCATCTCTAAAACCTGGCGTTGAATCTTCATACTGGTGTTAATCGCCGCTTCTGTTTGGCGCTGAACTGCATTTAAAGCCAGAAAGCTCGTCAAAGCCATCAGGCCAATCAATATCAGCAACACACCAAATGCCACGGTGAACTTAGTTGTAATGCTAAGCTTGCGCCATTGCCGCGTTAAAACTTGCCGTATATTCATTATCATCATTTCCTTAGGGTATATATTATCACAGATTCTTTACAAAAAGCAACAGATGAAAAGTCCTATTTAAAAAGCCCCGATTGGAATCGGGGCCTTTGCATAATTTATATACCCAATTGTGTCTTGCAAATTAGCCTATGAGCGTTTGGCTCTGCTCGTGCATATAGAGCAGCAAACTATAGGGAGCGCCGATACCTTTACCGCTTGAACCGCTCCCTTTCCAACCCCCAAAGGATTGCACGCCGGGCCACGCGCCTGTTGTTGCCCCGGCTGTCCGGTTAGTATAAACCGTGCCAGCTTGAATATTATCAAGAAACCATTGAATTTCCTGCTCATCTTCCCCAAAGAAGCCTGCTGTGAGACCAAAAGCAGTGTCGTTTGCCTTCTCCATCGCCTCATCCAGGCTCTTGACCTTCGCCAAATGCAAGATAGGGACAAATAGTTCATTCTTGACCAACTCATGGTCCTCGGGCAAACCCTCAATAATGGTTGGCTCAACAAAGTAGCCTTTGGCAAAATCGCCATCGGATTTCACATGGCCGCCAAATATGATAGTGCCATCATGGGCCTTATCAATATATTGCTGGTATTTTTCGAAACCCTCTTTATGGGCCACAGAACCCATAAAGGTATCACGCTGGGTGGGATCTCCTACTTTGGTAGCGCGGGTTACTTCGAGTAACTTGGCCTTGAAGGCGTCATATATATCTTCTTGCACATACACCCGCGAGCAAGCCGAGCACTTCTGTCCACTTAAACCAAAGGCCGCTCGCATAACGCCAACGGCTGCCTTCTCTAAATTAGCCGTTTTTGAGACGATTGTAGGGTTTTTGCCCCCCATTTCAATAATAGCCGGTTTAGGATACAAACCGGTGGTCGCGTTACGCAGAACTTTCATCCCCACATTGTACGAGCCGGTGAAGGTCCAGCCATTAACATCGGGATGGTCGAGTAGGGCCTGAGCTAAGGTTTCATCTGGCCCCAGAATACTGTTAAAGGCACCCGGCGGTAATCCGGCTTCGGCAAAGAGTTCGGCTACTTTCCAATCACTATAAGGCGTTTCCAAGGCTCCTTTATAGACGACCGTATTGCCGGTCACAAGCGCAGCCGCGATAGGAGCCGCCGACAGAGCCGCCGGAAAATTGAAAGGGGATATCACCACCCAAACCCCATAGGGTTTTAAGACACTGTAGTTTCTTTCTTTGGGGTCATCAGGATTTAACTTGCCTAGTTCGTTGACAAAACCGTGATTTTTCTCCATAGAGTTGGCATAGTAACGGAGCAGATCAGCGGCTTCTTCAACTTCTCCCAGCGACTCTAAGCGACTTTTTCCCACTTCAAACGTCATGAGCGCACTCAAGTCCATAATATTGTCACTCATCTTTTCTGCAATATTACGGAGAGTAGCAACACGTTCTTGCCAGGGTGTTGCTTGCCAGACACTCCGGGCCGATTTAGCTGCTGCAATAGCCGCTTTTGTATGATCGGCTGTGCCACTCTGAGCCGTACAGACATGAACATCTGTGTTAATGGGGCTGTAGGTCTTAAATTTATCATCGGCATACACCTTTTCCCCGTTGATAAACATTGGAACTTCCATTCCTAACCACTCATTTTTTACCCGAACAACAGCGTCATCAAAGGCCGAGTGTAACTCCTCATTAGCCGCTGACAAGGTAGCGTATGTAACTTTGAATTTCGTAGCCATTATTGGCCTCCTTTGTAAATAGTTATGTGAGTTTAATGAGTTAAGTTTGGTGAGTTATATCTTGAACTGGCGAGTATCCCGACCTCACTAAACTCACCTAACCCACAAAACCTTATCTTCAGCTTTTCCAAATCATCGTAGCATTTCCCTATAAGCCTGTCAAGCCTCTAGTTAAGTCCCACCAGAACGGTTCCATATTTTAGGGCTTGTGCTTCGGGTATTTGCCCACTCAATTGTAATAAAATGTTATCTTTCACAAAAACCCAGACAGGTGTGGCAAGCTGATTCGTTTCAATAAAGTACGCTTTGGTAGTTTCAAGATGATTTGGGTTATCAAAGCTCAATACCATCCCCCCACAGTCAGGGCAGAGCGAGGGTGTATAAAAGCGAATGCCTTCTGCTGCCAAAGCTGGTATGGCCCCATACTCTTCTGCCGTTAAGGGGTGAGCACCTTCACCCTCAAGGTTGGCTGCTTGAATAGCTCTAAAAATGTGGGGTGCACCCCATCGTTGAAATGACGGTGTTGGGGTAAGGGTTGGGAGTGGTGTTCGCGTAGGATTTGGGCCGATGATAGCCGGAGCACCACAAGCTAACACACAAAAACAGATGATTACCAAAGATTTTTTCAACATCACTGTTCCCCTGACTCGAATAGATGTCCCCAAGACTCCACCAAGAGCTTGTGCAATCTCCTCTATTTAGGTAAAATTCAATTAGAGATCTGGATACATGACATAATAAACGGAATTCATAGATTAAATTGTACCTGTTTGCTCCGTTTCTATCCATAACCTGACGTGCCGACTTCAGTCTGCGAATTTTGGCAGCCTAAAGGTCGCACGCCTCTATTCTACAAATAGTGTTACATTGTCTTACGCTAGGAGAAATTAATTGGGTAACATTTCTCTACAACAATATTTAATACTGGCAATCTTGTTATTCTTCTCGGTGGTTATTTTAGGTTGTCTCTTTTTGTTAGCAACCAAGATCTTTGTCATTTAAACGACATTCGCTCTAACCACAGTATCCATTTAGCTTTGTGCCAAATTTGTCTCTCAGCTCACCTCTTTATGCCAAGGTCTCGGTTCTTTGGCATGTTCCTTAAGCACAAGATTAACCCAAGTGCTCTATGCACTTGGGCAAAGAATGCCCCTACCGAGTGTCATCCTCGCCTACTATAGTCTAATCTGGATTAGAACAAAACTCAAAAGGAATTGGCAAAAGGCTCTTGATGTTGCTATAATAGCCAACCAATTCACGTTCAAGAAGTGATTTATCCCGAACGAATACTTACCACCAATAAGAAAACTTGGTGGAGATTTGGAGATTGGGGAATTGGCATTTCAACCCAATCTCTATTTTTGAAGGAGATTTCCCAAACTTATGAGCCGATGGGCCGTATTACATTGTACCGCTTTCCGAAATGTTAAGCACATTCTTAATCTTTTTTTTGTTCGTTTTGAGTTAGGACGTCTAATTGTTCTGGTTATTATAGCCATTACTTTAACATTATTCATAGCTGATAACAACGTTGTTGCCGAAAGGTTATTCCAGTCTCCCACATCTCCATCGGCGCAACCACTACCTACCCAGCCACCACCAACACAACCTGCCACCCAACCACCGCCTGCTGAACAGCCTTCCACTGAACAATCAACTGAACAACAATCTACAGAGCCTTCTGAATCCACGACTGAAACTGAACAACCTGTGTCCGAACCATTGCCGGAAGGCAGCGAACCACCACCTTTTATCCAACCGACGGCAGAAACACAGGTCGACAGCTTTGAGGGGGACCAAAGTTTCTCCAATGAAGAAGCCTCATCCTCCAACTTTATTCTGGATCGGGTTGAACTGATTGACTCCATTGTTGTTTCCGGAGCCTATGTTTGGCTTTGTTGTGGCGCTATACTGCTTTTACTCATTCCGCTACTTTTCCTTTTCCTGCAAATTCGAGGGCAAATTAAGATCCAGCGAGAAGAAGATTACTAAAATCGTTGGTACAAGCAAATTACTCTCTGAACAGTCTAAAATCACAAAAAGCGACCCGGTGGACTCTGTTACTTGTCACCGGGGTCGCTTTTTTCTTGCGTACAAATAATTTAAGCAGTCAAAGCCTCTGGCGCGATGAGGTCGATGCCATTCGTTTTTCAAGCTGGACTATTGGAGATTTGGTCAACGGGCTTTTTCAACAAGGCCACAACGGCCCTCTGTTCTTTATGCTGTTGCACTTCTGGCGTACCCTCACCGGCGATTCCGAGTTTGCCCTGCGCTACCCTTCGGCCTTAATGGGGACAGTGGCGATCCCGCTTGGTTTTGTGCTGACGCGCCAACTGGGTTTTAGGCATCGAGCAGGACTGCTTTTGGGGTTATTGCTGGCAACGTCGCCTTATCTGGTCTGGTATGGGCAAGAAGCCAAAATGTATACGCTCCTGCTGGCTACAGTCATGCTAGCCTTTATTGCTTATCTTAAGGCGCTCACCGGCAGCAAGGCCAGATGGTGGGTAGTTTTCGTCGTCAGCACCAGCCTTTCTTTTTATTTCCACATTCTATCGCCCTTGATGCTGGCTGTTTATAGTGTTGTTGCGCTTATCCATTACGGTGATGTACGCCGCCAGTGGCGACCCTGGCTCATCAGTATGGCATGTCTGACCCTGCCGTATGTTCCCTTGGGTCTTTGGCAAGCCTCTTTTTTCATCAATGGCACCGATCGTGGACACCCATTTTATCCCCTTCGACAAGAGTTCTATCTTCTGCTCCAACTTTATACCCAAGGTTTGTTCAACTTTGCAGCCAGTTTAGAAGCAGTCATTACCCGGTTCGCATTGAATAGTGCCAACCTGATCTCGTCGGCGGGTCTAAGCCCCATTATCTTATTTGTCTTTCTCTTTCTGTGTGGCTTATTCTTAACAAACCGGCAGGCAGGTATCGAAAAATTCACCCTACCCAAGCGGATATTGCTGGCGAGTTGGGCTTTATTACCGCCGTTCATTGTCTATTTCATTTCTCTACGCATACCAATTTTTGAAGACCGCTACCTGATTTATATTAGCCCGGCCTTTTATCTGATTACTGTTATGGGCTTAATTCTGATTCGACAATATTCAGTCTGGCTGGCCGGCCTTGGTCTGGTTTTGATTTTGACCATCAATTTGATGGGCATCTGGCAGCAGCAGCGACAGCCTATCAAGGCCGATTTTCGGGCCGCCGCCGAATATCTATCGCGCCAACCTTATCCCCCCTCGACCATTATGGTTCAAATGCCATATCTACGCTATACTCTAAACTATTATTATCCCCGCGATTACACATTCCTCGAAGGGTTATGGACCAATAGTGGCACCAGCGAGGCGTCTGTTGCTCAAGAGATGACAGGCATAACTGCCGATTTAAGCGACCTATGGTTGGTTGTTTCAGAGGAAGATATGTGGGATAGCCGTCATCTGGTGCGAGCCTGGCTCGATGAACATGCAACCCTGGTTGATAAAGCCAACTTCATCCGGGTTGATGTTTATCATTACCAATTTCGACCCGGCACCATCGAGACCCAGAGTACAAGCCCTGTAGCTGAGTAGTTGCACTTATCATCCTCGAATTACATGTTATCTCAAATACAGTAACCGACGTAAGCACATTTTTATATTTATAGCCACGAATTTCACTAATTTTCACTAAAACCCATTTTTTGATTCGTACCAATTCGTGAAATTCGTAGCTATTTTTTGCTTCTGTTTTCAACTACACAGGTCTTACTTTATTCCCCATCTAGCTTTACCTCTCGCAAGGCTTCCAGATGGTCATGAAGGAGTCGAACTTCCTCATCGAGATTGGCCGATAGACGGCTGTAATCGGCCACGTCGTGAGTCGATTGGCTGGTCAGGAGTTGGGAATAGATAGTTCCCAGTTGGGAGAGGGTACTTTCGATTTGAATTTCGGCTCGCTTAACCGTATTTTGCAAGGTCTCCAGTGACTCAAGCTGCTTGCGGCGGTTGGTCAAGGTACGCTCTAATTGTGTAGAGATGGCCGCGTCAGTTTCTTTGGAGAGGCGAGCTTCCAAATCTTCTATCGCTTTGGGTACAGCCCTTAAATCACGGCGGATGGTATCATCGCGGCGGAAGCTGCTGATTCGTTCAACCAGAGCCTCAATCGCCTCAAGCAGAGCAGCCACTTGAGCGGTCAGTTGCTTCAAGTTGGCTTGATTGGTCGAGTTGGTGGCTCCTTTGATGGCCCGGTCAATCTTGGCCTTATAATCGTGGGCTTGCTCCAGGTAGGCCCGTGACCGTTCATCAATGGCCTCAAATTCATCGGCGTTAAAGAGGAGTTGGCTCAATCTGTAGGCTAAGTATCCACCCCAAACCAGGCCAACCAACCACAAAGCCACAATGAGGACGGGGCTAAAAAAGAAACGAAACAAAGCAACTAAAACTACCAGTGTGGCGATAAACCAGATTAGATTTTGCCAAAATTTGCTCCAGCGCGGGTCGGACGATTGCATCAGCTATTCCTTGTCACGTGATGTCATCATTATAACACATTCGCCCGACATTTGTATCAATGAAAGTTTCAATCATCTCAAATGATTTACCAATGATAATCAATAACACTTATGTATTTAGCCATTACTTGAGCATAAAACTCACCGCGGAGACACGGAGAGCACAGAGAAATATATGAAAACTCAGTGAATTCCGTGTCTCTGTGGTTGAATGTTCTTGGAAGGTTTAACTATGTGGCTTAGAAAGATTCTTTTTGGTGATTAAGGGAATAACAGTCTGGGGTGTGGTCCCATTATGATTTGCTTTAGCGGCATTGATTGCATCATCAATAGCCACGGCAGTTTTGAGAGGCATAATCACAGCCTTTTCATCACAAGCGTGGAATTTGGGACAAAAGACGCAATCGTGTTGTACTTTGCGGGGTAGTTCTTTGATATCGGTCAACTGAAAACCCAATTTCAGAAAAAAACCCGGCTTGCGGGTAAGGGCAAATACCCGGTCTATCTCGATAGATTTGGCCTCATCAAGCAGTTTGTTGACAATTTTGCCACCATGCCCAAGCCCCTGGTAAGCCGGATCAATGACCAGAGAGCGAATCTCGGCCAAATCGTGCCACATTACCAATAATGACCCCATCCCCACGATATTGGCCTCCGTCTCAGCAACCACCCACTCACGGATAGAACGATACACATCCTGCTCGGTCCTGGGCAGAATCTCGGCCTGCCGAGCATATTCATTTAAAAGCGGCATCATACCCGGCACATCGGCCAGCCGGGCCCGACGAACCTTTATCATTTATCCTACGGCCTCCAAAGTTTTCAAGAGACGCTCGATCAACGTGTCAATTTCGGCCTGAGTCATGGTCAAAGGAGGCAACAGCCGCACCACATTTGGCCCGGCCACCAAAATAATCAGGCCATAATTGCGGGCTTCGGTCACGATGTCGCCCGCTGGTGGTTCGGAGATGAGCCCCCACATTAAGCCTTTACCCCGGACCTGTTTAATAAGCGGCGACGGCAAAACCTCTTGGTTTAATTTAGTAGCAAGATAATCGCCGTTGGCTTTAACCTGGCTCAGAAACTCAGGGGTGTTAATATGATTCAACACGGCGTGAGCTACGGTACAGACTAATGGACCGGCCGCGAAGGTACTACCGTGGTCGCCCGGCTCCATCGCCCCGGAGACAGCCTCGGTCAAGAGGATGGCTCCTATCGGCAAGCCACCGGCCAAGGGCTTGGCCAGGGTCATGATATCGGGGGTGATGTCATACCCTTCATAAGCCCATAGTGAGCCGGTGCGCCCCAACCCACATTGTATCTCATCGACGATTAACAGAGCATTAACTTCGTTACACAAAGCCCGTAAGCCGGATAGAAATTCCGGGGTGGCAGGGGTGACACCGCCTTCGCCCTGTACCGGCTCTACAATGACGGCGCAGGTGTTTTGGTTAATCACTTCGCGGGCACTGTCAAGGTTGTTGAATTCGGCAAAAGAGACATTGCCAATCAACGGCTCAAAGGGAGCACGATATTTTTCGGTAGCCGTGACCGATAACGCGCCCATTGTCCGGCCATGAAAGGAGCCGGTAAAGGCCACAAAGCCAGTTTTATCGCTATGGCCTTTGGACCTGGCCCACTTGCGGGCAAATTTGAGCGCCCCCTCATTGGCCTCAGCGCCAGAATTGCAGAAAAAGACCCTATCGGCAAAGGACGCCTGGCATAAATCGCGGGCTAACAACGCATGGGGAGCCGTATGATAAAGATTAGAGACGTGAAGCAAACCTGTGGCTCCCTCTCGGATGGCATCGACGATGGTTTGATTCTGATAGCCCAACGCATTCACAGCGATGCCGCTACAGGCATCGAGATACTGCTTCCCGTCGCTATCGTATAACCAAACGCCCTCACCTCGTTCCAGAACAAACTCCGGGCGCTTATAGGTTTGTAAGATGTACTGCTGTTCAAGTTGAATGATTTCTTGGGTGGTTGTCATGAATTCTCTCCTCCAAGGACTATAGTTGTGCCGGTATTTGCCTTCAAACCGTCAAGATTGGTGATTTTTACCGCCGAAACGCCACCCTGTAGCGCGTCAAGGGCGGAACGGGCTTTAGGAATCATGCCGTTCACAATAACTTTGTCTTCAATTAACCCCTCTACCTGGGCTGCGGTGAGGTAGGGAATCAACTGTTCATTTTGGAGCACACCGGGCACGTTGGATACAAACACCAGGGCATCGGCTCGTAACGCAATAGCCACAGCCATTGCCACATGGTCGGCATTGACATTAAAGATACTACCATCCGACCCATAGCATAGAGGCGACAGCGTCGGAGTGATACCATCCTCTAAAAGTCGGGTAAAAAC
>Ga0210124_1000347_pt1 | contig 24638 bp, 23 predicted proteins | sample Muzzi_PWC_D2_FD_185554 | JGI IMG/M metagenome (GOLD analysis project Ga0210124, IMG submission 185554) | Wetland microbial communities from San Francisco Bay, California, USA, that impact long-term carbon sequestration - Muzzi_PWC_D2 (SPAdes) | ecosystem: Environmental > Aquatic > Marine >... | reverse complement strand
GAGGGTGTTTTCATGCGACGTTGGAACAAGTTCGCTGATCCAACCTTCGACGATCAGGGGCGTCTGATCGTCACCGAACCTGCTGCCGCTAGCATATAGCGGGACAGCGTTGGAGAAAAGGCCTGCACATGCTGTCTCAACATGCTACACTACTCGCGGCAACTGCTTCGCGGACGGCCGACACACAGTCGCTTCTAAATGCGGCGTCAGTCCCCAGGCAGAGCCGTCGAGTAGTTTCTGAGGTAGCTCCCCAGCCGAGTGCAGGCGGCACGGGTCGAGCCGGAGGCCGGTCCTTGGCGAGGGGACCGGCCTCCATTTTTACCATCGGAGACCTACAGTGAAACGCGCCGCCCTTATTGTTCTCACCTTCTATTGCGCCGTGTTGGTCGGTCAGTTAGTCCACGCACCCGGCGGACAGCGCTCCGCAGCGCGCAACACTTGGAAGCTCGAAGCACCAGGGCACGCAGGCTCTGGCTCAGCGTTCCCTATCTCGTGCGTGCTCCTGCAGGATGGTCGCTGGCAGACCCTCTTCCTGACTGCGCGCCACGTCGTGGCCAACCAACCAGAGACAGGCTGGGAAGCAAACCGCAACAGTCACCGGCGGATCGGTAAGGGCACGGTGCTCAGCGAACATCAGTCGCAAGACGCGGCGCTCGTTCTCTTCTGGTCTAAGCGACCCATCCCTGTCGTCATCCTCAGCGCGAGGATGCCGGAGTTCGGCGAGCGAGTGTGGGCTGTAGGCTATCCGCTCGGCGGCAACCTCGTGATTACAGAAGGGATCGTCTCTGGCAAGAACTCCGCGAGCGCCCCGGCATACTTCGGCAACAGTGGAGGCTCTGTGGTAGACTCCAAAGGAGCGGCGATCGGGATCGTTGTCTCCATTCGCGGCCGGCGCACACCAGTGCCGCACCTCATGCTGTTCACTTCGCTCGTCGACATTCGCCCGTGGCTGCTGAGTCACGGTATCTCACTCTGAAGGAGCCACCTGCAAATGACCACCAAAGACACCAACCCGAAGGACGCGATCGGTTCGAAGAAGGCGCCACTCTCGACCATCCCGTTCCCAGTCCTCTACGAAGTTGGCGCTGCAATGCTCGAAGGGGCGTGCAAGTATCGTCGGCACAACTACCGTATCGCAGGGGTGCGCGCAAGCGTCTACTTCGATGCGGCCATGCGCCACCTTGTGTCGTGGTGGGAGGGGGAAGACCTCGATCCAGACTCGGGATTGCACCACATCAGCAAGTGCATCGCAGGTCTCGTAGTGCTGCGAGATGCCATGATGCAAGGCAAGCTCGCGCTCGACGACCGTCCGCCGGCCAGCGATCCGGCGTGGCTGCAACACATTCAGGACAAGGTTGGGGAAGTGCTGGAGCGCTACCCCGAGCCCTTGCCGCCTTACACCCGCGACTACAAAGAGGAGTAGTCATGCGGATCTATCTCGCCGGCCCCATGCGGGGCGTCCACCTGTTCAACTTCCCGGCCTTCTTCGCTGCAGCAATGGCGTTGCGTGAGCAAGGTCACGATGTGCTGTGTCCCGCTGAACGTGACATGGCCCAAGGCTTCAACCCAGCACTGCCGATTGACGACGACGAGAATGTTGGAGTGTTCTCACTCGCCGAAGCTTTCGAGTGGGATTTCAACGCCATCGTCAAGGCGGATGCGATCGTGCTATTGCCCGACTGGAGGGACTCCTCTGGAGTGCAGGCTGAGTTAGTGTTGGCGCACGCGCTGCAGAAGCCGGTCTACGAGTGGTTGGATGGCTTGATTGTCAAGCGCACGGTCAAAGGCTACACTGTAGCCTTTGACCTCGCTCCCAACTTCGTGCACCAGGAAGACGTGCACGGATGAGTGATGAACAGATGCTGGCGATAGGTATGGATCCGGACACCAAAAGCACAGGCATCGCTGCAGTGCAGTCTTTCAACGGAGGTTTCCAGATCGTGCAGGTCGCACTCGTGCGAGCCAAGGGAAGAAAGGCAGCCGACCGGCGGATCGAGATGGCCCTCGGGCTGATCTCGTTCGCGTTCAACTGTCTCTATAAGCCGACCGCCATCGCCGTCGAATGGCAGCACATCAGGCCGGGGTCAGAGAAGCGGCCCAACGACATCCTCAACCTGACCGGCATCTCGGGCATGTGTGTGGCCGCTGCTGCGCAGCTCAACTCAGAGCACTTGTTCACGCCCATCCCGAGCGAGTGGAAGAAGCAGGTGCCGAAGCACATCCATCAAGCGCGCGTCTGCAGCAGGCTCCACATCACCACGGAGTTGCGCTCGACTGAGGGGGAGAAGAACTTCATCCCTGGAGCAGAAGACATCCCAGCCTCGATGCGATCACACGTCATCGACGCACTGGGGCTCGCTGTCTGGGCTCTCGACCCCTACGGTCCGATCTACGACGCTCGCCTCACAGCTAGAGTGAAAAAGCGATGAGCGTCAAGGGACTCCAAGCTCACATCATGTCTATGAGAGCCATCCCGCCCGGCGGAGGGCTCCTAGATGGGATTCGCTTCCTGAGGGACCCAGCGAGGGTCCGAGCCTTGGCGCGACAGGCTGCCTCGGAAACGGCGACTTACATTGCCGCTGTGCGTGACATAGCAGACGCGGACCCTTCTTGGACAGACGACGAGATAGCGGCCAAGATACTTGACGCGCTCAAAGAGAGAAAGTGATAGTCTCCTCGCCGTCGAGCAAATCGTCGGCGGCGAGTGAGTCGCGCACACATTCGGACCAGATGGCCGAGACCTTCGGACCGTAGCGTGCTTGCAGTGCAGCGAACCCCACCTCGAAGAAGGGATGGGCCTCGGCTGCACCGACGCGCTTCGTGGCCACCATGCGACCCGAGCGCAGCAGGCGAGAGAACTCCCCTTTGGTCAGGTCCAGCCGGCGGACGTCGCTGGCGCGCTTGGGGTAGTTGCGCGCCGCCCCGTTGATGCGCGGGTCGTCATCCGGGTCACGGAAGAACACCAGGAACTTGCCCGGGCGCGCGCGGATGGGGCCTCGCCCGTCGTGGTAGTAGACGGCCCAGTAGAAGTCGGTCAGGACGTGCGCTTCACTGCTCACTTCGTCCACTTCCACCACCTGAATGCGCAGGTCATTGCGCAGGGCGCGAGCGCGGCGCTCGTCGGTGGACAGAAGCAGTAGGTTCGAGCGCGCCTGTGACAAGGCTTCCTCGGCCATGACGAGCAACATGCGGCGCACGACCTCGGACGGGGTCAGGCCCATTACGCCACTCGCTGAGCGATGAAGTCGATGAAGGCCGCCACGTCGTCGCGAGACCACTCACCGGACTCCAGGCGCTTGCGCAGGCCCGCGTTCAAGTCACGGCCCTCCTGCGCAGCCTCACCAAGCCCTTGGCGCATGCCGCCCATCGTGTCCATCGGGTTCAGCTTCTTCAAAGCTTCCGCCATCTCATCGACCACGGTGTTGAGTTCGAAGCTGTCGCGACTGAGCCCGAGGCCTCCGCTGCGTGCCGAGTCGCCGAGCGTGCATGAGAGCGTGTCCTCGAAAATCTTCTGCTTCGGTCCGATGACCAAGCCCTGGAAGGTGACCACCGAGTTCGACATCTCGTTGGAGGCACCCATCTTGCCCGGGATTAGGATCTGTGCGAGCGAGGGCGGCACGCGGTGCGCAGAGATGACTGACATCGACAAGGACTCCTGCATGTTCTTGAACATCTCACCGTCGGCGCTCGCGTCCATGGCCAGACGTTCGAGCTGCACTTGGATGTCGGGGTTGGCGATGTTGAGCGCGATCGACTTGTGGCTGTTGCCGCTACCGATCTGTGCCTTCATCGAAGAGGTCACCTTGGCCCAGTCTTCTTTCTTGAGGCGTGCGCCCAGGATGAAGAGCATGAACTCCGGCACGCCCCGGTTGACGTGGAAGTCGAACTGATGCTGCACCATGGCCTGAGCCAGCTCGACGTAGGCGATAGCCGCGAGCCAGTTCGGCACGCCATAGAAGCGCGACAGGGAACTCGGCTCCATGAAGTGGATCAGCTCGGACGTGACTTCTTTCTGCTTGTCGGTGGCATTGTGACGGTCGAAGAAGTTGTTTGGCCCCCACGTATCGCCGAACCTAGCGAACTGCCGGTCGGCGGTGCCTCCTTGCGACACGCCCATACCTCCACGATCGAGGATCTCGAAGTGCATGTCGTAGCGCGCGTTCTCGATCTTGATCCACACGTCGCGCGCAGGCATCCAATGCAGGCCTACGATTTTAGAGTTTACTTCGCCCGGGTTCTCGCGGATCACTTCGAGGTAGGCGTTGCCTGTGTTCTCCAGATCCTCCGCGAGCTGTCGCGAGGTGTGCTGCCACGAAATGGCGCACAAAGGGTCGAGCTTCTCGGCCACGGATTCGTTCTCGTGTCCAAGGCCGACGGTCGAGATGACCTTGGCGTCCACGCACGCAGAGTGGTGCGGGTTCATGGCTTTGAACTCTACTGTTCGATCGAACCTGAACGGATGGGCCTTGCGTCCAGACACGACACCTTGTTTGGACGGCTCTTCGGTGCCGGCGTCTTTCTGAAGGATTGCAGAGTGCAGGCTCTCGCCGTCGGCTTGGCCAGACAGGTGAGGATACAGGTCGCGCGAGCTGCGGAACAGCTCCAGGAGTTGGGCCTCTGCCTCTTCACGCTTGGCGCGTCGTGCGCGCGGTTGTTTGACTTGGGAATCAGCGGGGCGCTTACGACGATTGTCTGCCATCGGTCCTCCGGGTCCGCGGTGTCCACTGCGTGGGTCGCGTGGGTTTTATTGGGGGGATTTCAGCTAGCGCTATCAGGTGAAGAAGAAAATCCAAGACTTTCACTGACGCCGAGCGCTGCAAGGTGTAGTATACCCTAGTTCCGTTCCTATCGCCCCCGCGTTTTTCGGAAACCTTCCCCGCATGTATCGAGTCCAACTGCGCAAGCAGACAGAAGTCATCGCACCTGCTTTAACGGGCCCTCACGGGTTAGACGAGCACACGCATGAGATTCTGGCCGGCTCTACTCGCACAGAAGAGTCCCGTTCAGAGTTCGATCCTCACTTCCATGAGATTAGTCCAGGTTCCGCACAAACAGAACCCGGAGGATTCGACGGCCACACGCATTCCGTCCCCACCATGGCCAAGCGGGAGATCCTTGATGGCGAGATGATCTTCTTGTCGCTTGTCGATGCCGGTGCCAATCACGTCGTGCCGATCATGAAGGACGGTCGTCCTCTGCAGCGCTACGAGGCGGTCGCCAAGATCGACAAGGAAGGACTCCTCTACAACTTGGTCTACGGCCCGGACATCGTTGACACCTGGGGCGACTTCGCTTCGCGAGAAGCTGTGCAGAAGATCGCCCACAAGTTCATCCCGAACATGGTCGGCTCTGGCATCGACGTGATGCACAACTGCAAGCCCGTCGACCCCAAAGACGCGCACATCTGCGAGAGCTTCATCATCCAGAAGAACGGCGACGACCGCTTCAAGGGTGTGGCTATCGACGGGCGCGTCATCGAGGACACCTCCGAGCTGGAAGGCTGGTGGGCGTCCATTATCAAACTCAACGCACCCCACCTCCGCGCACCGTTCGAAAGCGGTGAGTGGACGGGCGTGTCCATGTATGGCCCGGCTCTTGTGCAGTCGGTGCAGAAGTCCGACTTCACCCAAGCTCTGGCCGATCGCCTGGGCAATCCCCCCCACTCCAAGGAGACCGATATGAACCCCACCGAGCTGGCAGAAGCCCTCAAAAAGGCCCTGGCGCCTGTGATCGAGAAGGTCGAAGCGATCGCCAAGAGTGTTCAGGACACTCAGAGCGAGCCCGCCCCCACCAACCCTCCGGCCTACCCGGACCCCGTCGTCGAGATCGAGTTCGAGGGTGACCTCGACAATCTCGAAGACGTCGAAGCGCACGAGGAGAAGCTCTTCCGCGCGTCGCTCGACTTCAACAAGCCCGCCGACCTCAAGAAGTGGAAGGCCTACATCGCGAAGAGGGCCGAGAACAAGCCCGCCGACAGCGACGAGCTGACCAAGGCTAAGGCCGACGCCGAGGCCGCCAACAGGCGCGTTGCGGATCTGGCCAAGGCCAGCAACCAGCCGGCCGACGACGTCAAGACGAACGAGACGGCTGTCGAGCGACAGGTTCGCATCCGCAAGTTCGCCAAGGAGACCGCGCAGGGCGTTCTCAAGTCTCAAGGTCGCTAGTCGACCCTCCCCCCACTGACCCCAAACCACAAGGAGCCATATCATGGCACTCGAACCCAAGGATCTGGGCGGGTCGACCACTCCCTTTCCCGAGTCGTCCGTCCGTCTGGTTGTCAAAGACAACAAGGCCGTCAAGCTCGCGGCAATCGTGGGCGCACCCATCTTGGAGTTGGTGACCCCGATCTGCGAATCGGCCGTCGCCGGCACCTACGAAGTTTGGAACCAAGCCGCCGAGATAGCCGGTCGCAAGCTCGCAGCTTTCGTATCCCCCGTCCGTCACCAGTCGTCCGCGACTGGGGAGACTCTCGTGGTCGTCGGCATCACGGGCGACGTCCACAGGGACGCTGTCATTCTCCCGAGCGGTGAAGCGCAGAACGATCTCGATGCCGCTCTGCGCGACTCGGATCTCAAGAAGCGCGGCTGGAACGTCTTCGGTCTGGAGGATGTGAGCCTCTAGTCTCTGACTAGGGCCTCGTTTCTCCCCAACTCAAGGAAAAACCCAATGGCACCCCTCCCCGAAATCCTGGAGTGGTATTCGCTCACCGAGATGGTGAACGAGTTCAAGTCTCCCAACTCTTTCCTCGTGAACAGCGTCTTCGGCAACCGCCGAGAGCTGCCGACCGAGAACATCGTCTATCGCATTCAGCGGAAGGGCCGCAAGGTCGCTCCCTTCGTCGAGAAGGGGCACGAGTCGCTCTTGTCCGGTGGCTACAGCGAGGAAGAGGTCAACTTCACGGCTCCGAACATTCGGATCCGGCGTCCGCTCGAAGCGTGCGACCTCCTGTTCCGGCGTCACGCTGGCGACGTGATCTTCGCCGACGGCTCGACTCAGGCCGAAGCCGCTGCGCGTGAGGTCGCCCTCCAGCTCCAGGCTCTCAACGACGAAGTCTCGAACGCCGAGGAGTATCTCGCTGCGTTGGCCATCCAGGGCGTCATCACCTACTCGACTCCCGACGAGGCGGCCTACACCATCAACATGAACAAGCCGGCGGGCAACACCATCGTCCTCGGCACGTTCTGGGACGACGCGTCGCCCGAGCCGCTGAAGGACATCATGCTCGCGCGCCGCACGATGCACGACGCGGTCAACCTCAACCCGCAGATCGCGATCCTCGGATCCGAGGCGGCCGACGAGTTCCTCAGCAACACCGAGATCCAGCGCTTGCTGGACATCCGGCGCCTAGACACGGGCCCCGTCACCATCACGCAGGACATCCAAGAGTCCGGCGCGATGTTCATGGGCGCGTTCATGGGCATCGAGTGGTGGGCCTACACCCGCGAGGTCGAGGTCGCCGGTTCCAGCGTCCCGCTGATCCGTCCCAAGTATGCCGAGTTCCTGAACGTGTCGCCGTCCGCGCAGCACATCATGTTCTACGGCGGGATCTCCGATCTCGACGCCAACGACCAGGGCACGATCGCCACGCGGCGTTTCTCGAAGTCCTGGCGCCAGCCGGATCCGAGCAGCCAGCAGGTGCTCGTTTCCTCGCGCCCGCTCCCGATCATGCGTCGGCCGGGCTCCAGCGTCTCGATGAAGGTCGTCAGCGGCTAGTCGACTCCCGTGGTATGATTGAGGGGGCTCACTGCGGGCCCCCTCTGTCTACTATCACTCAACCCAGGAGCTACCATGAGCAATCAAGAACCGGATCGCCGCCTCGTCGCATCGGTGACTGTCGTCCTTCCCGGTCCCAAGCGCATCGTCATCAAGCCGACGCAAACCATTCCCGTCGACCACGTCTCGGAGCAGTGGATCGAGCTCGCCCTCGCGGACGGCCTCATCTACTGGCAGGACAGCGTGCCCAGGTTGTCCGATGTCAAGGCGCTGCGCCCCAAGGATGGGGTGGAAGTCTCGGCGGTTGTCAAGGCCGGCAGTGAGGACAACCCCCTGGACGACGGCATCGCCCTCGTGCCGGGCACGGGCGACCCCGCCCTGGACGCCCAGCTTCAGGACATCGTCGCCAAGCAGCAGGCCGAGGGCATCGAGAACGATGGCGCGGAGATCATCGACCAGAAGCAGGTCGAGGTCAACGCCGAGACCGGCGAGGTCACCGAAACCGGTGGCGAGCCCGATCTGGACGACGTCGCCGACGCGCAGGTGAGCTAGTATGCAGATCAGCCCGCTATTCCATGACGACTTCGAGGCGCTCAAGTCAGCCCTTCGATTGACCGGTGCGAACTCCAAACAGGACGTGCAGGTGGTCATCGAGGATTGCGTGCGCGCCTTCAAGGTCTGGATGGTGCAGCGGGCTGGCTTCACAGTCATCTCGGACCTGCAGGCGGTCACTTACACCGACGATCCCACCACCGACCTCGAAGCCCGACGCATGGCAGCGCGGGTGCTCGAAGTCAAGTGGGTTTGGTGTGAGTGCATCAAACGCCTGCAGGTCATGTTCGCCGACGCGAGCGGCAGCGCATTCCAAGAGTTCAACGACCAAGGCGTGTGGCGCCAGCTAGACGCACTTGGACAGGCCTCGATCCTGCGCCGCTGCGCACGCGAGGTAGAGGATCTCTTCTGCTACGTCGTCGCCAGCGATGAGGGCGAGGCCGCCGAGAGCGTGCAGGCTTTCGACGGCACCACGAACGGCACCGAGGCCTTCTTCCCGGGCGGCAGCGTCTACTGCGACTTGGGTAAGTTCCGAGGCAACTTCCTTGTGCCGTCGGTGCGCTTCGATAGTGAGATTCTCAGACGCTTCCCGGAGACCACAGGATGACCAGCCAACGCAATGCAGTGGTAGAGCTGAATCCGTCCATCTCCGATCGGGTCCACAACGTGGTGTATATGCTGATCGCCAACGAGAGGTTTCCCACCATCAAGTATCGTGACGGCGTGCGACGCAGCGGGCCGGAAGCACTCAAGCCGCAGACCATCCTGATTCGTCCACAACAGGTTGGCTTCGAAGAGAGCAGCACCCGCAAGTGCGGCGGTCGACTGCAGCAGCGGGTAGCCTGGGTCTGGATTGCAATGGTGCACTTCGACCAGCAGGTCAGCCTCGACACGTTCGAGGAGAAGTTCATGCGAGGCCCGCTACGGGTTTCGCGCGACAACGATCTCGACCAACAGATCGACATTTCGTTCCTGGATGCCGTCTATTCGCATCCGCCGGAACAACAGTCTTCCCACGGGACCAGAGTCACCTACCGCTTCCAAGCGGACCTGAGCCCGCTCTAACCCCCAAACCTCAAGGAGAACCGAGATGCTCGGATTCAACCAAACCGGATCACCCGACAACCGGGACTACCTTCTCGGGAGGGCATGCGTGTTCCTGTCGGAACTGGACTCGACCACGGGCCTGCCGACGTGCTACCGTCCCGTCGGCAACACCCCGAACCTGTCGGTGTCCGTCGACATCGAAGAGCTGACGCACCGCGCGTCGCACTGCCAGCAGTTTGGCGGTGCGGTGATCGACCGTCGCCTCATCATCCAGCGGACGCTCAACCTGTCGATGACGCTCGAAGAGCTGAACCACGAGAACGTCGCGGTCTTCTTCTCCGCCGGCACGTCCAACCCTGCCAACCCGGCCGTCGCGGGCATTGTGGCATACGAGCTGACCGACAACCTCGCGCTCAACTGCTGGTATCCGATCTTCGACAGCTCGGGCGTGCGCGCGCTCGGCATCGACTCTTCGTTGGTCAGTGTGGACAAGCAGCCGGCCACAGCCCTGACGCAGGGCGCGGCCCCGACCGGCGACTACACGGTCGACGAGACCATGGGTCTCCTGGAGTTTCACTCCGGCGGCCCCAATACTCTGGCCGGCGGTGAGGGTATCGACGTCACGCTCGCGGCCGACGCGACCGCTCCGGCGACCATCGAGACGATCGACGCGCTCGCGCGCAGTCAGGTTCGCTACGCGGTCAAGGCGATCGTCGAGAACCAGAACAACAACGACGAGCAGGTCGAGATGGAGTTCCACTCGGTGCTCTTGGTCGGCGACGGCGACCTGTCGGTGGTCGGCGACGAGCTGGCGCAGATGGGCCTCACGGGCGTTGCCGAGTCCAACTCGGCGCTGACCGGCAGCCCCACTCTGACGATCCAGAAGGCCGTCGACTAGATCCTGTGGTAAGATAGGGGAAAGGCTTCGGTCTCTCCCCCGTCTTCACCCCCCCGCCCAAGGAGCTACCTATGGAAATCCTCAACAAGCTCGGCGCCCTGCGCAAGAAGAACACGCCCAAGATCATCGGCGACGTCGAGTTCAACTTCTACCCCGTGCGCATCAAGCGCATTCTCACTGGCGACGTGCGCGCCATCCTGGAGCCGATCTCCGAGGCACTCCAGGTCATCATGCGCCCACGCAACGTCGATGAGAAGATCCTCGAAGAGCAGTGTGTCGACGGCACCGTCGCGCGCGCTCGCGAGCCCATCTCCCTGGAGATGGCACAGTTTCGCGCCAGCGAACGCCAGCAGGCAGTGAGCGGCGCGATGAAAGCACTCTTCGCAGACGAGACACGCTACAAGCTGGCGCGTCTCATCATGGACTCTCTGCGGGACGACTGCCCGGCCGAGCCGAGTGAGGCCGAGGTCAAGTCGTTCGCGGATGCCGAGGGCATGGACATCACCGTGTTCGCGGACTTCATCAAGGGATTCATGGCGGCCAACACGGCCATCTTTGGTGACCTGGGAAACTTGATCCGGGAGCGGATCAATCAAGCCGTCGAGAGAATGACGGCGGATCCGGACGAGAATCCGGAAGACGACGCTCCCGATCAGCCACAGCAGGAAGCCGCGACCGAAGCCGATCTCCGGATGCTCCACGACGAGGGCGAGGTTCCGACGACGTAGCGGAGGCCGACTACAGCGTCTTTGTGGACGCTGTAGTGCGCATGTCTTCAACGACACACTGGTCGTTGGAGGCTATCCTAGACTTCGACATCGAGACGTTCAACGAGATGCTTGAGTCGGTGCTTCGTGTGGAATACCACGAGAAGATCGAACGCGCCTGGACCATGATGGTTGCCGCCCAAGGCGATCAGAAGTCCATGCAGAAGTGGGTCGGTCAGTGGAGTAAAATCACACGAGGCGGGGCACAAGGCGTCGCGCAGGACAAGCAGTCCAACAACCTCGATGCGTTCCTCTCAGCATTCGGAGGCGGCTTCTAGTGGCTGTCGATCGCGGCGAACTCCGCTACAACATCCGGCTGACCACAGGTCAGACCTTCCGCAGCCTGCGCCGCTTCCGACAGGAGCTGCGCGAGGGTCGCGAAGAGTTCAGCTCGTTCCGCGCCGAGATGCGTCTCGCTGGCCGCGACGCTGCACAGGCCGCCACCGGGATCCGGGCTGCAGGCAACGCCCTGGGGACGGTCGGCGCGTCTCGCGCCAGCCAGGCGCTGGCCCAGCAGATCCAGGACGCTCGCCGCGCCCGGCAGGCCTTCGGCCGCATCGTCTCCGAACTGGTCCAGATCCGCAGGGAGCTGCGCCGAGTCCGCACCGAGTCTCGCGCCACCGGGCGTGAGATCAAACGCACGGGGTCTCAGGCGGCCTCTGCTGGACGCCGAGGCGCTGCGGGTGTCAGAAGGCTCAGGAAAGCGGTCAAGGCTACCAGGGGCAGTGCTGACCGGCTGGCGGGCTCGTTCCTGCGCATGGGCGGCATCATCTCCACGTTCATCGTGGCCCGGGGCGTCATCGACGGCATCCGGGGGCTGATCGAGACCTCGATCCAGTTCAACCGGACGATCGAGCGCTCGGAGCTAGGCATCGCTGCCATCCTGACCGCGGTCGGCGAGGTGCGAGGCGCTTTTGGGGAGGTCGTCTCCCAGGCTGAGCAGCTCTCCCTGGCCCAGAACGAGGCGCGACGCCAGACGCAGCTCCTTCGGCGCGACGCGCTGACGACGGCTGCCACGTTCCAGCAACTCACGGACACGTTCCAGGTCGCGCTCGCTCCGGGCCTCACCGCAGGGCTTGATGTCGACAAAGTGCGCCGCTTCTCGCTGCGCATCTCCCAGGCAGCCCTCGCTCTTGGCGTGGCACAGAACCAGCTCAGCGAGGAAGTCCGCTCGATCCTTTCGGGCACGATCCGCCCGCAGACTACCCGGATTGCTGTCGCGCTCGGCATCACCAACGACGACATCCGGCGCGTGCGGGATCTCGGCCAGCTCGGCCAGTTCTTGGAGGACAGGTTCTCCGCGTTCGGCGAGGCTGGCAAGCGCGCGCTGGACACGGTCGATGGACTCCTCGGGCGCGTCGCCGACGGCTTCGCGCAGGTGACTGGCGAGGCCGGGCGTAGCATCGGATTCTTCGACGACGTCAAGGATCTGCTGCGCGACATCCTCGACCTGTTCTTGGACTTCGATCAGTTTGGTTTCCCGACGCCCGACCCGCAGACGTTACAGGTGCTGCAGGTATTCTTCACGTCGATCGTCGATGGCTTCAACGACATCCGCGAGGGCTTGTCCGAGATCACGTTCGAAGAAGCAGTGCAGGGAGCACAAGCGCTCGCCACTGCGATCACCACCGCAGTCAACCTCGCGATCGGTTTGGTGCAGGGGCTCAGCGACGGCTTCAGCTTCCTTGGCAGTGTCATCCGCGGTATCACAGACATCATCCAAGGAGTGGCCGAGGCACTTGGGTTCGAGCAGAGCGAAGCATCCGTGCGCCAGATCGCGCGCACTCTTGTGTCTGTGCTCACCGTTCTGGTCTCCATCCGCACCGTCATCGGCATCATTTTCGGCATCGTCACCCCTATAGTCGGCGCGGTGCGCGTGCTCGTGCCGTTCCTCGTGCGCATCGGTGGCTTGCTGCGAGCCCTCATCCCCTCCCTGGCTACGATCCGCGCGCTGATCTTGTCGATCGAGCTCACCTTCTTCGCACTGCCCGCAGTCATCCAGTCGTCGTTGGTCGCGCTGGGCAAACTGGCTCTCGTTGCAGCGCGCGCTGCCGGCATTGTCGCTGGCGTGCTCTTGGCTGTGCGCGAAGCCGTGCGCTTCTTCACCGGTATCGCGTTGAACATCGAGGAGACGCTCCTGACCGTCGCGGCCAGCATCGAGCGCATCTTCCTCAACATCGCGCGCGGTGTCCGTCGGGTTGGCGCCAACATCTTCAACTTCCTGGCCGGCTTCTTCAACAAGTTCTCGTCGGCGGTGCTTCAGCCGGTCATCTCTGCGCTCGCTGACTTGGCGATCGAAACGGCCCGCATCGGCAACAACCTTGGTGTGCTCGGCGACAAAGCCGCAGACGCAATCGTGCAGGCCGCGACCGGTCTGCAGGTGCAGCCGCTCAACATCAGCCTCATCAACACCGACCGCATCGAGCGGGAGTTCAGAGACGCGTTCGAGCAGAACGATGCACTCTTCGCCGAGATCGAGAAGCGCAACCGCGAGCGCACCGAACAGGAAAAGGCTGAGAACGCCAAGCGGAAGTCGTCAGCCAAGTCGGCCAGCGACGAAGCTTTGGCTGGGCTCAACCTACAACAGCAAGCGGCCGAGACTTTGGTCGAGACGCTCGATCGCGTCACCGCCCAGTTCTCCACGACGCGCACAGTCATCCAGTCCGTCTCGGCCGCCAGCGACCGACTGCGCACGACGCTCGAAGGCTTGGAGCTACAGCGCTCGTTCCAAGGTAGGCCCGATGTCGGAGGCGTGGCCGGGCAGGTGCAGAACGCAGTGCAGCGCGAGCAGGTCACCTTGGCTCGCGAGCTGCTGCAGATCCGGCGCGAGGAAGTCGACCTCGACAGGGCCTTGCAGCGTGCGGCCGAGTCCAAAGCGAACAGCCAAAAGGCGCTCAACAGCTTCTCCGAGAACGAGAGGGCGATCATCCAGCAGGTGGAGACCGCACTCCAGCGCAGGCTGGCCATCGGTCGTCAGATAGACGAGCTAGAGAGGCGCCGCGACTTGGCGCGTGCAGAGGAGCGCAACGCTCTGGAGCGGGGCAACACCGAGGAAGCCAACATCGCTCGCCAGAGGCAGGCCGAGGCGGCTGCGCTCGTGCGTCGCTTGCAGGAGCAGCGCGAGCAGCTCGAAGCGAACATCAACGCCGTGCAGGAGCAGGGCCGGCTCGACGAGAATGCGCTGAGCTTCTTGCGCGAGCGCCTGGAGCTGCTCTCCCGCGAGGAGACCCTCAAAGGATCCCTGGCACAGATCACGGCCGAGATCACCCGTCTCGAAGAGCAAAGTTTGGCCGTGCAGCGTGCACAGGCACAGGCCGTCGCCCAGCGCAGTGTGCGCCAGAGTGTGGAGCAGGTGGATGCGCTGCGTTTGCAGGCTGAGCTGTTGCGTGACATCCGCAACCTCGAAGGTCCGGGCTCAGAAGCTGCTCAGCGGCTCGCGCAGCTTCGCGCGCAGTCGGCCGAGCTGCGTGTGCAGAACCGCCTGCGCAGCGAAGCCCTCATCCGGCAGGTCGCAGAGTTGGACGACACGATCCAGCGGCTGGGCTTGGAGGGACAGACGTCGTCTGCGCTCGTGCGGCAGCGGAATGCGCTAGCCGATCAGGTCGGCGTGCTCAACACCATCAGCGAGATCGAGCAAGAGCGCCTAGACCGCGAGGTGGAGCGTGCGCGCATCCTCTCCGAGGGCACACAGGCAGAAGCCGTCCAGCAAGGGCTGGAGGACTTCGCCAACTCGGTCGAGACTATCCAACAGGCGCTGTCCGGACTAGTCACAGGACTGCTGCAGGACTTTTCACAGGGAGTGGGCAACGCCCTGGCCACGTCGTTCGTCAACGCCTTTGACGAAAGCGGGCGCTTCGTCACGGACCAGTTCTTGGCCAACCTGCGCCAAGCCGCCGGGCAGCTCTTGCAGCAGCTCGCGACGCGCATCCTCTCGACCCTTATCGAGAACTTGATCGCCAACCTGATCTCGTCCCTTATCGCAACGACCACGACGCAGACGACCGCGGCTGCCACTTCGGCGGCCCTCACGACTACGGCTGCCACTACGGCTGCTGATACTCAGATCACCGCTGCCACGACTGCAGCCAGCATCGAGATCGGTGCAGCCAGGCTAGCCGCTGCGATCCGCGCAGGCGCGTCGGGCAGCGGCGCGGGATTTTCTCGCGGTGGAGGTGTCGGCTTCGACGAGGGTGGCCACGTCAGCCCGAGCTTGCCGCGTGTCGCCCCACCCCCGGGAGTTGCCAAATCGGACAACATCAGCGCCTTCCTTACACCTGGGGAGTTCGTGCAGCGAGTCTCGGCCGTGCGCCACTATGGCGCCGACGTCATGAGCGCGCTCAACCAGCGCCTCATCGACCCGGGCCTGTTGCGAGGACTCGCAGGCTTGCGGAGTCTCCGCTCGCTCCGCTCGACTACGTCGCGAGGTCCCGGCTTCCAGGAAGGCGGCCCCGTCAGCGAAAACATCCGCCAAGTCAGCGCTAACCTGGAAGCCCAGGCCGGCGAGCAACTTGCGGCCGAATCCCCGCCCGCGGTGGCTTTCCCGGTGGGCGAAACGACTTTGGAAACCCTACTGGCCAGCGGTCCGAACGCTTTCCGTCGATTCTTGCGCGACAACGCAGGCGATTTCGATGGTATCCTTCGGGGTGGTCGCACTGGAGGATAGATGACTCTCAAGTTCATGGAAGGTTTCGAGAACTACACCGATGGCGACTGTATCAAGCGCAAGTGGGCGCTGTTCTCTTCCATCTCGACGTTCCCCACTGGTCGCTTGCAGGGCATCTCGATTCGCACCTCAGGCTCTAGCCAATCAACATACCGCACCCGGTCGCTCGGACTGCAGAACACTTGGACCGTCGGCTTCGGCCTCCGCTACATCACCTCTGCAGTGAACGACGAGACGCTGACATTCCCGTTGATCGTCAAGCGAGGGGTCACCGAACAAATCCGCTTCCAGTGGAAGAAGGGCACAGGCAACACGTTCAAGTTCGATGTCTATCGAGGCGCTACTCTGCTCGGCAGCACGTCTGACTTCGTGTCCCAGTCCTGGCACTACTTCGAGTTCGAGTTCACTCTCGATACCGTCAACGGTGCGATCGAAGTGCGACACAACACTGTGGTCGACCTGAGCCTGCCCGGCCCGATCGACACAGCGGATTCGGGACTAGCCGGCGCGGACGTGATGGAGATGACCTTCGAGAAAACGGGCGCACACGAGGTCGACGACATCTACATCCTCGACGACCAAGGCTCGCTCAACAACTCTTTCCTCGGTGACTCCGTAGTTGAGGGGCGCGTGCCCACCAGCGACAGCACCCCTTTGGATTGGTCCCTCGACAACGGCGGCACGGGTTTCACCAACCACTACGAAGCGCTCGACAACAAATCGTGCACGGGCTCAGTCAACAACCAGTTCATCTTTTCGGCCACTGTGTCCGACCAGGACTTGCTGGCGTTCAACTCCTTGAGCTTCATCACCGGACAGATTCACGGCATCCAGGTGAACAGCGATGCACGGCTGGACACGACGGGCACTCGAGAGTTCAAACACATCATCTTCTCTAACGCAACGCTCTATACGTCGCCGACCGGGGGCATCTCCCACTCGGTTGGTTCGACGAGCTTTCAGACTTTCTATGACGTCTTTGAGGTGGACCCCGATACCTCGGCGAAGTGGACTCTTTCCGCAGCCAACGCTGCAGAGTTCGGGGTAGAGGTGGTGAGCTAATGGCACTTCAGTGGGCATCGAGCATGGGCGAGATTCACCTCCAGGGTGTGAACTCTGTCCAGCTCACGCGATACTTCGCAACGCAGTCCGGCATGGGCACCGGCTCCACCGCCGGACTACTCTCCGTGCGTGCCATGCAGGAAGGCTCCGGGTTTGTCAAAGGTCCGCAGCTCACCGAGCAGAACACCTGGGTCGTGCAGGGCGCGTTCCAGAACTCCGGCCCTCTAGCCGCACAGTCTCCCATCACACAGAAAGCGGGCTTGGCTCTGTTCCGCCAAGGCACTGAGCAGCTCCGCATGGAGATCGTGCCGGCGGGGGCGTCGGGCGGCCGTCTCGATGGACACCTCTACGGCATTGAAGTCAAACGAGGTGCGACCGTGCTCGCTGCCACAGCTCCGCTGTTCTACGCTGAGGAGTGGACCATCTTTCAACTCAAGGCCACGGTCAATACCGGGGTGTTGGGCTCATTCGAGGTGCGCGCTGCGCGCGTAGAGAATCAGACCATCCAAGCGTTCAGCACCGTGCTGTCTGCTGTCTCCGTCAACACCGCGGATGCGGGCGTGGCAGGCGCCGATCAGTTGGAGGTGAACTTCGAGGTCAAAGGCAACGCCGCGCGCTGGGACCACGTCTGGATGATGGACGACACGGGTGCCATCAACAACGACTTCCCAGGCAAGTTCTTGCTCGTGCAGGGCGTGGTGCCCAACTCCAACGGAGCGCAAGAGGATTGGGCCTACCAAGGCGGACAAGGCTCGGGCTTCAATACGCAGAACGATCCGCCCAACAGTGACTCGGACGACATCGGTCGCGCGACGTCGAACGTCGTGAACGACATCATCTTGATGGGATTCCAGATCCCAGGCGAGTTAGGTGCTCCCGGTGTCGAGGCCGGGCACCCTATCAGCTCGGCAGCCAACGTGCAAGGAGTCATCTTCCACCATGTCTCAGGCATGGAGAACTCCGGCACCCGCACTGTGCGACCGATCTATCGTAACATCGCTGACGTGCGATCTGAGGGCGCCGACATCGTGCTGAACCAGACCTCTTACCTAGGATTCTTCGAGGTCTTCGAATTGGAGCCGGTTACCGCATCGGCTTGGACTGCACAGCAGACCAAGGACATGCAGTGGGGCCTGAAGGTGCAGGCGTAACATGGTCGATCTTCGGATCTCTCGCCACAACCACGAGGTGCTCGCGAACGCTCCCCCACTCGCGAAACTGACGCGTCTCGCGGCCGAAGTTGTGCACGATCAGGCTGCCGATCCGAACGCCAACCTCATCATCTCTCGGCACAGCCACGAGGTGCTGGCCTTCGTGCCGCCTGCAGCCAACCTCACACGCATGGGCGTGGAAGTTGTGCACGATCAGGCTGCCGATCCGAACGCCAACCTCATCATCTCTCGGCACAGCCACGAGGTGCTGGCCTTCGTGCCCAAATTCGCCAAGCTAACTCGCATGGCCGCCGAAGTTGTGCACGACCAACAGCCAGACCCGCTGGCTAATGTGGTCATCTCCCGGCACAGCCACGAAGTGCTGGCGCACCGCTTCATCAAACTCGAAGCATGTCCGGTGCCCGCTTTCTGGCGCTATTTCTCACACAACTTCGCTTCCGAGTTCCGCCTCGACACTGTTTTCCGCACAGTCGTGTCACGCGGCGCAGAAAGTCTCTCCGAAGACCGCACACAGATGCATGAGCGCCCGCGCCGCGTGCTAAAAGTGCGTTGGTCGGAGCAGGGGCTTGACGACAAGCGCAACCTCATGGATCTGATCCAGTCGCTGCGCTCCATGAAGACCAACGAATGGTTGATTCCGTTCGCGTCCGAATGTGCTATCACGACCGCAGGGGCATCGGCAACTACCAACGTCATCACGGTCGTCTCGCCAGAACTTCGGCGCTTCTTCATCGGTGGCCGAGTAGCCGTGGTCAAGGTGATCGGCGACCGCATGGACGTGCAGGACGAAAACGGCGACTTGGCGGGCGTGCACGTCACCACCATTACCAATAAGCCAGGCACGGGTGAGTTAGTGCTGGCCGACGCGCTGCCTTTCGACATTGTCGCTGGGCGTGCATTCCTCGTCCCGCTGGTCTGCGTGCACCCGCGGCTACTGGATACCATCAAGCAGCACCACTGCCGGCTGTGGGACGTGGAGATGGAGTTCGAGGAAGTCGGAGGCTCGACGGCCCTCCCTCCGATCGCGGAAGGGTTGCCCGAGAACTTCGATACCTACCAAGGCTTGCCCATCCTACGCCCGCGGCATGACTACTCCAACGCGCTGAACATCGAGATCCTTCAGGAGGGTGAGCAGGTCGAGCTGGGTCGCGGCAAGGCTACCTTCACTCGCGGGGCTACGCAGCGCGTCAAGCACCGTTTCAAGATGTTCGAGGAGCGGGAGAAGGCCTGGGACTACATCCGGTTCTTCGAGACGCGCCTCGGCCGCCTGCGTGCGTTCTGGCTGATCGACCAAGAGATGTTGTTCGACGTGCTGGACCTTGAGACCACGTTCATCGACGTGCGCAAGCTCGGAGACTTCACCGAGTTCCAGAAGGACAACGAGTTCTTCGGCTTCATGCTCGAAGACGGCACCTGCTACGTGCGTGAGGTGCTCTCGATTGCAGACAATCTCTCAGCGTGGCGCATCAACTTGGTAGACACCCTGCCAACAGGGCTCGCCTTCCAGGATGTCGTGCTTGCTGGTCGCGCGCGCCCGACGCGTAACATCGAAGACTCATTCGAAGAGCGCTGGTTCCACTCCAACGCGGTGCGCTTCGAAGTCAAGACCATCTCCCTTCTCGAAGAGAAGGACGTGACCCTGGATCCATAGGACTGCACATGGCCGAAGCACTCAACACTCCCGAGAAGAGGCAATACCACCTCGTCACGTTCAAGTTCGGTAGCCCTGAGCAGACGTTACGCTACACCAACTGGGACTCTGACATCGACCCGCAGGGGCTCAACTTTGTATCGCTGCCCAAGATGGACATCAAGCCTGCAAAGAACGAGGGCACCTTCGGCGAGGATGCGACCCGCATCAAGATGCAGCTCTCAGATTCCAGCACGTTCCTCGACCCCCTCACCCGCGGCACTCCGTTCGCACCCGTGCAGGTCACAGTCGAAGAGATCATCGACCCGATCGCCATCGGAGACTCGGGCGCGACGCAGTTCATCGCATCCGGGCTCATCTATCGCACCCGGCGCAACGCGGACGGGCGGAACGGCCTCTGCGTGCTGGAGATCCGCAACCGCAAGACGCAGCTCGACGTCTCCCTGGGTTTCCAAGTCAATGCGCACTGCCCGTGGCGTTTGAATGGGCCGGGCTGCACGGAGTCGGGGGCACAATCCCCGAGCAGCTACAGCACCCTCACTTCCAACATCACAATCGACGGCAAGGTAATCTCCATCACCGATGCGGGACTGCAGTTCGATCTCGCGGGCACTCGAAGCTGGACCCGTGGATTCATTCGACGCGACAACGTCAATATCGGCATCTTCTTCTATGACAAAACCACCTTCGACGGCCTCGTCGCCAAAGAGTTCAACCTAGTGCGTCAACCCCCGAACGAGTGGGATGGGGCCATAGTGACATTCTTCCCCGGCTGCAACAAACAGATAGGGGACGGAGGGTGCGGCTCTACAGCGTGGGACAACCTCGAAGGCTTCGGCGGGAGCGGGCACGCCATCCCGGCATACCATCCGGTCACTGAGAACCCACAGGGGGACTGATGTATCCATCTAACGCCAGCTACGACTCTCAAGGACTGTCGTGGAAGCCTCTCGCGATCGAGGGCGCTGACGAAATCACTGCTCGACTCGAAACCAACTTCCAGCGGTGGGAGGGGACACCTTACATGGCCGGGCAGCGCATGCCGGGCATGGGCGTGGACTGCGTGCGCTTCGTGTGCGACGTGCTCGATAAGATGTATGACACACATACGGAAGTGCCGCGAGAGATCCAGGACCGCTCCCTTCACGACCCGGCGGGGGCACAGGAGGTCGTGGACCTGATCCGCAGCTACTACCCCGACCATGTAGACCTGCCAGCAGGCGACCGGTGCGTCGAGCCTGGCGACATCATCATCACCGGCAACGCGCAGGGAGGCCCTGGGCATGCTATACTGGTGGGGACTGCCCGCAACACCCTCTGGCAGGCCACCTCGCGCGCTGTGCGAATGTGTGGCCTCGGTCTCCTCCAACACTTCCAGCAGGTGTGCACGATCGTGCGCCCGGACAAGACTCTATGGCTCTCCGCCCAATCAAGCTGACTCCCAAACCGTGGATGGTTCTGCTAGCGACCGTGGTAGCGCTCGCTTTGAAGGAGCACCACGCCGTGCCGCAATCTGTCCAGTCCGGAGAGCCGGCATATGCTCTGGTCACGCTCGCGACCATCGCGATCAGTGTCGCGCTCTCGTTCCTTGCAGCCTACTTGTTGCGGCAGAAGAACAAGGCCACACTCAAGGATGACAAGCCGACCACGCTGGTCACTCGCGGCGCGTGGATGAACTGGGTGTTGGGTGTGCGCCGCGTCGGTCCCATCTTCGCTTGGGCCGGTCTGCGGCGCTTCACGGAAGAGGAAGCCGGCGGGGGTGGCGGCAAGGGCGGGGTTGGCGATGCCCCGAAGCAGAAAATCTGGCACGAGGAAGGGTGGCACCTGTTGTGTGTGGGCCCGGCGTTCTGCCTACATCGCATTCTGAGCAACGGGCGTGTGATCTTCTCGGGCCCGATCTCGCGTGAGTCACACCCGTCTGGTTCGTTCATCGACCTGGGCAAGGAAGGTGGCTTCTCTATCTATTGGGGCGAGGCCACACAGCCGGCCAACGCCTCGCTTGGATCCAGCAGCCGAGTAGGAATCACCTCCCGCTGGCCTTACCACTGCTACGTGCACTGGAACGATAAGCGCCTCGGGCCGGCAGCCAACTGGCCGCTACTCGACTACGAGGTCGAGGTGCGCGTCGAGAGCACCAACCTATCCAACTCCGAGGAGCACATACTGCCGACGCGCACGCTGACAGGCTCCACGGTCGCGATCGACTCGGTAGACTTGTCCGGCACCACAGATAAGTTCGTGTTGCTCAACAACCAAGTGAGTAAGTTCCCCGCCAAAAGTCTGGTGCGGCTGACTGGCAATGCCTGCCCCGACCAAGACTTGGAGGTGCTGTTCTCTCAAGCCTTCACGGTGCAGGTCGGCTTCTTCACGTTCGATTTGTTTACCAACGTGCATTTCGCCGATGGGGCATTGACGGGCTGTGACGACGCCGGCACCATCCAGGCCTACGACCAAGAGAAGAACTTCGGCATCAACGGCGCACACGCCATCGACACGATGCTGCATTCCACTTGGCCTCGGGGCCTTGGACTTCCCACTTCTGGCACGTTCCAGGCCTTCGACCTGGACTCGTTGGAGGATCTCGGCGTGCTGCTTGACGAGAACAATGAGAACCTACGCACGTCGTGGATCGCGCTCGACGGCGACAGCGTGCAGACCGTGCTCGGTGCCGGGCTGCAAGACCTAGGCGTGATGATGCCCGTCGACCCCGACAGCGGGTTGAACAAGTTCGTGGCGATCCGCGAGCCCTCCGGCACGTTGGATCGCATCCGCAGCGACCTGCTCGTGGGCGAGCTGCCGGAGACCGAAGTCTTTCACGCGGAGCGTCCAACGGACCGCATCACTTTCTCGTTTCCTGACCGCAACCTCGTGGACCGGGACGGCACGATCGCCGTCATGGACGACGGGCAGGTCTCCTACTTCGAAACGCAGCACGCACGCAACGTGCAGATCACCATTACGACTGACTTCGAGACGGCGTCCAGTATCGCTCAGCGCCGTAGCCAGGAAGAGCTGGCCGGCGGGGTCGTGACCAAGATCAAAGCGAACCGCGGCGCACGCACGCTCGTGCCTGGGGACGCCATCACTGTCGATGCACTGCCTGAGATCCAGCGCGTCATCTCGATCAAGCTTAACCCGGATTCGAACGTCGTCGCGTTGGAGTTGATGGCCGACTTCTATGGCGTCTCCAAGAGCCAGTTTGTGGACACGCCACCTCCCGAGACCGGAGACATCCAAGCGGTCGAGCCCGACCTCCAGAAGACGTTTGCAGAAGTGTCCGAGTATCTGCTCGGGGCCAACCAGCAAACCATCATCGTGCCGCGCATCCGTGCACACTCCCAAATCTTCTCGGCCGTCGTGCACATCTCGCGTGACAATGTGACCTACACATTGCAAGGCACCGACTTCAACCTCTTTGCTGGAGGCACTCTGGATGAGGCCCTGCCCGCCCCCAACACAGGAGGAGCCGGTGATGACCCAGGAGGGCTTGTGCTAGAAGAGAACGGGCCAGAGTTCACCGCGCTCGGCCCAGACATCAGCACTGTGCTCGATCTGTCGAGCGACCTGACCAACTGGAGACTCGGCAGGCAGGTGGCTCTCATCAACTCCTCGGCCGGCCAGGAGTTGTGCTTCCTGCGCAACATCTCTGCCATCGGCGGTAGCACTTGGCGACTCGACGGGCTCGTGCGCGCGCGCTTCGAGACGCTCGCGCTCGACCACCCTGCCGGTGCCGAGGTCTACATCTTCCAGCAGGCGCGGGCGCTCACGTTCCAAGACCCTCTGCTGGTGCCGCTCGAAGACCTGTTTGCCAAGACACAACCGCAGGGGGGTGGCGTGCTGCCCTTGGATGCCGACATGCCGGTCGGCGCCGAGTTGTATGGCCGTGCGCTGTCAGGCCGCCCTGTGTTGGTTGGTGCATTGGCCGTTACCGCACCACAGCTCGTAAATGCTTACCAGACCGGCGACGATGTCACCGTGCGCTGGGACTACGGCACGCCTCAGCAGCAGAGCGCGGCCGCAGGTCTGCAAGGCGCCGGCACGGCCATCACTGGCGTGCCCTCTCCCGACGAGGACTTCGTGCTGGAAGTGCGCGACGCGCCGGGCACGACGCTCCTGCGCACCGAGAACCCGGCTACCAACACGTTCACCTACACCAACGTCAACATCCTAGCCGACCATGCCGGCGAACCGACCTTTCAAATCTGGGTCTACCAGAGACGAGGCGGATTGCTCTCTGACCCTGTGAAACTCACCGTGGAGCGAATCTAATGGCCAAGCCTACTCGTGACGCAGTGCAGAACGGCCTCAACGGCTGGGACGCGACCGTCAACAACAACTACATCAAACTGTTTGATCGCCCCCTGCCGGTGTTCTTGCACACTGGCGATGAGTCAGACATAGAGGCTTCGTTCCCTGCTGCGATGCACGAGGAGTGCATCGCCGTCGTGGACCACACAGTGCTCGGGCTGCAGCTCTACGTCGTCGACAAGAACCACCCGAGTGGGAGCTCGAGGTGGGTGCTGCAGTCTGCGCAGGACTCTGACGCGCCCGTCGTGCGCAACACAGCCTCGACTCTGGACTGGGACGATCGTAATGTGCTGTCGAACCCCGCGGGCGCCATAGCGTTGACCATGCGTCCCGCGGGCGAAGTCGCCGGCAAGACCATCCACATCAAAAACCTGTCGACGTTCACTGTGACTGTGGACGCGACGACCGAGGGGCTCATCGACGGCGCGGCCACGTTCCCCCTCACCGTGCAATACCAAGCTGTCACGCTCTACAGTGACGGCTCAACCTATCACGTCCTCTAGGAGACACCATGACCTACAATCCCGCACTGACAGCTAACACGGCGTTCCTCGGCTTGGACGATACTCCAGGCTCGTTCGCGGGCCAAGGATCAAAGGTCGTCTCGGTCAACGCAGGCGAGACCGTGCTGGAGTTCGCTGCCGTCTCCACGGACTTCTTATCGTTGACTGACACGCCCGGCTCGTTCGCAGGCCAAGGATCAAAGGTCGTCTCGGTCAACGCAGGCGAGACCGCGCTGGAGTTCGCTGCCGTCTCCACGGATTTCTTATCGTTGACTGACACGCCCGGCTCGTTCGCAGGCCAA
>Ga0210124_1000345_pt1 | contig 24777 bp, 15 predicted proteins | sample Muzzi_PWC_D2_FD_185554 | JGI IMG/M metagenome (GOLD analysis project Ga0210124, IMG submission 185554) | Wetland microbial communities from San Francisco Bay, California, USA, that impact long-term carbon sequestration - Muzzi_PWC_D2 (SPAdes) | ecosystem: Environmental > Aquatic > Marine >... | reverse complement strand
CTGGCCGCCGGGTTGCGTGCCGGGGTGATCGCCCCGGCGGAGGTGGGGGCGGCGGTGGCGGCGATCACCCGCCGATTACGCCGCTTCACCCCCGGCGTGGAGCCCGCGGCCGACGAGCCCGGCCTCTTCTGGCTCGACGCCACCGGCCTCACCCCACTCCACCCGTCCCTGGCCGCCTGGGGCGAGGCGATCCGTACCGGCCTCGTTACCGCGGGGCTGGCGGCCACGGTGGCCGTCGGCTTCACCCGCTTCGGCACCTATGCCGTGGCCCGGACCGGCCGCGGGGTGCGATGCCTCGCCTCGCCGGAGGAGGAGCGCATGGTGGTCGGCGCCCTCCCCCTCGCCCGCCTCGACCTCGCCCCGGAGCTGCGCGACGCCCTCGCCCGCCTCGGGGTCACCACCGTGGCCCAGTTGCTCGCCCTCCCCGCCGGTGGGCTCCTGGAGCGGTTCGGCCCCGAGGCCTACCGCCTCCACCGCCTCGCCGACGACGACCTCTTCGCCCCCCTGGCCCCGGAGCCGGAGCGGCTGCCGGTGGCGGCCGCGACCCTCCTGGACTACCCGGAGGACGACGCCTACCGCCTGGTCCACCACGTCGATCTCCTCCTCGCCCCGCTCCTCGACCACCTGGCCGGGGAGCAAAGGGCGGTCGCCGCCCTCCACCTCGCCCTCCACCTCGACGATGGGGGGCGCCAGCACCACCGGCTGCGCCCCGCCGTGGCGACCCGGGAGTCCGCTCTCCTCCTGGAGCTGGTCCGTCTGCGCCTCGCCGCCACCCCATTACCTGCCGGCGTGGTAGAGATGAGGCTGGAGCTGGAGGCGGTGGCCACCGGCCGGGAGCAGCTCCCCCTACTCGCCCCTCGCCCGCACCGCGACCTACAGACGGCGGACCACGCCCTGGCCCGCATCCGGGCAGAGCTGGGGGAGAGAGCGGTGGGCCGCTTCTCCCTCCACGACGCCCACCTGCCGGAGGGCCAGTACGCCAGCGAGGCATTGGCGCACCTCCCTGCCCCGCACTCCCGGCCGGGGGAAGGTGACCGCCTGGTGCGCCGGATCCTCGCCCGTCCCCGTCCCATTTCCTCCCCCCACCATGGGCCTGGCGGCCGGTTAGCCGCCGAGTCGGGGGAGGCGATCACCCATCTTACCGGCCCCGAGCGTCTCTCCGGCGGCTGGTGGCAAGGGGAGGTCGACCGGGAGTACTGGTTCGCCCACACCGTCCACGGCGACCTCCTGTGGCTGTTCTACGACTGCCACCGCGGGCAATGGTTCCAGCAGGGGTGGGTTGAATGAGTGCCCATCGCGGCGACGGGTCGGGTGTGCTTCTTTATCCGTTCGCCGTGGAGCCAACCATGGTCACACCGACGGCGGCAAGGTCCGACGCGGTCACCGCGATCGGTATCGAAGAGAGTCACGCCGGTCCAGCCTGAGGAGATAGGACCTCCTCCCAGATCCATCCACTACGGCCCAGGCAGCGATGCCGACCTGCATCGTCGTGCAGCGAATTGTGCCTGTGGCGACATGCAACTAGGTGTCGCAACATCCCTTATTTATCCATGACTTTGACGAGACCCACACCACTAAAGGGGACTCTCGAGTGCCCGATAAAAGGTGTTGGTTAGGCCACCACCCCAAAGGAGATCCGTGATGAATTGCTGGGAATTCAAGAAATGCGGTCGTGAGCGCGGCGGAGCGAAGGCGGCGGAATTGGGCGTTTGTTCGGCCTACCCGGATCACGGCCAACATTGCGCGCGGGTGGCCGGGACGCTCTGTGGGGGAAAGGCGCAAGGGACCTTCGCCACGAAGCTCATGAACTGTATGCAGTGTGACTTCTAGAAGAGCGCGAGCTACGACAAGGCGTATGCAGGTTGACCCGGTGTCGGTGACGCATCGCGGCTCTCGTGGTTCAACCGCCGCTGGATAGGGCGACGTCTGGAAGCGGACTCGTCGCGCCCATTCATGTGCGGGGGAACCCCCGCACATGACCGGCCTACGGGGGGCCATCCCGTAGGTCGGGCGGCCGGTGGCAAGGGGAGATCGACCGGGGGCAGTGGTTCGAACAGACCGTCCGCGGCGACCTGCTCGGGCTCTCCTACGATCGCCGGCACGGGCAATGGTTCGCGCACGCGTGGGTGGAATGGAGGCCCATCCCTGCCGTCGACCCGTCCCCACGGATCGCCCCGCCTGCCGTCGCTCCGTTCCCCGGTGGACGCAAGGCCGACGCGGGGAAATGCGACCCGGCCACCGCCCGTGAACTGCTTATACCACCTCAGACCGATAAGATGGTCGCAGAGTCCTAGTTAAAATGAGGACACGCGCCTGGCTCGGGCGGCGGAAGAGGCGCCGGATGTGCCGTAGGAATGGGGTTGAACGATCATGAGAGTGCCGCCCGTCCTCGCTGGGTTGTTATTCGGCCTGCTGCTTGTCTTTCCGTCCGTGGCGGCGGCTCAACCGGCCACGGGCCTCTTCCCGCAGGCTGCGCCCGACATCGCCCGCGCCGCCATGGAGAGCCTCATGGGCAAGGACCGGGCGGGGAAAGATGGCCCTATGGCGAAGGTGGGGCCCGACCTCATCCTGACCTTTCACGAGTATCGTGACTACCAGGCCCGGGGCGGCCTTCCCAAGCTGAAGCAGCCGTTCAAGCCCTCCCTTCCCCTGATGCGCGTCGCCCAGGGATCCGTGGTGATCGATGCGGCCGCCAGCGGTGACGCCCAGACCCTCGCGCAGGATCTACAGGGACTCGGGATGCAGGGCATCGCCGTCTCCGGCAAGCTGGTCTCGGGCCGTCTGCCGGTCGCCGCCCTCGAAGCGGCGGCGCACCTCCCGAGCCTACGGTCCGCGCGGCCCGCGTACGCCATGACCCGGGCCGGCACCGTCACCAGCCAGGGCGACGCCGCCATGCTCGCCGATGCGGCACGCACCGCCTTCGGGGTGGACGGTACCGGGGTCACGGTCGGGACCCTGTCGGACAGCTACAACTGCCTGGGCGGCGCGGCCGGGGATGTCACCTCGGACGACCTGCCGGGAGGGGTTCAGCTCCTGCAAGAGGAGATCGGCTGCGCCTCCGGGACGGATGAAGGGCGGGCCATGATGCAGATCGTCCACGACGTCGCGCCGGGGGCCGCCCAGGCGTTTCACAGCGCCTTCAACGGCGAGGCCGACTTCGCGATCGGCATCCTCGAGCTTGCGAGCACTGCCGGCGCAAGTGTCATCAACGACGACATCATCTACTTCGCGGAGCCCATGTTCCAGGATGGCCTGATCGCCCAGGCGATCGATGCCGTCAAGGACCTAGGGGTCGCGTATTTCTCCGCCGCGGGCAATCAGCGGCGGCAGCACCCGCCACGACTTCGATGCCGGGGCGGGAACCGATGGCCTGCAGCAGGTCACCATCCCGGGGAACACCCAGGTCATCTTCGTCCTGCAATGGGATGACCCGTACTACTCGGTCAGCGGTGGCGCCGGGGCCGACACCGATCTGGACATCATCCTGTACTCGAGCAGTGGGCAGGCGAAGGCAGGCGGCACGGTGGATAACATCCTGAGCGGTGACCCGGTGGAGGTCTTCGGCTACACGACGCCGCCCGGCCCGACCAAGACCTACCAGATCGGCATCGAGCACTACGCGGGGCCGTTCCCGTCGAGGGTCAAGTACGTCTATTTCGGGGACATGACCGTCGACGAGTACGCCACCAACAGCGGCACCGCCTACGGCCACCCGAACGCCGCCGGGGCGCGCGCGGTCGGCGCGGCGCGCTACACGCAGACCCCGGCATTCGGCCAGTCACCGCCGCTGCTGGAGTATTTCTCCTCGGCCGGCGGCGTGGAGATCCTGTTCGACGCGTCGGGCAATCCGGTGAGCGAGCTCCGCCAGAAGCCGGAGATCGTGGCGCCGGACGGGGGTGACACCACCTTCTTCTACCCCGGCCAGGACTACGAACCGAACGGCTACCCGAACTTCTTCGGCACCTCCGCGGCGGCACCGCATGCGGCCGGGGTCGCGGCGCTCCTGAAGGACTACGATCCGTCACTCACGCCGGATGCGGTCTACACCGCGCTCCAGACCACGGCCATCGACATGGATGCGACGGGGGTGGATTTCGACAGCGGCTACGGCCTGATCCAGGCGCCTGCGGCCCTGGCCTCGCTGAACCCCGATGCGGACGGTGACGGCGTGCCGGACAGCGTCGACAATTGTCCCACCGATCCCAATCCCCTGCAGGAGAACAACGACGGGGATGCGCCGGGGGACGCCTGCGATCCGGACGACGACAACGACACCCTGACCGATCTCGACGAGATCAACGTGTATGGCACCAACCCCTTCCTGCCCGACACCGACGGAGATGGATTCACCGACCCGGTCGAGATCGCGGCCGGCAGTGATCCGGTGGATCCCGGCAACATCCCCGGATCGGCCAGCGGGGATATCGACGGCGACGACAAGGTCGATGTCGTGGACGTCTTGCTGGGCTTCCGCATCCTCTCGGGCGACCTGGAGGCCGATACCAACCAGCTCCTGCGCGGTGACGTGGCGCCCCTGGTCGGCGGGGTGCCGGCACCGGATGGCCAATTCAACGCCGCTGACGTCAGCCTGATCATGGGCAAGGCCAGCGGGGAGGTCAGTTTCTAGCCAACAGCCTTGTGAAATTGCGGGCTCACGCCGTCAGCCACGGCCGGGCCAACCCAGATTACGGGACCGGCCCGCGCCTCGCATTGGACGTGGCGCACCGATACTCTGCTGGCCCTCCGGGGGTAGCTCGTGGTCAGGTGGAGACCGCGCAGTGCCCGGGAAACCCATTGGAGTACCTGGCACTGATTGTCGAAGAACCCCCTGCAGTTTGAGCTGGAGAGTGTGTGTCCCCGTCGCCGCGTAAACCCGACCTCCTGTTGCTGGCGTCTCTCGCCGGCGGTCTATTCCTGGCCTTTCTCCTCGGGGTCGGATTCGGCGTCTTCAAGATCTTCCCGTACGCCTTGATCAAGAACGCGTACACGGCACTGACCGCCCTGATGGATGAATCCCGGCACGTCAGTAGCCAGTACGACACCAACATCTGGGCGCAGCTGCGGCCGCAGCTGCGCGGGAAGGCCGGCGTTACCAAGAGCTGCCCCGGCGGCACGTACGACGGGCTGACCCTCTACACCTCCGGCGACACACAGGCGGCGTACCTCATCGATATGGCGGGGCGGGTCGTCCACCGCTGGGCTCGCCCGCTGAGCTCCATCTGGGACCCCAGCCGCGCGACGAATGAGCTGGTGCCCGACGACAAGGTCTACTGGCGCGCGGCGCACGTCTACCCGAACGGCGATCTCCTCGTCGTCTGTGTCGGCTACGGCATCACCCCGTGGGGCCTCGCCCTGGTGCGGCTGGACAAGGACTCGGAGCTGGTCTGGAGCTACCAGAAGAACACCCACCACGACCTGGACGTGGGCCGCGACGGGCGGATCTACGCCCTCACCCACGAGATCCGCAGCGCACCGCCCGAAGGGCTCGAAAGCCTGACGTCGCCGCTGATCGATGACCGTATCGTCATCCTGGACGACGGCGGCCATGAGCTGCAGAGCATCTCGATCCTCGAGGCGATCCGCGATTCGGAGTACGTCGACGTGATCCTGGACGAGCTCAAATACAAGAAGGACGGGGACGTCCTGCACGCCAACAGCGTCGCGGTCATCGAGCCGGCGGTGGCAGCCAGGCTCTCGTTCGCCGAGCCCGGACAAATCCTCGTCTGTCTGCGCGAGATCAACCTGATCGCGGTCGTCGACCCCCCCACGGCCCGCGTGGTGTGGATGATGCGCGGGCCGTGGCACCGCCCCCACGAGGCCGAATTTCTGTCGGACGGCAAACTCATGATCTTCGACAATCGAGGCAACCTCGGCCCGGATGGCCTGTCGCGCATCATCGAGGTCGATCCGGACACCGACCAGATCATGTGGAGTTACACCGGAGACGCGGATGCGCCGCTGTTCAGCAAGATCCGTGCGCGCCAGCAGCGACTCCCCAATGGTAATACGCTGATCACGGACTCCGACGGCGGCCGACTCCTGGAGGTTACCCGGGCGGGCGGGACGGTCTGGGAGTTCGTCAATCCGGTACGTGGTGCCAAGGGCGACACGCCCTACATCCCCATCGTCATGGGAGGACACCGGTACAGCCGCGATGAGCTACCCTTCCTGCCGACCACACCATCGATCGAGAACGCCCTCCCCTGAGGTAGACGATGCACAAGTCCTACTGGCTACTCTTTACCGTCACCGCGGTGCTCTTCCAGGCCGGCGCCGCTGCCGCGTACGTCGGCCCCGGCGCGGGCATCAGCCTGGTCGGCTCCCTGTTCGGTCTGGTATCCGCCGTGGTGATCGCCATCGGCGTCGTGCTGCTCTGGCCGATCCGGCGCATCATGCGTCGCTTCAAGGGGAATGCGGAGCCGGAGCAGGCCGCCGAGACCCCGACGGACCGGACCGAGTGACGTCGTCGCCTGCGACCTCCCGGCTAGACGTCACGCAGCGGCGTTGACCCACCGATGGGCCTGTTCGATCTCCCCGCGCCGATGCTGAGCTGGATGGACTCCGCCGTGGCGCCGATCCTGCCGCCCACTGCGCGACTGGTCGCCTGGGGGATCGTGGCCTCGGCGCTGTCCATGGGGCTCTACTGGCTGCTGTCCGCCCAGGAGGAGCTGGCACGGGTGAAGATCGAGGCGGCGGCGGCGCGACGCGACCTTGCCGCCTACGACGGTGACTTCGACGGCGTGCTGCCCCGGGCGCGGCGAATGCTCGCCCTCTCCTTTCGCAACATCTTCCTGGCCGGCGTCCCGGCGGTCATCGCCTCACTGCCACTCCTCTCGCTGATCGCCTGGGCCAGCAACACCTACGGATACGGCCTCCCGGCGGCCGGGAGCACGGTGCGCATCGACTGGCAGCCGACCACCGCGGAGCTTGCGCTGGAGCCCGGTGCGGTAGCGACGCCCGCCGGAGAGCGCCACATCCGCTGGCCCCAACCGGACGCCAAGGTCACCGTCCACGACTCCAGCGGCGCCGTGCTCGCCGAGATCGACCCGACCATCGCGACGCCAGTGATCTACAAGCGGGTGTGGTGGAACCTCTTGATCGGCAATCCCGCCGGCTACCTGCCGCAGGACGGGGCCGTCGATCAGATCGAGCTGGAGCTGCGCCCGGCTACCTACCTGACGGTCGGCCCGACCTGGCTGCGCGGCTGGGAGGCAGCTCTCCTCTTGCCCCTCCTGATCACCTCGATCGCGATCAAGGTCGGGTTCCGGATCGAGTGAGGTGGGCGACGCGATGAGCAATCCATCGCCTGCGAACGTCGAGCTGCCGGTCGCCAAGTGGGTCGACCGGGTCGGCGGCCACATCGCCCGCCACCGCTCGCTGTGGGTGCGGCTGGGCAACCTGGAGACCCGCGCCCTGGCGGACAAGATCCAGCCAATCGGGATCCGCCAGCCGATCTACGTCACCGGCCTGGCGCGGGCCGGCAGCACCCTGCTGCTGGAGGTCCTCGCCCAGCACCGCGAGACCGCCACCCATCAATACCAGGACTACCCGCCGGTCTACACGCCGTACTGGTGGAACTGGTTCCTGGGCTTCATGCCGCAGGGCGACACGGAGCCGGTGGAGCGCGCCCATCAGGACCGCATCCGGATCACCCCGAAGAGCCCCGAGGCCATGGAGGAGATCCTGTGGATGACCTTCTTTCCCGCCATCCACGACCCCACCGCCAGCAACGTCCTCGACGACCGCACCCAGCACCCGGCGTTCGAGGCCTTCTACCGCGACCACATCCGTAAGCTCCTCCTGGTGCGCGGCGGCAGCCGCTACCTGGCGAAGGCGAACTACGACATCACACGCCTGGCGTACCTTCTCAAGCTCTTCCCCGATGCCCGCTTCGTGGTGCCGATCCGCGACCCCGTGCACCACGTCGCCTCCCTCCAGAAACAACACCGCCTGTTCTGTCGCGGGGAGACCCAGAACCCCCGCGCCCTGGAGCACATGCGCCGGGTGGGCCACTTCGAGTTCGGCCTCGACCGGCGGCCGATCAATGTCGGCGACGCGGACGGGGCCGCCGCCATCGCCCGCCTCTGGGAGCAGGGCGAAGAGGTGCGCGGGCTGGCGCGACAATGGCACGCGATCTACGGCCATCTCGCCGACCGGCTGGAGGCCGACGCGGCGCTGCGCGACGCGGTGCTGGTGATCCCCTACGAGGAGCTGTGCCAGCGACCCCACGAGCGGCTGGAGGCGATGCTCGCCCACGTGCGGCTCGACGACGCCGACCACCTCGTCGACGCCCACGCCCCGAACATCAGCGCCCCGACCTACTACCGGCCCACCTTCTCCGACGACGAGCTGGCGGCGATCCACGAGGAGACGGCGGCCACGGCCGCTCGGTTCGGCTACGCGCCGTCGTAGGCCCCCCGGCCGAGCGAGGCGAGGTGGTCTTGGAACGCTTGAAGCCACCGCTGGATCCGGTCCTCCGGTGGCCGTAGCCCGGCGACCTGCATCCAGAGGTGTCGCCCTCTTGCCGCGGGTACCCGCCGCCCGCTTACCGTCTATCCGGCCGAGTCGCCGGTCAGCGGGCGCAGGCTGTGCGCCAGCTCCTCGGTGGACTGGTGGTCGAACACCAGCACCCGGCGGGCGAACGGGATCTCGATGCCCTCGCGGTCGAATGCCTCCTTGATCGCCTTGCGTAGCTGGCGGGCGACGGGCCGATGGCGGCCGGGCTTCACCCGGGTGAGGGTCCGCAGGGTGAGCTCCGATTCGCCGAAGTTATGCAGCCCCTGGACCAGCGTCGGCTCCAGGACGTCGGGGTGGTCCGCGCAGAGCTGCTTGCCGGCCGCGGCGATCACCCCGTAGGCGTGGTCCAGATCGGTGTCATAGGCGACACCGACCTCCACCACCGCGTAGGTGTACCCCTTGGAGAAGTTGACCACGTCCCCGAGCTGACCGTTGCGCAGGATGTAGAGCTGGCCGTCGGGATCGCGGATACGGGTGGTGCGCAGCTCGATGGCCTCCACGGTGCCCCGGGCCGAGCCGGTCTCGATGAAGTCCCCCACCAGGAAGACGTTTTCCATCAGGATGAAGAACCCGGAGACCACGTCGTTGATCAGCGGCTGGGCGCCGAGGCCGAGCACCATGCCGACGATGCCGGCGCCCGCCAGGATCGGCATGGGATTGAAGTCGATCGCCCGCAACATCAACACGAAGGCCAGGAAGAAGATCACGTAGCTGACCAGGCCTCGGAGGGTGGGGACGATGGTCTCGCGACGCTGTCGTTCGCTCTCGGACAGAGTCTCGTCGCCCAGCATATTCCGGTTCATCAGCAGGTTGGCGAGCTCCACCACCACCCGGGCGAGGAAGAAGATGCCGATGCACTGCACCAGCCCCGGACCGTAGTCGGCGAGCGGCGCCATCGGCTCCACCCGCCGCATCACCAGGGTGGCGACGATCACGTAGATGATGTACTCCAGGCAGCGCCGCAACAGGGGGATCAGGGTGCCCAGCTGCTCGTACATGCTGAACACGCTGTCCGGCGTCGCGTATTTCTGGCTGAGGGCCTGGAGGCTGTCGACAATCGCCGCCACCGCCTTCACCAGCAGCAGGCCGAGGGCGATGATCAGGTAGACCTCCAGGGCCAGGGCGACCAGGGGGGCAAGGCCGGCGGGAAAGGGCAGCATCGCGGTGGCCAGCACGGCGACGAGGAGCCAGATGCCGTTCTTCTGGATGCGATCCAGGGCGGTGAAGAACGCCTCGATGCTGTCATCGTTGGCCTTGAGCTGCTCGTACGCCTTGGCCCGGTCCTGAAGGTAGAGCAGCCCGCGCCGGATCCTGCGGATGACCACCGATGCCGCAATCACCAGGGCAAGGATCTTGGCCATGGCGACGCCGAGCTGGAGCCAGAAGTCGGGCGGGATGCGCGCGATCCACGACCGGGTGTGCTCCAGCACATCCACGCCCTGGAAGATCAGATAGCCGTCGAAGGCGACGATCGCAGCGGCGAGCAGCACACAGACCAGGATCAGCAGACCACGGATCCGCCGGCGGATCGCCTCGGTGCGACCCTGAAACCGATGCAGCGGCGGGATGGAGCCGAGCCGACTGAAGATCAGGCGAATGATCCCGTTCACCACCAGGAAGGCGGCGAGCAGCAATACCACCTCGACCCCGGCGACGGCCATGTCCCGGTAGATCCCTTCTTGGGCGACAAGGGTCTCGATCATCGCGGTCCTCCTCCGGTGTTGCCTCGCACCTCACCTCCGCCGTGTGGGCCATTGCCCAAGGGTGTGGCGCCAACAGATTACCGCGAGAGCGCAACGAAAGCGGCATAGATCGACGACCGGCAGACCGCTGGTGGCGCGATCCTCGCGGGAGGAGCGGCGTGGTCGCAGGCTTGCGATCCCCCTCCACGGAGGCTGCCTCCTCCGGCCACATCGTGGGCGGCGGATGGCTACCGGGAGGGGGGCTCGGAGAGGAACAATGAAAGACATACGTCTGTTATCCTGAGGCCATGTCCCCTGTTGCCCGGTCGCCGGCGGTCGCCGGCTACGTCCCCCTGTGGTGCAAGTCGAACTACTCGTTTCTGGAGGGGGCAAGCCATCCGGAGGAGCTGGTGGAGCAGGCCCATGCCCTGGGCCTGCCGGCCCTGGCCCTGACCGACCGGGACGGGGTGTACGGCATCGTGCGCACGCATGTGCGGGCAGCCGAGCTGGGGGTGCGGCTGATCGTCGGGGCGCAGGTGACGGTGGACGACGACTCTACCGTGCTGCTCCTGGCCCAGGACCGGCTGGGTTACGGCCACCTGTGCCGGCTCCTCACCACCGGCCGGCGGCGGGCGCCGAAGGGGGAGTCGCGGGTGGGCTGGGGGGAGGTGTGTGACCACGCCGCCGGGCTGATCTGCCTGTGGGGCGGGGCCCCGAGCCGCCTGGCCGCCGAGGCGGCGCCGGACGCCGTGGCCGGCCCCCTGCGGGACGCCTTCGGCGACCGGCTCTACGCCGGGATCGCCCGCCACCGGGCGGCAGGCGAGGGGGAGGCCGAGAGGCGTCTCCGCCGCCGCGCCGCCCGCTACGGCCTGCCCATCGTGGCCACCACCGAGGTGCTCTACCACGTCCGGGCGCGGCGCCCCCTCCAGGACGTCCTCACCTGCCTCCGCCACCGGGTGAGCCTCACCACCGCCGGCCGCCGCCTGCGCCAGAATGCCGAGCACGCCCTGGCGTCGGCGGCGGCGATCGCCGCCCTGTTCGTCGACGACCCGGCGGCGGTGGCCCGGACCTGCGAGGTGGCGGAGCGGTGCGTCTTTTCGCTGGCCGAGATCCGTTACCGCTACCCGGCGGAGCGCCTCCCGGACGGCACATCCGCTGCGGCGTGGCTGCGCCGCCTCACCTTCGCAGGTGCCCGGGAGCGGTACGGTGGCCGCGTTCCAACCACCGTCCGCCGCCAGCTCGACAAGGAGCTCGCCCTCATCGCGGCCCTCGACTACGGCGGCTACTTCCTCACCATGCGCGAGATCGTGGAGTTCTGCCGGGAGCGGGCCATCCTCTGCCAGGGGCGCGGCTCGGCGGCCAACTCGGCGGTGTGCTATTGCCTCGGCATCACCGCCGTGGACCCGGTGCGCATGGGGCTGCTGTTCGAGCGTTTCCTCTCCAAGGAGCGCGCCGAGCCGCCGGACATCGACCTGGACATCCAGCACGACCGGCGCGAGGAGGTGATCCAGCACGTCTACGCCCGCTACGACCGCGACCACGCCGCCATGGTGGCCAACGTGATCCGCTACCGCCCCAAGTCGGCGGTGCGCGACGTGGGCAAGGCCCTGGGGCTGGAGGCCACCGCCATGGATCGCCTCGCCCGGCAGTTGGCCCACCGCCGCACCCTCGACGAGGCGTCCCTTGCCGAGGCGGGCCTCGACCCCCGCGCCCCCGGCCACCGCCACCTGCTGCGCCTCGCCGGCGAGATCCTCGACTTCCCGCGCCACCTCTCCATCCACCCCGGCGGCTTCCTCCTGGGACATACGCCGGTCTCGGAGCTGGTGCCGATCGAGAACGGGGCCATGGCGGAGCGCACGGTGATCCAGTGGGACAAGTACGATGTGGAGGCCCTGGGGCTGTTCAAGGTCGACCTCCTGGGGCTCGGCGCCCTCACCCACCTCGACCGTTGCTTCCGCCTGCTGGCGGAACACCGCGGCGTGGAGCTGTCCATGGCCACCCTCCCGGCGGACGACCCGGCCACCTTCGAGATGGCGTGTCGCGGCGACACGGTGGGGGTGTTCCAGATCGAGAGCCGCGCCCAGATGGCGATGCTCCCGCGCCTGCGGCCGTGCTGCTTCTACGACCTGGTGATCGAGGTCTCCATCGTCCGCCCCGGCCCGATCACCGGCGGCATGGTCCACCCCTACCTGCGCCGCCGCCGCGGCGAGGAGGCGGTCGACTACCCCCATCCGAGCCTGGAGCCGGTGCTCGCCAAGACCCTCGGCATCCCCCTCTTTCAGGAGCAGGTGATGCGCCTCGCCGTGGTGGCCGCCGACTACACCCCCGGCGAGGCCGACCAGCTGCGCCGCGACATGGGGGCGTGGCGGCGCTCCGGCGCCATCGACGGCCACCGCGAGCGGCTGATCACCCGCATGGCGGCCAAGGGGATCGCCCGGGAGTTCGCCGAGCGGGTCTTCGCGCAGATCCGCGGCTTCGGCGAGTACGGCTTCCCGGAGAGCCACGCGGCGAGCTTCGCCCTGATCGCCTACGCCACCGCCTGGCTCAAGCGCCACTACCCGGCGGAGTTCACCTGCGCCCTGCTCAACGCCCAGCCCATGGGGTTCTACACCCCGTCCACCATCGTCGCGGACGCCAAGCGCCACGGGGTCGAGGTGCGGCCGGTGGATGTGCTGCATAGTCAGTGGGATTCCACGCTGGAGTGGGTTTCCCCCTCCCCCGACCGGGGAGGGTCGGGGTGGGCACTCGGTCAGGCGCCCCGAAGGGGCATCCATGAATCCCCCTCCCCTCGGGAGGGGGCCTGGGGGAGGGAGGTGGGATCAGGCACTCGGTTTCCTAGCTCGACCAACGCGCTGCCCGTTCCACACGCCCTCCCCCCCGCCCCTCCCGAAGGGAGGGGGGGCGAAGGGACTCCCCTACGGGGAGAACCGGTTGCTCACGCCGTGCGCCTGGGGCTGCGCCAGGTGCAGGGGCTGTCGCGGGCCGAGGGGGAGCGGATCGTGGCCGCCGGGGATGCCGCGACCCTCGCGGAATTCACCCGCCGCGCCCGCCTGTCGCGGCGTGCCCTACGCACCCTCGCCGAGGCCGGGGCCCTGGAGGGGTTTGGCGACAGCCGCCGCGACGCCCTGTGGGCGGTGGCGCTACCGACCCTCCACCGCCCTGTAGGAGCGACCTTGGTCGCGAACCCGGAGACAGCGCCCTTCCCCCCGTCCTCACCGCAGAGGTTCGCGGGCAAGCCCGCTCCTACAGGAGCCCAACCACCGCAAAGATATGAGAGGTACGAGTTGGAGCTACCGGTCGTCGAAAAGCCCCCCCCCTTCCTCCCCCTCGACGCCTTCGCGACCATCGCCTGGGACTACCGCACCACCCATTGCTCGACCCGCGGCCACCCTCTCGGGCCGCTGCGGGAGCGACTCGCGGCCCAGGGGCTCCCCGACGCCCGCACCGTCCGCGCCGCCCAGGATGGTGCGCGGTTGCGCTACGCCGGCCTGGTCCTGTGCCGGCAACGGCCGGCCACCGCCAGCGGCGTCACCTTCATGACCCTGGAGGACGAGACCGGCTTCGTGAACGTGGTGCTCTGGCAGCCGGTCTTCGAGCGCTACCCGGTGCTGGCCCGCACCGCCGCCTTGCTCGGCGTCACCGGCAAGGTGCAGAGCGAGGAGGGGGTGGTGCACCTGATCGCCGACCGGCTGTGGCAGCCCCGCCTCCCGCGCCGGCCCGACGCCCCGCCCAGCCGCGACTTCCGCTGAGCCGCAAGGCCCGCCGGCAAGCCGCCGGCGGGCCCATTCTGCGCGAGAACCACCTCAAACGCACGGAAACGATCACTCGATCACGTTCACACTGTCACAGCCATAAAACGTGAAGGTGTTTCCACCGTCTGTGAATTTCCCTTTGATACACGTCTCGGAATCCCCCGGCGACAGTCCCGTGTCCTTCGCCGGGAAGTGCATCACCGCATCGAGATCCTTGTCCCTCGTCTTGTCATCGAGCTCATAAGAGTCCTTGATATGTGTGGCCTCATGACTCTCCGTAGCACCGTTATCATAGCTCGCCAAGCTCTCTACCCCATAATGGACTGTGGATGGGTCGATGGTTTGTGCATCAAATGCCAACGGATTTCCGTATTCGCCTTGTTCCGTGGTCAACACGGCAACGGGGATATCCCCTTCCTTGTCGGGGTTGACCGAGTTCGGAAAACTATGTGGCTTATTATTGAGCGTGACCGGAACCGCACAATCGACGGACAGGACAAAAGCCTTCGTATTATTTGATGCCACCGTCGTGTCCACCTCATGCGGCTCTATCACCGCCGCCGAGAGCGGCTCGATGGTGCTGGTGAAGGTCGCCTCCTGGAGGCCTGGCTCCAGGCAGGTGATGACGTACGTTTGATCGTTTGTCCTAGAGACCCCCACCTTCAGCCCGAACTCTTGCTGCCCGGTGACCCCCGAGGGCGCCACCGTGATGCCCTGTGAGACGTTCGTCACCTGCTGATCGAAGAGCGCATCGACCCCTTTCTCCTCCGCAGGGGGTGCAGGTTTCGCTTCGGGTCCGTTGTTATCGATGATCGTCCGCACGGTGAAATCAGCAGATTTTCCCAAGAGGACCAAAGGGGGAGGATCGACCGCGCCCATGGAGGCGATCGCAATGTCTGTCTCGTAGCACTCGGGATCAGCGAGATGGCCGACACAGAAATCGTGAATGATCGGCTTGAGATCGACGAGGACATCCGAAGCGCTCAGATTATCCGTTATGGTAGCGAGACTAGCGTCGGGCTCGAATGGGAAATTAATCGTACTCTGGGAGCTGTCTTGGAGCTTTTCGCTGTCCGTCCCGTCTGCGTTATAGACCCGGATCCTACGAGGGCTAAACAACGTAAAGCTATTGGTCGAGGAATTATATACGTCGACGATCGCGACGCCCACATCAGGCCGCCCATCTGGATATCCTCCCGCTGGTTTCAAACTGACGACCGCCGAATCAAAACTCACCGGCTCAACCTTAGAGAACGTCAGGGTTAGAACGACAGCCTTCGCCGGATTCTCGGGGTAGAATTTAATTTCCGGAATCGGACTGCCATCGGGCGACGCATCCAACGTCGTAGTGAACAGCAACCCGGCGACGACCACAGTCCGGAATGCAATCCCATTTCGAAAGTATTGTATGAAACTCGTGTGAAAGAGCGATTTCATTTTTCTCCCCTAAAAGGCCTACATACAATTCGGGCTACCGGTCAACACGGCGCAGATCCGTCTAATATCGAGGAATCGCGGAAATTTGTTGTCGACCATATAATCATTCGCTGGCGGATCGAATGTCCAAAAGTGTTGATCCATCGTGTCTTCGTTTGTGCTGACGAACTCCTGGCATGTCTTGGTAGCTCCATCGGGGTCTGTTGCCCTGTCGGCTTCGCAATCCGCCGAATTATCAAACACGTTTGGATTACTCGTCGCCTGCCAGTAACCGCCGTCACAACTATTAGAGGGATTTGCTCCGGCCCTGGTGCCGCAATATTCATCTGCCAGACCGTAGAGAGCGTGGCCCAACTCATGGACGAACGGACTAAAGCCTACGGTCGGTTTAAACGGAATCAGCACGTGGTTGGCATCGAAGTCTACCGTACTAGCGCTGGCGATCCCGTCCTTAGCGCAGTCGCGCAGTTCCTTTCTATGTAAAATCGCAGCGGCATCACTAAAGCTATAGTCAGTGGCCCAATTCGAGGGTGCAACCCTGTTGCAGGTCGGTGGTACATAGCCGCCGGCAGACCCTGGGTCTTGCGCGATCCAAAAATTGATCTGGTCCTGATTGTCCAACAGGACCAAACCGGACAGATAATAGAGGTCGATCATGTTCTTGGCATCTTGCAGAAAGACGCTATCCATGGGGCCGGAATACGCGCTGTCGGGAATCAGGATGACATCACGTCGCTGATCCTCCGGTCCGGTCTGAATAACGGGCACGGCCTGGCTTCCCGCAGGGATGCCAACGCTCACGGTTCTGTACCCTGAAAAAGCGGCCTCGTCGCCATCAATATTGCCGTCGTTATCCTCATCGTTGAGCGCAGTACAACTGTAGTTGAAGTCGGGATCGTTGAACGGCCCAGCAGTGTACGACGCGAATGGCGTATCGGTCTCTTCGAGCACGGCCGAGCTCGTACCTTGCGTGATGGAGATCTGATCAACGATCCGTGGTTCGAGATTGTCACCCAACGCGACGGCGGTGATCTTCACCTGCTCACCCGGTTGTGGCCAGATGGGGTCGTGGATGCAGTGGACGTGTACGCCACCGCTCTGATTGAAGCCGACGATGTCAACGGTGAATTCGATGGTGGCGTTACCATCGGCCTCACCGTTTCCGGTGCTACTTACAGAGGCGCCACAAGTTCCGGATAACTCTCCGTTAAAGGTGCACGTCTTTAGGTCCAGCGTGATATCGATGTTGGTGCCTGGCCCGTTCTCAATGTCCGCCTGATCATCGCCAAAGTTGAACCCGTCGTCGTCATCGAAGACTTTTATCGTGATGGGCACAGTGCCTTCTGTCGGATCGACGAGTTTCGTGAAGGACCAGTCCGATCTCCCGGCATTTAATAAGCCAGGCGTTATAGAGTCCATACCCTCGAGCGCTTGTTGGCCGACCGTGCCGTAGTTGTTAGTCGTCGTTCCATCGATCGTCACTTCGGCATAAAAATCGGTTCCGGAGTTGTCGTCAAAGCTGACCTGGGCCAGTAGGCCGTCAATCGTGACCCTGACCTCGAAGCTGTATGCGCGAGCATCTCGTATATTCAAAAAAGAGATTGCGACGAATAGCACGAAAACAGCCGTGAACCGTATCGTGAATATCGCGTTAATTCCCTGGTGCCATCTCGGCGCGTCTATGACGGCGGACGGTGAATCGTGGCTTAGTCGAGCGATGGGAGAGTGCCGGTCGTGTCTGGACATAGAATGTTTCCTCCGTTGGGGTTCGTTGGCACGGAACGCTTTATGGTGGGCGGCGATCGTCGCGGCGGGGCCGTCTGTGGCGGGCGACGAGTCGTGGGAGAGCCATTGGTGGGCGTACAGTGCATCGTGGCGGATGCAGGGCGAGGGTGAACGGGCGGCGGGTGGGAGGGACCGGTCTTCCCGGCGGCGAGAAGCGGGCGCGTCGGATGCATCACCGGCGCGGCGAGGAACTCTGTCCGCCGGAAGGCCTGAAGTGGGCCACGACCGATTCCTCCCGGGCCTGCTGGCGGGCCGGGCCTGGCCGCCGCAAAGGCGCGCAGCGTTGTCACGTCGATGGAGGACGGTGGGACGCTGGCGAGCCTTCGTGATGTCGCCGATCAAGCCCGCGCGGGGGCGTGCGTGGGTGCGATAGATTCGACATACGGCCTCCTCCCATGGATGCGGGTGCGATGAGCAGGCGCCGTCGACAACGGGTCGATCGGCGGCCGACTTCGGGTGCTACACGGGACGAACCCTCGTTCGGCAAACGAAATCGCTGCTATGTCGAGGGCCATCATTTGTTCGGTTGTGCGTGGGGCACGGCGCGACTCGGCGACCGTGCCGGAAAAAGCACGTCCCGCGCCCTGTGTGGATACGATCAGCAAACGCTGTGCCAGAGATCGGTTTTCGACTCCGCGCACCGGAACCCACTAAGAACAAAAGGCCGTTTTCCATAGCCAGCGTCTCGGCCCGAAATCACCGCCGCGCCTGCCACGTTGCGGGCAGAGCGAACCGACAAGAACCTGGACAGGTTGACGCCCAAGGGGTTGAGAAGGTCGTACAATAATATGAGAAAAACTATTGCGTTATATCTATTTTCGGCAGCTCCCATGGCGAACACCTGTCCTGTAAAGATGCTGGACACCCGTGTCGACCGGGCCAACACCGAGACATCATGCGCGGCACCAGGTCTCCCCCGGGACGCAGGGCGTCCGTCCGCCGGGCGCGCGACCAGCCCGCCCGACCGATCCGGAATGGCCGGTTTCCGGTGGAGGACCTCGACAGTACCGACGAGTCGTGCTTGATCGCCGACACCTCACGGCCGCGGAACTGAGGTGCGGCGATTGTGTCAAAAAGGCGACAGCCACCGGGAGTTGGTCGTCGAGAAATACGGGCAGCGGTGGCACACCTGCGTGCGCGCCGGTTAGGCCGTGCGCGCCGGGCACGCGGGTGTACCGCTAGCCGGTTTTTCGCCGCCGGGAGGTAGCTCTCCTTGCTCACGGGATCGCTCTCCTCGAACCGCGTCCCGATCCGGGGACAGGCCGTGAACCCCCCGCGGCGAACAGCAGGTAGCCTATGGTCATCGTTGGCGCGGGCCAGAACCCGATCAGGATCCCCCCAGATCGGATGGCGCACGTAGTGGTGGGCGCCGCAGGTCATGAAGGGCGGCGGGGTGGACGGCCGGCCGCGGAAAGGGAGCCACACGCGGCGCAGGCCAAGCAGGTCGAAGTCGTCGACCATGAAGGTCGCCACCAGGAGCAGCAGCCAGCCCGCACCGCACAGCGCCCAGACCACGGCCGCACCGTTGTCCCTAGCCTCGCCCGGGACGGTGCGCGGTTGCGCTACGCCGGCCTGGTCCTGTGCCGGCAACGGCCGGCCACCGCCAGCGGCGTCACCTTCATGACCCTGGAGGACGAGACCGGCTTCGTGAACGTGGTGCTCTGGCAGCCGGTCTTCGAGCGCTACCCGGTGCTGGCCCGCACCGCCGCCTTGCTCGGCGTCACCGGCAAGGTGCAGAGCGAGGAGGGGGTGGTGCACCTGATCGCCGACCGGCTGTGGCAGCCGCACCTCCCGCGCCGGCCCGACGCCCCGCGCAGCCGGGACTTCCGGTGAGCCGCAAGGCTCACCCCTGCTCGCGCCCAGTTACGGCGCCGTCACCCCTCACAGTGAAAATAACGATTGTCGAGGGCTTCGATGCGTTCGAGTGCTCCCGAAAGAGGGAACACGAAAACACGAAGATTTGAAAACACGAAAGAATCCACTCGGTTGTTCTTCGTGCCTTCCCCCTTTCGTGCTTTCGTGTTCCAGCGGTGTGAGGGGTGTTTGATCGTTCAGGGCTATTTGCGCTGATCCTCACAGCGGAAATGGACGAGCTGCGTCCCCGACTCCGACAGTGGCTTGCCTAGACTGACCACGCCGCTTCCCCAAAGGGGCAGTTTCTCGCGTCGCAAAAAGACGATGTTCCCATCGTTTGTGCGCACATGGGTGCCATTGGTGCTGCAATCCTCGAGCACGAACTTGCCTCTCTGGAGACGAATACGTGCGTGGGTGCGAGAGACAAAGTCACCCTCGAGGACGACATCACACTGCGGATCACGACCGAGAGAGACGACGGTACGGTCTGTCGTGATCGTCCACTCCTGCGTGCCGTGGCGCAGGTGCAATGCGGTGCTATCGACGGCCACGGCAGCAGAACCTGTTCCCGTCGCGATACTCGTCACGCTGTCTTGACGCTCCCAGACGACACCGTAGATCGAGACAAGATCCTTCTTTCCCTTGAGTGACGTGCGGTCGAATTGCCGTGCTCGCTGAGCCAGGGACGGTGCGAGCTGGTGGACCGTTTCCTCGGTCGTAATGATCTCTCCGCCCCGGGAAATATCCCGCATCCGCGCCGCCACATTCACGGCATCCCCGAACAGGTCACCGTGCAGGAGGAGCGCTGGGCCATGGTGAAGACCGATGCGGATCTCGATCGGCTCGGGGAACGCCCCCTGACCCACGGCGAACGCCTTCTGGATGTCACACGCCGCGACCACCGCCTGGTCGGCGGTGGGGAATCGGCTCATGATCTCATCCCCGATCTCCTTGATCACGACCCCGCCGTGCCGGTGTACGGCCGCGGCCATGCGCTGCTGGCTGCGGGCGATTGTCTCCTGCGCCAGCAAGTCGCCGTGACGCTCGTACAGCCGAGTGCTGCCGGCGATATCCGCGAACATGATCGTGCAATCGATCCGGAGGCAGCTATCTAGCTTGGATGTCGACATGAGCAAAGGGAGCCGAGGTGGGCCGCGTGACCGCCGCTGGGGATATCTGGACTCACCCCACGTGCGGCCACTCTCGAAGCCGAACGATGTGAGCAACCGATGCTCCCCGCGGGGGAGTCCCTTGAGATCCTCTCCCCCCGGGAGAGGGCCAGGGTGAGGGCGTGTGGTCCGAGCAGTTCATCGAGTCGTGCCCCCCGCGCTGCTGGTTCCCGCCTCCCTCCACCCCGCCCCTCTGCGAGGGAGGGGGGCCGATGGATCTCCGCTGCGCGGAGACCGCGTTGTTCTGCCCCCACCCCGTCCCTCCCCGGTCGGGGGAGGGGGCTGACCCACGGTCAGCGCGAGGAGGTCCCGGCGCGACCCAGGACGTGCAGCTTCGCCAGGCAGCCCATCACCATCAGGGCGATCCCCATCGTGAAGAGGGGCATGAGCTGCACCCCGGCGAGGTAGTACGCGCCGGAGAGGCGGACGGCTCCGCTCCCCAGACACACCGCGATCCCCACGACCCCCACCACATTGCCCACCAGTCCGATGAGTCGGTCCATCCCCACACCTCCTTGTCACGAATCGCCACCAAGGCCCGCGCCACTGGCACAACATTACTCTGCCGCCACCGCCGGTGCACCCCGCTCGCGTCGCGCCAACGGCACATTCACCCTCTCGCCCGGACATGCAGGACGCCCATGAGCCACCGTGGGGCAAGGTGCTTTGCGACCTCGGCGGCCTTGCGAAAGATCCGCTCCCTTCCCTCCGCCCGGCCTGCGGCTACGCCGGCAGGAGCTGGCGGAGCTGGTGCATCACCACGGAGAACATCACCGGCTCGGGGCGCTCGCTCGCCATCAGGGCGGCGAGGCGCTCGCGAAAGGCGTGCAGGGACTCGCTCCGCTCCTCCAGAAACCGCGCCACCGCCGCCTCCACGGTCTCGCTCCCCGTGCATCGCCGCAACACCTCGGTGACCAGGCGGTAGCGGACGACCGAGACCTCCTCCAGGAGGCCCTCCTGGGCCTCCTCCTGCCACTCCCCCTCCACGGTCAGGTCGGCCAGACGGTCGCGTAGCTCGTCGATGGCGACCGCCTCACCCACCGCCAGCAGGCAGTGACCGATGGCCACGAACGGGGTGTCCATCGCTTCATGGATGTCGACCACCTCGAAGATGCCGCGCAGGGGCCCGAGGCGTGCGACGTGCTGGGCCAGGGGGGCCGGCACGCCGGACCGGCGCAGGGCCGCCACCTGACGGGCGTGATTCGGCCCTGCGAAGCTCGCCTCGAAGGCACGCACGTGGTGACGATAGGCGGCGATGTCGGCGAAGCTCGGCCGTCGCGCAGGCGATCGGTTGAGGAGGCGGCGGGTGAGCTCGGCGAGCAGCTCCTCCTGCTCCAGGAGGATGTCGTACTGCACCCCGGCCTCCATCTTGTTGTCGAGCTGCGCCAGCCACGTGCGGCAACTGTCGGCGTCGATGATGCGCTCGGCCACCAGATAGGCGGCGGCCAGCTCCCACGGCGAGCAGCCCGTGTCCGCCTCCACCTCCGAGAAGAAGGTGATGCCCGCCTGGTTGACGATCTTGTTGACCACCACCGTGGCGATGATCTCCGCCCGCAGGGGGTGGCGATCGAGGAGGGCGCCGTGACGGCGGACGAAGGGCGCCGGAAAGTAGGCGGCGAGGTAGTGGTCGATGCCATCCATCGTCACCAGGGGCGAGCCGGCGATCGCCTGCTCCAGGCGCATCTTCTCATACCCCAGGAGGGTGCAGAGGGTGGGTCGCAGCAGGCCACCGTGCTCCGCCAGGCAGGTCTCCAGCTCGTCGCCCACCGGCACTTGTTCCTCCCGCGCGGACAGCACACCCGCGGCGACCCGGCTCTCGATGAGGCGCACGAACGGCGCGGCGTGGCCGCGACTGCGCCGCTCGTCCAGGGAGACGCAGGCGCTCTGGTGGTAGTTGTCGGCCAGACACAGCTCCGACACCTCGTCGGTGACCTGCTCCAGGAGCCGGTCCCGCGCCGCCGCCCCCTTGAGCTTGCCCTCCTCGCGCAACACCTGGCAGAAGAGCTTGAGGTTGACCTCGTGGTCCGACATGTCGACGCCGGCCGAGTTGTCCACCGCATCGGTGTTGATGCGCCCGCCGCCCGCCGCGTATTCGAGGCGCCCACGCTGGGTGGCCCCGAGGTTGCCGCCCTCGCCGATCACCCGTGCCCGTACGTCCCGGCCGTCCACCCGTACCCGGTCGTTGGCCTTGTCGCCCACATCGACGTCGCGCTCCATGGAGGCCTTGATGTAGGTGCCGATGCCACCGTTGTAGAGCAGGTCGACCTCCATGGTGAGGGCGAAGCGGATCAGCTCCTCGCCGCTCACCGCGGCGCGCTTGGTGCCGAGCATCGCCTGCACGTTGGTTGCGAGGTCGATCGCCTTGGCCCCGCGCTCGAATACGCCGCCGCCCTTGCTGATCAGCGATCGGTCGTAATCCGACCAGGCGGAGCTGGGGAGGCGGAACAGGCGCTGCCGCTCGCGGAATGCGGCGGCCGGGTCCGGGTCCGGGTCGACGAAGATGTGCCGGTGGTTGAAGGCGACCTGGAGGCGAATCTGCCGCGAGAGGAGCATGCCATTGCCGAACACGTCACCGGCCATGTCGCCGATCCCCACCACGGTGAACGGCTCGCTCTGGATATCGTGGTCGAGCTCGCGGAACAGCCGCTTCACGCACTCCCAGGCGCCGCGCGCGGTGATCCCCTCCTCCTTGTGGTCGTACCCCTTGGCCCCACCGGAGGCGAAGGCGTCGCCCAGCCAGAAGCCCATGCGCTCCGCGACCTCGTTGGCCGCATCCGACAGGTGGGCCGTGCCCTTGTCTGCCGCCACCACCAGATAGGGATCGTCACCGTCGTAGATCACCAGCCCGGCCGGGTGGACGACCCGGCCCTCCACCACGTTGTCGGTGAGGCCGAGCAGCCCGGCGATGAAGGTCTGGTACTGGTCCCGCAGGTGGGCCATCTGCTCGGCGCGATTGACGAACTGCGTGCGCCGCAGGACGAAGCCCCCCTTGGAGCCGACCGGGACAATGACGCTGTTCTTCACCATCTGCGCCTTCATGAGGCCGAGGACCTCGGTGCGGTAGTCGTCCGGCCGGTCGGACCAGCGCAGGCCGCCACGGGCCACCCGACCGCCGCGCAGGTGGATGCCCTCCATCCCGCGGGCGTGGACGAAGATCTCCACCAGGGGACGAGGCGCGGGCATCCTGTCGATCGCCCGGGAGTCGATCTTCACGGCGATCGAGCGGTCGCCCTCGGGGGTGAAGTAGTTGGTACGCACGACCGACTCGGCGACGTTGAACAGGCCGCGCAGGATCTCGTCGTCCGTCAGGCCGGTGACCGCCGCCAGGTGTCGCTGGAAGGCGCGCGCCGCCTGGGCCGCGGCGCGCCCGCGATCGCCGACGAGGTCGGGATCGAAGCGGGCGACGAAGTAGCCGTGCAGGGCGGCCACCGCCTCCGGATAGGTCAGCACCGTGCGCAGCACGCCGCTCTCCACGATCGTCGGACGGATCTGCAGCAGGTAGCCGCGCAGGGTACGGAACAGGCGTACCGCCTTGGGGGGGAGGCCCGCGTGGAGGATCAGGGCGTTGCTGGGGTCGTCCTGCATGGTGCCGCGCAGCACCTCGGCGAGGGCCTCGCACAGGTGCGCCTGATGGTGGCGCACGGCGGCCAGGTGATCCTCGCCGCCCTTGAGGGTGATGACGTGCACCGCGGGCCGGCCGGGGGCACGCTTCAGGCGCGCCATGATCTCATCCCGGGCGGTCAGGCCGAGGTGGCGCAGGGTGGGGATCAGGGCCATCAAGTCGAGCGGGGTGGCGGTGACGATGCGCAGTTGCAGCTCGCCCGCGTCGTTGTCGATGCAATACGGGATCGGCCCCTCGATCGCGCGCAGCGCCTCCAGGCGGCCGATGTCCTCCAGCGCCACCCGTGGATCGGTGCACTCCTTGTAGACCGTCGGCAGGCGCGGCCCGTAGCGGTGCAGGAGCACGAACGCCGGATGCTCGTCGTAGCGCTCCACCAGCAGACGCAGGAAGTCGTCCTCCCACTCCACGAGGGCCTCGCGGATGCGCTCGCGCAGCTCGTTGGCGGGAGGCGGGGTGCCGCTGCCAGGGATGTAGAGGACCATCACCCCCACCGCGTCGCCCAGCCCCTCCACCCGGTCGAGGACCGGCTGACCGAAGGCGTCGGCCACGACGTCGGCCACGGCCCATGCGGTCTCCTCACCGAAGCGGGTGCGCGGCAGACCGACTGTCACCGCCCAGTAGGCGTCGCCGCGACCACGGCGATAACCGACGCTGAGCCCTTCGTCCCCCTGGATGGAGAGGACCTCGTCGAAGCGATGGATGAGGTCACGTCCCGGGCTGTAGAGGAGCTCGCGTTTCGGGAAGTAATTGAACAGGGCGTCGATCTCACGCTGCTGGTAGCGACCGCCGGCACGGCCACGCGCCGCCTGGATCGCGGCCAACCGCTCTCGCAGGAAGGGCATGGTGCTGCTGGTCACCAGGCCGCCGCCGCGCGACAGACGCCCGACCAGGCAGTGGCGCCGCACCCGGCCGTCGCAGGCGGGGGTCTCGAAGATCAGGCACTCGGCGGGCTCGTGGTG
>Ga0210124_1000343_pt1 | contig 24957 bp, 17 predicted proteins | sample Muzzi_PWC_D2_FD_185554 | JGI IMG/M metagenome (GOLD analysis project Ga0210124, IMG submission 185554) | Wetland microbial communities from San Francisco Bay, California, USA, that impact long-term carbon sequestration - Muzzi_PWC_D2 (SPAdes) | ecosystem: Environmental > Aquatic > Marine >... | reverse complement strand
GCGGAGCCGGAGGCTAATACCCACGTGCCGCGTGTGTTCACGGGGTGTGATTTTTCCGTGAAACGATATTGGCGGAGTGGCTTCGTCATTTCATTGACTTAGCGGTGGGGGAGACCGCGGCTCCCGCGAGTTTCTCGCGGGGGAACGCGGAGGGCGCAGGAATGCCCCCGCTGCTAAGTCTTTGAAATGACCAGACACGCAGACACCTAAGTGAAACGGGAGAGCACGCCACGTGAACACGAACATATGTGTTAACAATAAAAACACCCCGATTCCTCAGGAATTAGGTATAAGCTCAAGGCATTCATGTCAAGAATATGTTTTAATTCGGTTACAAGGGGATAAAATTCCATGGATCCACAACACGATGAAACAATTATAACTGAAGCCGTTGATCTTGCCAAAGCCTGGCAAAACCGGGCCAATGAATTGTTAACGGTTGAAGAAAGAGGGATTGCCGAACAGATGATGAGGCTGTTGATCCATCCTTTGGACAAAGTCATTCTTACCAAAATGATTGACCAAAGCTTCAGGTCCCACAATCCCGGCCGTGTTGCAGATCAAATCAACAGCTTGCTTAGAAAATATGGCGTACCTGATTTTTTTTCATCCGTGGACAAACTTCTGGTACAAATGTTTCTTGGGTTGGGCCGTTACATTCCCAGCATTTCAGTTCCTAAGGTCATTGAAAAAATGCGCCATGACAGCAGCCGCGCCATTATTCCGGGCGAACCCGACGTGTTGTATGCACATCTACAGAAACGAAAAAAACAGGGCGTTCAGATGAATATCAATCATTTGGGAGAAGCCCTGCTTGGAGAAAAAGAAGCCCTTCAGCGTCTTGATACTTATATCCGTGATTTGAAGGATCCGGAGATTGAGTGCATTTCTATAAAAATTTCTACCATCTTCTCCCAAATCGAACCATTGGCATTTGAGCATACGGTCCAAATAATAAAAGAACGGCTTTTTCAACTGTACGCGGCTGCCAGAGACAATCTCTATCGTCGAGACAACGGGACAATGGTTCCGAAACTGATAACCCTTGATATGGAAGAATACCGGGATCTGGAAATTACCGTTGCCGCGTTCACGCAAGTCCTGGGTCAGGATGCATTTAAAAATTATACGGCTGGGATTGCATTGCAGGCCTATTTGCCGGATTCATATAGCGTCCAGAAAACACTTACAGCCTGGACCAAAGATAGGGTGGCCAATGGCGGCGCTCCCATCAGAATTCGCATCGTCAAAGGCGCCAACATGGAGATGGAAAAACTGGAGTCAGCGCTACGCAACTGGCCTTTGGCGCCATATGACAACAAGCTTGATGTGGATGCCAATTATAAAAAAATGATCGATTATGGCATGGCTCCGGAGAATATTCGGGCCGTTCATCTGGGGATTGCCTCCCACAATCTGTTTGAGCTTGCGTATGCGTATCGACTGGCTGTACAAAATAATGTTGCCGATTATTTTTCATTTGAAATGCTGGAGGGAATGGCAGATCACGTATGCCGTGCCATGCAGGAAATACCCGGCGATATCATGCTTTACGCCCCGGTTGCCACGAAAGATCAGTTCATTAATGCCATTGCCTATCTGATCCGCCGGCTGGATGAAAATACAGAAGCGGAAAATTTTCTGCGGTATTCGTTTAATCTCAATACAGATTCCAAAGAATGGGCGTTTTTGAAAAAACAATTTGTGGCTTCCTGCGAGCATAAGGATCACGTACGCCATACGCCGAACCGGATTCAGAACCGTCTCAAGGACTCGATCTTCGATAAAATGGGGACGTTTTATGAAAACGAATTTATTAACGAGCCGGACACGGACTGGTCCCTGGCTTCAAATCGGTCATGGGCCGAAGCTGTTCGGAAAAAATGGTTTAAGCATCAGTCAGATAAACCCATTCATATACCTTTGGTGAAGGCAGGGGAAGACATCTATAAAGATCGGCCGTCGAGATCGTGCATGGATCATTCCAGGTTACCGGAAGAAATCTGTGTGGCGTCCTATGTCGAGGCAAGTGATACTGATGTGGACCATGCCTTGGCGACGGCCAGGGACGATCCGGATGGGTGGCGCTTAAAAGACATGGAACAGCGCCATGAAATCATTTCCCGGGTGGCCGTGGAACTTCGCAAGGCCAGAGGGAATCTCATCGGTGCTGCGGCCGCTGATACCGGGAAGATTTTTTCGGAAGCCGATGGTGAAGTTTCGGAGGCCGTTGATTTTGCAGAATACTATCCGTTCTCTGCCAGAGTTTTTTCTGATTTGAAAAATGTCCAAACCCGCGGCAAGGGGGTAGGGCTGGTTATTTCCCCCTGGAATTTTCCCATTGCCATCCCCTGTGGCGGGATCATCGCATCTTTAGCTGCCGGCAACACGGTGATATTCAAACCATCATCTGCAGCGGTCTTTACGGCGTGGCAGTTGTGTCAATGTTTTTGGAACGGGGGCGTTTCCAAAAATGTGTTACAGTTCCTTCCTTGTTCAGGTTCGACAACCGGTGCAAAACTTGCCGAACATCCGGATATTGATTTTATTATTATGACCGGCGGCACGGATACCGGAATGACCCTTTTAAAACAAAGGCCTTCAGTTTTTTTAACGGCCGAAACCGGAGGAAAAAACGCAACCATTGTTACTGCCATGGCGGATAGATCCCAGGCCATCAAGCATGTTCTTCAGTCTGCCTTTAGCAACTGCGGTCAAAAATGCAGTGCCACATCATTGCTGATTTTGGAAAAAGAAGTCTATGAGGATAAAGCCTTCAAGCAGCAGTTGATCGATGCTGCCGGCAGTATCGCCGTCGGTTCTTGCTGGAATTTTGAAAACAAAGTGGGGCCATTGATTCAACCCCCAAAGGGTGACCTCAAACGCGCGCTGACCCAACTCGAACCCGGTGAATCCTGGGCGCTTGCACCTAAAAATGTCTACAACAACCCTCACATGTGGACGCCGGGCATAAAATGGGGGGTACAGCCCGGAAGTTTCACGCATCTCACCGAGTTTTTCGGCCCACTTTTAGGGGTGATGTGTGCCGAAGATCTGGAGCATGCCATCGAAATGGTCAACCAGACCGGTTACGGATTGACGTCGGGTTTGGAGAGCCTTGATCGCCGGGAGCATGATTTTTGGAAGAAACGGATCAGAGCCGGAAATCTATACATCAATCGTCAAACCACGGGGGCCATTGTTTTGCGACAGCCTTTTGGGGGTATGGGCAAATCAGCGCTGGGGGGCGGCATCAAAGCCGGGGGACCCAACTACGTTTTTCAATTTATGGATTTTGAGGATGTCGGGTTTCCATCGGCAGGAGCCATTCAAAACGATCACGCCTTGTTGCAGCTGGCTCAGGAATGGAAACTGAAGCACGATTGGGGCCTGCCGGAGGCGTTTAAGACGGATCTTAACAAGGTTGTCCGGGCTGTCAAAAGCTATCTGTATCATTGGGAACAGGAATTCTCCCGAGAAAAAGATTACTTTCATCTGAGAGGGCAGGATAATGTGATTCGTTATTTCCCCATTGAGACAGTCGTCATTCGCATCCATCAGGACGATAGCCTGTTCGATGTACTGGCGAGAATCGCTGGGTCAAAGATTGCAGGATGCAAGACTTCCGTGAGCCTGCCCATAGGGTTGAACAATACGGTTACGACGTTTTTGTACAGTAGAAAAGGCCAGGGGTTTTTGGGTGATGTGCCAATCATCCGCCAGTCCGATGAAGATCTGATTGACATGATACCCGAGATTCATCGTATCCGTTATGCATCGCCGGATCGGGTGCCGGATAAAATATTTCAGGCAGCGGCAGCAACCGGATTTTTCATTTCTCGATCAAAGGTTTCCATGGAAGGAAGAATTGAGCTCTTGCAGTATTTCCAGGAACAAAGCATTTGCTTCAACTACCATCGATACGGCAATCTCGGTGAACGGGCGCTTAAAGAATAAAGGGGAGACTCAATTGAAGTTAGAATTGTTGGACGAACTATTTGCGATACACCGCTTCAGTCCTTCTGCCAGGATTCCGGATGGGATCTTTGGCGAAGCGTTTTTCAACATTGTTAAAACAGAAGAAGAACTTTCCATTGTTTGCCGGAATGCATTCACCCTGAATAGTGAACGGTTTAGTCAGGGTTGGTCGTGTATCAAGGTGTCAGGACCTTTGGATTTGAATACGACTGGAATTCTGGCAAAACTTTCAAAGGTGTTGGCGGAAGAACGGATCAGTATTTTTGCCACATCGACTTACGACACCGATTATATTTTGGTTAAGGCGGACAAGACAACTGAGGCGGTGGCAGCTCTAAATGACGCGGGTTTCCAGTTTATTTAATACTCAAGTTTAAGTAACATTTAATCCTTTTTAATACATTTCCGCTTCAGGTATGATTAAATTTTTGCTGAAAGAACTCGTGAATAAGGGCTCGTAAAGAAAGAACCTGGTCGGACTATAAATAAATGCTTCTGCTTTAACAGATGATTTTGTCCATAAAGTTTAATCGCGTATGGTTCTTTCAAAACGATCCCTAATCCACTCAGACAGCTTCCAGCCAAAAATTTAATCATACCTGAAGCTCCTTTGAGCTCAACTTGTTTCAAAAGACTAATTATTACAGATTTTGCACCTTTAAATTCGGCTAACATCTTTTAAACCACAAATTGGATTTGTCAAATGCAACATATTGATATCATAAAGCTTAAAAGTTACGGTGATACAAGGGGTGCGTTGTACAACATTCCCGGTTCGGAACTACAATTTCTCGATAAAATTCAAAATATCCATTTCGGAAAAATTCATCCAGATTCAATTCGCGGGAATCATTATCATCAAGGCAGAGAGATGTTAATCATTAGTTATTCAGATACTTGGACGTTGGCCTGGGCAAAAAAAGATTCAGCTGAAATTTCGAAAAAGGAATTTACAGGATCCGGAGCAGTATTGATTAAGGTCAACGAAGGGATCGTACATTCTATAAAAAATAATGGCCACAAGGATCTGGAAATCATTGCGTTCTCACAGAAGATATTTCCCAAAGAAGACCCAGATACATTCACCAGAATCCTTCTGACGTAGCGAATTTAATTTCTCAAAAGGAGCATCAATCCAAAAGAAAAGCCATACAAAATCGTATCTCTTTAAATTTAAAAATATATAGTTGCAAGGTACGAGGTGTCTGGATTTAAGCCATGACATAGAATGTGGTCGAAAAGTATAGCTCAAGCATTATTACTCAACCCGAGAGATGAAATATCCTTGACAATGGTATAGAGAAATATTAATTGATTTGTCAAATGATAGGGGATGGAGTCCCCCATTAACCGCACTTTTGGCTGATGACTCCTGCCGTGGAAAAATCCGGTGGGAGTGACTCAACTTAGCTCTCCCTGCACCAAGATCTCTTTATTACCTTCTTTCCCCCGGTTTTTCCCCGTATTAATTGAATTTAACGGTCATTGAACCATCGGATCTGAATTTCCAAGGAAAACGCATGCCCCATCACATTGACGGCAAACGGAATTTGGAAGCGTCAAATGATTGGCTCATATCCCTGTTGGATAAAGGCGTAAGTCTGGTTTCCGGTTTGGGTCCGGACTTCGAGCACGAGGCCAAAAAGCTGTCCGGCTTGAAAGAGCGCCTTAAGGACGGAAGATTCCACCTGGCAGTTCTCGGACAGTTCAAACGGGGCAAAAGTACCTTGCTGAACGCCCTAATCTCAGAGCCCATTCTGCCGGTATCCGTCATCCCCCTGACAGCCGTTCCCACGTTTATTCATTTCGGAGACGCTTCGATGATTAGGGTTCATTACGGTGATAATCGGAATGTGGAAGAATTTAGCGGCACATCGACGATGGACCGAACCGCCTTTCTCGTCAAATTCGTGACTGAGGAAGGTAACCCCAAAAACAGACTCGGCATCACCGAGGTCGAGGTGGTATTGCCAGCCTCGATTCTTTCCAAGGGGGTTGTACTTATCGACACGCCGGGCATTGGCTCGACATACCGTCACAACACTCAGGTTGCGTTGAATTTTTTGCAACAATGTGATGCCGCATTGTTTCTCATTTCAGCTGATCCGCCGATAACGGATGTAGAACTTGATTTTCTCCGGAAAGTCCGTCAAAAAGTGCCGCGACTATTTTTCGTTCTGAATAAGGTCGATTACCTGAATGCGGACGAATGTGATCAGGCGCTATCCTTTTTCAGAAAAATACTGGAAGAAAATTTGGAGGTTGACAAAGATATTCCAATCTTCTGTATCTCGTCCCGGCGAGGACTGGAAGCCAAAGTCAAGGAGAACGAAGAAGAATGGATAAAAAGCGGTGTAGCGGAACTTGAGACACATCTCATTGACTTTCTCGTTAAAGAAAAATTCTCCGCACTGTGCGAGGCTATCTCAAGGCGGGCAACAGATGCCGTGGAAGCCGCTTTGATGGGCGTTCGGATATCTTTGCGGGCACTCCATCTTCCGGGGAAAACGCTCGAAGAGAGGTTGTTGATGTTCGAAAAAAGTCTACGGCAGGCTGATCAGGACAGGCTGATCATCCAGGATATTTTGGAGGGTGACAAAAAACGGATGACGATGTTTCTCGAAGCTCAGGCCCAGGCATTAAGGGAAGAGGCTAAGGCCTTTCTAAAAGAGATGATGAACCGGGGATCACAGTCGGGGAGCTATGGAAAGTCCGTAAAAGCTCATGTACAGGACGCCTGGGCCGATTCGATTCCGGATTTTTTCGAGTACAAGCAGGCGGAGCTGAACGAGAGTGTTAAATCACGTTTACTGGATGCGCTCGCGCCGCACGAGCAGCGTACAGAACAACTCATCGAAGTCTTACGTAAAACCGCAGCTGATCTTTTTCAGGTGCCTTACCGGCCCCTGCACAGTGAAAATGCACTGAAAACCGCGAGACGGCCTTACTGGGTTTTGAACGCCTGGAACACAGATGCGCTTCCGATGTTAAAATCTATGGACCAGCGGCTGGACGACCTTGTGCGGCGAAACGTGGAAAATCTTCGATGGTCCACGATGCAAAATGTCAATATTTCCTTTGCAAGATTTGCATCCAGGATCAAGGAACGTTTGGAAGAAACCGTCGCCGCCACCCAGGGAGCTATGAAAACAGCCAACTCCCGGAAAAAAGATCATGGTGAAACCGTAGCCGAAGAGTTGTGTCGCCTTGAAAAAGTTGCCGGTGCATTGGAAGCTATGAAGGTTAGCTTAGAGAGATGAATTCCATTTCTCGACCTCCCGGATCCCGAGGGTAAACCAGCCCCCCCTTTGACAACTACTGGGAAATTCTCTACGATGGGTAGAAAATTTGATTCCATCCTCTATTGACGGGAGGCTGTTACGTATGGTTCTTGGAGAGCGTATGGGTAAAAAAAGCAGCCAGATAAAAATGACAAAAGTTCTGGCAAAACATGCGATATTTTTGTTGATAATTCAGACAAAGATCATATATTGGAGAGAATTTGTTCCCATAACCGAATAATGTGGTTGCATGGTTTTTTCTCGATATCTGAATCCTGTTTGGGTCGGGGAGTTTTTCTAAACAACCGCTACATGGATAATCTTTTTTTAAACCGCATGAACTCGTGGCAAGGGATCGTAAAGAAAAAACAGGAAGCTATCTTTGAAATATCAATAGGTTCTCTGCATCATTTTAAAATTCTTTTAAAGACACGATTTCGGTATTTGTCTGTTTTTTCTAACGATCCCTAAGCCACTCATACAGCATCCGATTTATAAAAAGATCATCCATTCCGCTATATTCAAGGATTTAGGAGAAAAACTCCCTGACCCCTCAATTAAATAGAAACCATTTGTTGCAAATTACAGGGTAGAAGGTAAATACAGGTACATGAGCACAAAAGAAAATATTACAACACCATCCGTGTCTTATTCCCACGATAAATCCCTTGAAGAGGTTCATAGTACCGTCAAGACTCAGCATCCCAAGTTATGGAAGCGCATATTTGCTTTTGCAGGCCCGGCCTATCTCGTTAGTGTGGGCTACATGGACCCGGGCAACTGGGCGACCGATCTGGAAGGGGGCTCACGCTTCGGCTATGCGCTGATCTGGGTGATTCTGATGTCGAACATGATGGCGGTGCTCTTGCAAACCTTGGCGGCCCGGCTCGGAATTGTCACCGGCAAGGATCTTGCGCAAGCCTGCCGATCAGAATATTCAAAATTGGCGTCATTTGTGCTTTGGATCCTGTGCGAAATCGCAATTGCTGCCATGGATCTCGCGGAAGTGCTGGGTACCATCCTCGGGTTGAATCTTCTCTTCGGCCTTCCCCTGCTCTGGGGGGCGCTCGTCACCCTATTCGATACGTTCCTGCTGCTTGCGATTCAGAAATTTGGGATTCGTAAAATGGAAGCGTTCATTCTGTCGCTGATCAGCGTCATTGCCGGTGGTTTCCTTGTCAACCTGTTTCTGGCGAAGCCGGATTGGGGCATGGCTGCAACCGGGCTGATCCCTTCCCTTCCAGTAGGGTCGCTATATATCATTATCGGGATCATTGGAGCTACCGTGATGCCGCACAATCTTTACCTGCACTCCTCCCTGGTGCAGACGCGCCGGGTATCGCGGATGGCTGATTCGAAAGCAGAGGCTTGCAAGTATAATCTCCTCGATTCCGCCATCGCTTTGAATGCGGCCTTTTTTGTCAATTCGGCGATCCTCGTCCTTGCAGCGGCTGTATTTTATCGAAACGGGATTGTCGTAACCGAGATTCAGCAGGCACATAAGTTGCTCGAACAACTTCTCGGCACCCAGGCCGCTCCCATTGCTTTCGGACTGGCACTGCTTGCAGCAGGCCAAAGCTCTACTTTGACGGGCACGCTGGCCGGACAAATCGTGATGGAAGGGTTTGTCAGGATTCGGCTAAGACCCTATCTTCGAAGACTGATCACGCGCTCTATCGCGTTGGTTCCGGCAGTCGTGGTCATTTCAATTTCAGGGGATCAGGGCACGTACAAACTGTTGATTCTCAGCCAGGTGATTCTCAGTTTACAGTTGCCGTTTGCCATCGTTCCGCTGGTACATTTTACGAACGATAAGTTGAAAATGGGTTCCTTTGCCAGCAAATTGTGGGTAAAGGTGTTGGCTTGGATTACCTCCGCCGTTATCATCGTGCTGAACGGCAAACTGGTGTTTGACCAGATCACGGAATGGGTCGAGCGCGGCGCTCCAATGATTGTAACAATTCTGGCCATTGGCATCGCGGCCGCGATTTCATTGTTTCTCGTTTACATATTAATACTTCCGTTGATTCGCGGGGAAAAGAGCTGGAAAGAAGAGAGACTAACCGGAGCCTCGAGAGTTATCGAGGGGATTGAAACACATCGATCGAAGCATATTGCAGTAGCCCTGGGGCGGGATGACGGGGATGCTGCAATTGTCAGCCGGGCCCTATCATTGGCAAAATCAGAAAAAGCGATGCTGACCCTGATCCATGTAGTCGATTCAGCTCCAGCGCAAGTCTACAGCAGCGATGTATATGACGAACATACGCGTGAGGATGAACAATACCTGCTGGAAATTGCGGAGGAGGTGCGCTCTTCCGGGGTTGCGGTGGAAATTGCGCTCCCCCATGGTGACCCCTCCAAGGAACTTATCAAATATGCCGCATCGCACAAAGTAGATATGTTGGTCATGGGGTCACACGGGCACCGTTTGCTGGGGGACCTTCTGTGGGGAGAGACCGTCGATCCGGTTCGTCACCAGGTGAAGATCCCGGTGCTCGTCGTACGATAAAAAAATCTGCACATCCCGGAAGGCGCAAGATTGAAAACTTGATAACACCATAAACTTGAAAATGTGCCTGTCAAATAAAATTTATGTCGGGGAAAATATACATCGTCTGAAGGGGTCCGGGAAAAATGTCTTGGAAAATATTGAAAATGAATATTAGTTCATTCGTATAAAAGTGAATATTGAGCCCAAATTTCCTATCATCTCGCAATCTTTCCTTCCATAATTATCAATTACTGTTTGATATCTAATAGTTTTTAAATCGCGACTTTTTCTAATTTTTCTTGACAGGTTGCACGTCGGTTGATAGTGAATGAGTATTCATTCATAATTAGCGTTCAATTCTCCCATAAAATTTCCGGGTCGGGGAGGTTAATCATAGATACCAAAGAAAAAATAAACGACAAATATCATCGGATCCTCGAAGCAGCCGTCAAGGTATTTGCCGAACAGGGTTTCTTTCAGTCAACGGTTTCCCAGATTGCAAGGGAAGCGGGGGTTGCCGATGGTACGATCTATCTGTATTTCAAAAATAAAGAAGATATCCTGGTCCAGTTTTTCAGTTACAAAGCCAGACAGGTTTTTGCCCGTTTCAGAGAGGAAGTTGACGGAGCAGATACTGCTGTAGATAAACTTCGCAACTTGATTCATCGACATCTCCAGGAATTCCAGAACGATAGGAACATGGCAATGGTCTATCGGGCTGAAACACACCAGAACAGGCGGCTGGTTGAAGAAGAAATAAAAGAGATGTCGAAGATGTATCTTGATATTGTCTCAGAAATTGTAGAGCAGGGCCAGGAAGAGGGAGCCATCCGAAGAGATTTATATCTGGGACTGGTGAAACGTTTTATTCTTGGCGCCGTGGATGAAGTGATCAACACGTGGCTCCACGCAGGTTCAAATTACGATCTCGTTACCATGGCAGATCCTCTATTAGACCTTTTTATGAGAGGAATCGCGCATAACGATGCCCGTGAATTTTGAGTGTGTATCTTCCATATATTAAATTGTGTGGCGTCATCAGAAAGAAGGAGAAATTAGAAAATGGTACAATACATCGCAGATAGAAGGGATGTCGATTTTGTCCTTCACGAACAAATGCAGGTTGAAGAACTTGGCGAAACCGAATTGTTTGCTGATTTTAATAAAAAGACGGTGGATATGATTGTATCCGAAGCACGCAATCTGGCGATTAAAGAAATTCTAATCACCCGGGAATTGGGTGATAAGGAAGGGTGCCAATTTGATAACGGGAAGGTAACCGTTCCGGAATCTTTTCACCGGGTTTACGGACTTTTAAAAGAAGGTGAGTGGGTGGCCATGACTGAAGATCCTGAATGGGGTGGACAGGGGATGCCCACAACGGTTGCAATGGCGGCCAATGATTACCTCGTGGGCGCAAACTATGCGTTTATGATATATCAGGGTCTTACGAACGGTGCCGGAAAATTGATTGAATCCTTTGGAAGCGAGAAGCAAAAACAACTCTTTCTTAAAAAAATGTACGCCGGAGAATGGACCGGCACGATGCTGCTTACGGAGCCTGAGGCCGGATCGGATGTGGGAGCGCTCAGCACATCCGCAGTCAAGAATGACGATGGGACCTATACGATTACCGGGAATAAAATTTTTATATCCGGAGGAGAACATGACCTGACCGAGAATATCATTCATCCGGTGCTGGCTCGCATTGAAGGTGCGCCGAAAGGAACCAAAGGGGTTTCACTATTTATTGTACCTAAAAAATGGGTCAATGACGACGGAAGTCTGGGCGAGTTCAATGACGTGGTTTGTACGGGTATTGAAGAGAAGATGGGAATACACGGAAATGCCACTTGTTCGCTTGTGCTTGGCGGCAAAGGAAATTGTAAGGGGCTGTTACTGGGAGAAGAGAACAAAGGTATGCGCGCCATGTTTTTGATGATGAATGAAGCCCGTCTGCTAGTGGGACTCCAGGGGTTGGCCTGTGCGTCGTCCGCTTACATGTATGCCGTGAATTATGCCAGAGAGCGGGTACAGGGTAAACATCTTTTGCAGATGATGGATAAGGACGCGCCATCGGTCCCCATTATTCAGCATCCTGATGTGCGGCGCCAACTCATGATGATGAAGGTATATGTTGAAGGGATACGAAGTCTTCTCTATTATGTCGGGATGTGTGAAGATAAGATTAAAATTTGTGAGGATGCGAAAGAAAAATTGACCTATCAGGGTATCATTGACATCCTCATACCCATTGCCAAAGGGTATGTCACCGATCGGGCTTTTGAGGTTTGTAGTCACGGTGTTCAGGTTTACGGCGGTTATGGGTATATCAGAGATTACCCCATGGAACAGCTGCTCAGGGATTGTCGAATCACCATGATCTATGAAGGAACAAACGGAATTCAGGCCATGGATCTTCTAGGGAGGAAACTGGGACTCAACAAAGGAAAACCGGTGATGGATCTTCTGGGAGAGATCCAAAAGATCATAGCCATGGCAAAGGATGCCCAGAGACTGGAAGACTTGGCCGCAAAAATGGAAAAGATCGTCGATAAACTGGGAGAGGTAGCCCTCCATATGGGAATGACAGCCATGTCGCCCAAAGTGATGAATGCCTTTGCCTTTGCCCACCCGTTTATGGAAGTTTGCGGAGATGTGGTCATGGCGTGGATGTTGCTCTGGCGGGCTGCGATTGCAAGCAAAAAACTGGAAAATGGCGCCAAGAAAAAAGATGCCGTCTTCTACCAGGGGCAAATCAAAAGCGCTGAATTTTTCATTTATTCGCTCCTTCCAATTTCCTTTGGCAAGATGAAAGCCATTCTGACCACCAACGGCGCGGCCGTAGAGATTACCGAGGATTCATTCGGGGGATAGTTTTGAGAGACGTAAAACACTTTATACGTTTTGATTAGTTTAGGAGTCGGGGAGTTTTATTGTAAATACAAATGTAAGTGTTCACGGGGTGTGCTCTTCCGTTTCACTTAGGTGTCTGCGTGTCTGGTCATTTCAAAGACTTAGCAGCGGTGGCATTCCTGCCCCCTCCGCGTTCTCCCGCAAAAAGGATGCGGGAGCCGCGGTCTCCCCCACTGCTAAGTCAATGAAATGACGAAGCCACTCCGCCAATATCGTTAAACGGAAAAGCACCCCCCATGAACACATGCAACACATGTCTATGAGCGGAATGGATCATCTTTTTTTGAAAAGCGTGTACTGTTTGAGTGGTTTAGGGATCGTTGGAAAGAACAGACGCATACCGGAACATTAGACAGCAAGAAAGTTTTTGACTTTAATCTCTCCCATTATTTGTATATTGAACTCTGTTCTTTCTTTACGATCCTTTAACCACGAGTTTACACGGTTTGAAAAAAAACATTATCCATGGAGCGAGTTGACAAATTAAAACACCCCGATTCTTCAATGAGTATTTATTTAAGGTTTGCAGCTTCTTAATCTAAAACAAGGCCAATACCATGAAAAAAGACGTCACACCATCTCAACTTAGGGAAAAGATTAGATCCGGGAATTGGACTGGCCCTACCAGCGGCGCTGCCACCGGATATATCCAGGCCAACCTGGTGATGTTGCCAAAAGACGCGGCATTTGAATTTTTGCTTTTCTGTGTCAGAAATCCAAAACCGTGTCCGATTCTGGACGTTCTGGAACCCGGCCAGGCGGAACCGACCATTGCACCGGGAGCGAATTTGCGCACCGATGTGCCGAAATATCGTATTTTTAGGCATGGAAATTTGGAAAATGAAGTGACGGATATCACGGATCTTTTTGACCGGGACATGGTCAGTTTTCTTTTGGGGTGCAGCTTTTCATTTGAAAACGCCCTCCTGGCGGCAGGGGTCCCTGTGAGGAATATTGAGGAAGGCAAAAATGTTTCCATGTATATCACTTCACGGACATGCCGGTCTGCCGGCCGATTCAATTCTCCCTTGGTGGTTTCCATGAGGCCAATGACAACGGAACAAGCGGTCCGTGCCACCCAGGTGACCACCCGGTTTCATCTCACTCACGGTGCACCGGTTCATTTGGGCGCTTCTCATGAAATCGGAATCAAAGATCTGAGTCAACCCGATTTCGGTGATCCGGTAGAGATCAAGCCCAAAGAGATTCCTGTATTCTGGGCTTGTGGCGTTACGTCCACACTGGCAGCGACTTCTGCCTCACTTCCCCTTGTGATTACTCATTCTCCGGGACATATGTTTGTATCGGATCTAAAAGATGAAGATCTGACGCTGTTGTAAGACCTAAAAGTATCGCATCCATTATTTTTGTACGTGCTTTGGGTGTGTGCTTTCCCGTGTAACGATATTGGCGGAGTGGCTTCGTTATTTCAATGGCTTAGCAGTGGGGGAGACCGCGGCTCCCGCCTGCTTTTTGCGGGAGAACGCGGAGGGGGCAGGAATGCCACCGCTGCTAAGTCATTGAAATGACCAGACACGCAGACACCTAAGTGAAACGGGGGAGCACACACCCAAAGCACGTACCTTTATGATACCTATCCTCTCGAGTAGTAAATAAAATCTTCTATGTTCCTGCTTGTTGACTTCACTTCGGACATAAAATATAGTCATAAACATTGTAATTAAAATGATTGGATCGTTAACCTATGACCTTAATTAAACGGGCGTTTGTTCCGGAATTGGAGGTGCGAAAATGAAGTCGTACACAAGGGCAATAGTAGCCATCATCGGTATGTTTGCTGTCATCGGGTTTTTAGTCCCCTCAGGAGCTTGGGCAGTGAAAGAGGTTAAAATCGGCGTGATCTATCCGTTGTCCGGCGGTGCGGCGGCAGCCGGACGCGAACTTCGCGCCGGTGCGGAACTGGCAGCGGAAATCGCCAATACGGTCATGGCGGATCTTCCCATGACCATGGCCAAAAACGCTGGAATCAAAAGCCTTGGGGGAGCCAAAATCGTACTCATTTTCAAGGATCACGAGGGAAATCCCACACTGGGTGCAGATCTGGCCAAGAAATTGATTTTGGACGACAAGGTGGACGGGATACTGGGATGCTATCACAGCTCCGTGACCAAAACCGTAAGTGCAGTCTGCGAACAGTACGGCATCCCCATGATCAACGGTTCGTCCACATCGCCGGATCTGACTCAACGCGGGTTTAAATGGTTCTGGCGGACTACGCCCCACGATAAATGGTTCACAAAAGACTTGTTTGAGCTGCTCAAAGGGTTGAGTGAAGGCAAGGTGCGCGGGGTATCTGCAGTATCTAAAAAAGAGTTGATGAATGTGGCGTCTGCCTGTGAAAAAACCGAATGGGGATCTCATGTATCCGGGCTTATCGGGGAACTCGCAAAGGAATATGGGTTTAAAATGAGAAAATCACTCCTTTATGCGGCCAAGTCTGCTGATCTTTCCAGCGAGGTTCGATCTTTGAAGGCTGCCCGTCCGGATGTGATGCTGTTTGCTTCCTATACGTCCGATGCCATACTCATGGTCAAGACGTTGAAAGCACAAAAAGCTCAGCCCAAAATCATCTGGGGCCAGGACGCCGGATTTGAAAAGCCGGAGTTTCGAGATACGCTGGGTGACGGTATCGTGGGAATTCTCACGCGGACCGTATTTCTTCCAAAAGTCGTGGAAATCAAGAAACTGGCCGGGCAGGTCAATGCGCTCTATAAAGCCAAAACCGGTAATGACCTGGGTGGCGCTTCGGCCAGAGCGTTTACCGGCTTGCAGACCTGGGTCCATGTTCTGGAAAAAGCAGGGTCCACGAAGCCGGCTGATATTCAGGCTGCCGCCAACGCCATCCATATTGCGGGAAATGAACTGGTGGTTCCCTGGGCCGGAATTAAATTTTCCACATCCGGCGATGAATTGGGACAAAATGTACTGGGTTCCGGGCTGATCGGCCAGTATCAGAAACAAATGGACGGCAACATCGGTCTGGAGATCGTCTATCCCTTTGATGTTTCGTCTGCAGACATGATCTATCCTTTCCCAAAATGGTAAAACTTTTTATCCCTGCCTTTTCCCTCAAGAAGGGGCAGGGTTTTATTTAATCTTTTGGGAATACTGCCGCTTCAGGGTATAATTAAATGTTTTCTGAAAGAACTCGTGAATAAGGGCTCGTAATGAAAGAACCCGCCCAGTCTATTCATAAATGCCTCTGCTTGAGCAGGGGTTTTCAGCCATAAAGTAAAATCGTCGATGGTACTTTCAAAACGATCCCTAATTCACTCGGACAGCTTCCAGCTAAAAATTTAATCATACCCTGAAGCTCCATTGGGACAGATTTATTTCATAGAACCAAAGGAATATGTGGTAAGTGTTCACGAGATGTGATTTCCCTTGGAACGATATCGGTGGAGTGGCTTCGTCATTTCATTGACTTAGCAGTGGGGGAGACCGCGGCTCCCGCAAGTTTTTTTCGGGAGAACGCGGAGGGGGCAGGAATGCCCCCGATGCTAAGTCTTTGAAATGACCAGCCACGTAGACGTCAGAGTGAAAAGGGAAACACGCCCCGTGAACATGGTCATTTTTGAGGAACAAACCATGGACATTTTGATCGGATCACTTGTGGCGGGCATTCTCATCGGCATGATCCTGGCGTTGGTGGCGTTGGGCCTGACCATCATCTTCGGGGTTATGGATATCGTCAATTTTGCCCATGGCGAGTTCCTCATGATCGGGATGTATACCGGCCTGTTAACCGCACAGGCAACGGGGATGGATCCGCTGTTGACTTTGCCCTTCTCGGCGTTGGTCGGTTTTCTCCTGGGGGTGACCTGTTACTATGGTTTTATCAAGTTTCTCATGAAAGGTCCGATGGTGGCTCAGCTGCTTGGAACATTCGGCTTAATGCTTTTCTTGAGAAACCTGGCCCTTTTGATCTTCGGATCCGAAGATCGTGGCCTGCATCAAGGGGTTCTTGTTGAAAAAAGTTTTGATATAGGAATGGGTGTGATTGTCCCGGCGACTAAACTGGCTGCAGCGGCGTTGTCTGTTGTCGCTTTTCTGGCCATATGGCTGCTCATGAATCGGACAAAGACAGGAAAAGCGCTGACTGCCACTGCTTTAAATGCGCAAGGGGCCCGATATATGGGCATTCCCACAGATCGAATGAACGCGCTTGCCTGGGGTATCGGGGTCGCATCGGTTACCATTGCCGGCGCGCTTTTGGTCAATTTCTGGTCCGTCAACCCGTTTGTGGGCCTTTTGTTTACCATGATTGCCTTTGCCATTGTTGCACTCGGAGGGTTTGGCAGCGTACCGGGGGCCTTTTTCGCCGGTCTGGTGGTCGGCTTGATCATGGAGATCCCCGGATTTTGGGATTTTTTGACATACACATTGAACTGGGATTGGATGATGGATGTTCCCATGACCTCTTTCAAATATACCGGTGTATACCTGGCCTATTTCATCATTATGGTGTTTCGCCCGAGAGGATTGTTTGGATGGAAACACTAAGAAGTGCATTTGATTTTTCCGATTTTCCGCGTTTGGATATCTCAATTGTCGGGATGGTTGCGATATTCTTGCTGGTGTTTCCTCTATTTTCCCATTCGGCTTTTGCCATGGCCACCATGATTCAATTTTTAATGTTTTCCCTTTACGGTATGGGATGGAATACCATCGGCGGGTACGGCGGGCAGGTGGATCTGGGAAAAGCACAGTACGTGGGTATCGGTGCCTATACCACGGCTGTACTGCTGATTCGATGGGACATCCCCTTCTGGTTTTCCATGCCGCTGGGCGTTTGCTTTGCCGTGGCCTGGTCTTTTATTATCGGCTATCCCCTGTTTCGATTAAAAGGACATTATTTTGCCATTGCCACCATTGCCACGTCACTGGTACTCATGGATCTTTTCGGGGTATGGGAATTTGTCGGGGCGGCCCGGGGACTGGAGATCAGCCCCATTAAATACCATCCCCCCGATTTTTGGCGGCTGATTTTCAAGGAAGACATCTATTATTATTATGTAATCTTAGGTTTTTTCTTTATAGGTATTTTATATGTCAACGGGTTCAGAAAATCACGCCTGGGATTTCAGCTCCGGTCTATCAAGGACAACGAAGATGTCGCGCGTTCTCTGGGGATTAATGTTCACTGGGCGAAGATAAAGACATATGCCATTGCAACGGCTTTCGTGAGCATCGTGGGGTCCTTTCATGCGTGCTATATCAAAAATATCGAACCCGAAGACACCATGAGCCTGGATATCTCTATTCTCATCGCTTTGATGGCCATGCTCGGCGGGGCCGGTTCTTTATGGGGACCTATCATTGGAGCGGCAGTTCTGATTCCGTTGAAGAGTTATCTTAAGGAATGGCTGGGAGCGACGGCCGGTCTGGCGGGAATCGATTTGGTTATTTATGCGATGATTATCATGCTGATTTCTGCATTGGAACCTCGAGGAATTTGGGGAATTGTGGAAAAACGTCGACGGAGAAAGAGACGATAATGGCCCTGTTGGAAGTTGAGCGTCTGACGAAAAACTTTGGAGGCCTGAGTGCCAACCAGGATATTTCTTTTTCCGTTCAAAAAGGAGAACTCGTCGGGCTTATCGGACCCAATGGGGCAGGCAAGACCACGCTTTTCAACTGTATTTCGGGGCTTTATCCGGTCAGTTCCGGCAGGGTTATTTTCGATGGGGTAGACATTACTTTTCTTAAAGCCCACGATATAGCCAGGCGGGGTCTGGCAAGAACATTTCAGATCTATGCGGCTTCCGGAGACTTGAATGTGGAAGAGAATGTGATGGTGGGGTGTTTTATGCGCACAGCATCGACCGCTAAAGCTAAAGACAGGGCGCGTGATATATTGAGAGAACTGAATCTCAGCGATCTTGGCAATGCACTGGTCAGTGAACTTCCGGTGTCCGCTCAAAAACGGGTAACCATGGCCACAGCCCTTGGATCCGGTCCAAAATTGTTGCTCCTGGACGAAGTGGCGGCGGGTCTTAACCCGAATGAAATCGAAGAGATCATGATAAATATTCGCCATATTCACGATGATCTCGGCGTTACCGTCATGCTCATCGAGCATGTGATGGAACTGGTGATGAATGTGAGCGATCGTGTGATGGTCCTGGACTATGGCCGGAAGATCGCCGATGGAGATCCGAAACACATTGCCAAAGATCCTGAAGTCATCAAAGCCTATCTGGGAGAACGTTTTATCCGGGATCATGGAAAAGTATCGGCGTAATCCGGATAAGCCGAAATCAAAAAAGATGAAAGAAAATAATAAGGTATTGAACACGGCTGAACATATTCTGGAAATCAAAGATATCAGGGTTCGTTACGCCGGGCTTCCGGTGATCCACGGACTTTCAATGAACGTGGATCGTGCGGAGACCGTTTGTGTGCTGGGTTCCAACGGTGCCGGGAAATCCACGCTGCTCAGGGCCATCATGGCAACCCAGCGCACCTTTGAGGGGAAGATTCTCTTCAAAGGAAATGAGATTCATCGGATGCAGACCGAGGATATTGTAAAACTCGGTATTATCTATGTGCCTGAAGAAAAAATGTTATTCGGTCCTCTCTCCGTCGAAGAAAACCTTGTTTTAGGTGCGTATGTTTTAGAGGCTAAACGTCAGGTCCAGCATAATCTTGAATTTGTTTATACCCTTTTTCCGCGTTTGAAAGATCGGAGAACTCAGGCGGCATCGACTCTGTCTGGCGGAGAACAGCAGATGGTCGCCATTGGTCGCGGTTTGATGTCGAATCCGGAGATTTTAATGCTTGATGAACCTTCTTTGGGGCTGGCGCCGATACTGGTGGATGAGGTTCTGGATACGGTAGGCCGCCTTAAAAAAGAAGGAATAACCATTCTTTTGGTAGAGCAGAACGTTCGGGAGGCCCTTGGTCTTGCCGACCGTGGGTATGTTATGCAAACGGGAAGGATTGTGGCGGAAGGCTCGGGAAAGGAGCTTCTTGACAGCGACTTATTTCGTTCGGCATTTTTGGGAATCTAAAAGGATTGATGATTAACGGGCTGTTGCCCAAATTTGAAAGCTCAATGCTTAATGATCAAAAAGCGGGGTGTTCTTATTTGTCAGATCGCTTCATGGATCATGCTTTTTTCTCAAAACGTGGAAACTCGTGGTTAAAGGATCCTAAAGAAATAACAGGTGTCGATATCATAACAATGGGTTCTTCTTGAAACAAATTTGTTCTTTTCAAGAAACATTTCGTTATGTGTCTGTTATTTCCAACGACCCCTAAACCACTCAAACAGTCCACGCTTTTCAAAAAAGATGACCCATTCCGCTCCCCGAGGCATAAGCTGAAATTAAAGCCATCGGGGTCGTAGCTGAAAGTGAAGACCCATGACCCATAACCTATAACCTATGACCATCCGGAGGAATCGATGATTATCGGTGTGGATACAGGCGGAACATTTACCGATTTCGTGTACAAAGACGGCGATAGTTGGGGGGTTTACAAGGTGCTTTCAACCCCCTCAAATCCGGATCAAGCTGTTCTGGAGGGCCTGAGGTATCTGTCCGAGGGAAAGAAAAAACAGATCGTACATGGTTCTACGGTGGCTACCAATGCCATTCTTGAAAGACATGGCGCCAGAACTGCATTGATCACTAACAAAGGGTTTGAAGACATCATCGAAATCGGACGCCAAAACCGGACTCGACTCTATGATCTGGCATACCGAAAGGAACCTCACATTATTCCTTCAGAATTAAGATTCGGTCTTCAAGGCAGAATTCTTCAAACCGGTGAAGCGCTTAAACCGCTGGATATGGAAACAGCCAAAGATATTGCTTTACACCTCAAGGAACTTGATATCGAATCCGTGGCTGTGTGCTTCCTTTTTTCCTATGTGAATTCCACCCATGAAAGGAAAGTAAAAGAATTGCTCGAACCTTATGGCTTCCAAATATCCTTGTCCCATGAGATCCTTGCTGAATTCAGAGAATTTGAAAGAACATCCACGACAGTGATCAATGCCTATGTTTCTCCTAAGATGCAGCGTTATATCGGGCATCTGACAGACAGTCTGGACGCAGGGGATACTCTGGGAATTATGCAGTCCAACGGCGGCAGCATTTCGGTCGAGACGGCCATGAGGGAATCGGTGAGAACCATTCTTTCCGGACCTGCCGGAGGAGCGGTGGGGGCCTACGAAATCGGCAAGATGGCCGGCTACACCAAACTGATCACCTTTGATATGGGAGGCACATCAACGGATGTTTCATTGATAGACAACGACCTGTCATTGACATTCGAATCCAGCATTTCCGGTTATCCTGTCAAGGTACCGATGATCGACATCCATACGGTGGGTGCCGGCGGCGGTTCTATTGCGAGATTGGATGAAGCCGGGGCCCTTAAGGTCGGTCCCGAGAGTGCCGGTGCGGAACCCGGTCCCATCTGTTACGGCAAGGGAGACAGCATCACCGTCACCGATGCCAATCTTTATCTGGAAAGACTGATTCCGGAGCATTTTCTCGGGGGCGGAATGATTTTAAAAGATGACAAACTGCCGTCGTATTTTGAGAACATGGCCCAAAAAGTACGGTTGTCTTCTCTGGAACTGGCTGAAGGCATCCTGGATGTTGCCAACACGGCCATGGAACGGGCCATACGTGTCATTTCAGTGGAAAGGGGATACGATCCCAGGGAATTTACACTTTTTTCCTTTGGCGGCGCCGGCGGGATGCATGCGGCATTTTTGGCCCGCCTCTTGAGCATACCCAAAGTGCTGCTTCCTCAAAACCCTGGGATCCTCTCTGCCATCGGAATGATCATGGCCGATGTCATTAAGGATTACTCACTGACCATCATGCGAAATCAAGTAAATGTCACCTCAACGTTTTTGTCCGATCAATTCATGGAAATAGAGAAACGAGGAAGGAAAGATCTCGAGTGCGAAGGAATTCCCGACGACGGTATCGACCTCGAAAAATATCTCGACATGAGGTATGAAGGCCAGTCTTATGAAATCATCGTCCCGTTTGATCATGATTATATTGAAAGGTTCCATGCGCTCCATGAAAAAACATACGGATACAGAAATGAAGATAAAATTATCGAAATTGTGAATATTCGTCTTCGGGCACGAGGGGTGCCGGAAAAACCACGTTTTCAAAAGTCGGAGAAAATGGTAAAAGCGCCGCCTTCTGATGCCTTTTTAGGAGAAAAGGACGTCGTATTCGATGGAAACCGAATACCGACAAAAATCGTTGCCAGAGATAATCTGAGGAGCGGAAACCGACTCGATGGACCGGTTATTATGGTGGAATATTCTTCAACCATTGTCATTCCGCCGTTTGCATCGGCATATGTAGATGAATACGGCAATATTATCATGGAGATCAACTAATTTGGAAAAAGAGGATCTGAAACTAACTGCCACGAAGTCACGAAGATACGAAGTATATATATGAAGGATCGGGGAGTTTTCTTAGGCAGTCGCTCCATGGATAATGCTTTTTTTCAACCCGTGTAAACTCGTGGTAAAGTATCGTAAAGAAAGAACAGAAATCAATATAAAAACAATGGATTCGACTTGAGACAAACACTTTCTTTATATTGAAATGTTTCGGTATCCGTCTGTTCTTTCTAACGACCCCTAAGCCACTCAAACAGTACACGCTTTTCAAAAAAGATGATCCACTACGCTCTCCGAGCCGGAGGCTCATATATATTGCTATTTTTTCTTGGTGCCTTGGTGTCTTTGTGGCTCTAAGAATTTAATAAGAAATAAAGATGCTGATTAAAAAGGGAAGAATAGGGGGCAAACATGAAAGTGAATCCAATCCTTTTGGAGGTCTTTAAAAATCGATTTGCTTCCATCTCGGAAGAGATGGGGGTCACCCTGACCCGGACGGCTTTTTCTCCCAATATAAAGGAACGTCGGGATCTGTCGTGCGCCGTGTTTGATCACACTGGCGACATGATTGCCCAGGCGGCTCATATCCCTGTACATCTGGGTTCCATGCCCATGTCGGTCAAGGCAGCTATCGAGAGTGTAAAATGGGAAAAAGGGGATATGGTCATTCTGAACGATCCGTTTAAAGGGGGAACCCATCTGCCCGATATTACCCTTGTATCGGCTGTTTTTGCAAAAAGTGAAAATCCTGTTTTTTTCGTTGCCAACAGGGCGCATCATGCGGATGTGGGAGGGATGACTCCCGGGTCCATGCCTCTTTCCACTTCGATTTTTCAAGAAGGTCTTATCATTCCGGCTTTGAAATTGGTGGAAAAAGGAACCATCGACAAGAAGATCATGAGCTTTTTGCTGAATAATGTTCGAACACCGGTGGAACGGGAAGGGGACTTTGCCGCTCAGATCATGGCCAATATCACGGGTGTGCGAAGAACCGAAGAACTTATTGCAAAATACAGTATAGAAAAGACCCGGTTTTATGCGGGAGCCCTGTTGGACTATGCCGAGCGACTGACGCGAAAGACCATCCAGGAAATTCCGGATGGCATTTACACCTTCGAGGACTTTATGGACGACGACGGCATTTCGGATCACAACATAAAACTTCAGGTTAAAATTACGATTTACAATGATACGGCAACCCTTGATTTTAGCGGATGTGACCTTCAGGTTCACGGGAGTATCAATGCGGTATACGCCATCACCCTTTCAGCGGTTCTTTATGTTTTTCGTTCTTTGGTTTCAACAGACATTCCCACCAATGCCGGATGTATGAGGCCCATCAGAGTTCTGACGCGAAAAGGAACCATTGTGGACGCCTGTTTTCCGGCGGCCGTAGCCGGAGGAAATGTGGAATTGTCCCAGCGGATCGTTGATGTGGTATTGGGGGCCCTTTCTCAAGCTGTTCCGGATAAGATCCCTGCCGCCAGCCAGGGTACCATGAACAACGTGACCGTCGGAGGTGTCGACTCCCGAAACAACCGTCCTTTTGCATATTACGAGACCATTGCTGGCGGACTTGGCGCATCTTTAAAATGTGATGGAGAAAGTGCCGTTCATTGCCACATGACCAACACCTTGAACACGCCGGTAGAGGCCCTGGAATACAGTTATCCCTTTCTTGTGAAGGAGTACTCCATACGTCGCAAAACCGGCGGAAACGGCCGACACAAAGGCGGGGATGGCATTGTTCGCGAAATTGAATTGCTCACAGACGCTGAAGTGACGGTTCTGTCTGAAAGAAGAAAGATCCCGCCTTATGGGCTTTTTGGAGGAAAACCGGGTGCTGTGGGGAAAAACATTATTTTCAGAAAAAAATTACAGGAGCAAAAGGGAGGAAAGTTTTTCGTATCGTTAAACAAAGGAGACCGTCTTCGTATCGAGACTCCCGGTGGAGGCGGGTATGGCGATCCGGAATAAAAAAAAGAGGTTCTTCTCCAATTTAGTTGGAGAAGAGGGGTCAAGGATTCAAGGGTTTGCTTTTAAGAGACTTTATCAGCGCCTTTAACATTCTTTCGATTTCCGCGATGTCTTTTTTAGTGTGCCCAATCCACCTTTTTCAATTAAATCTAAATCCTCTGCTAATAATATCTACGTTTCCAATTCGCAAACAGAACCATAAGATATGTAAAGCATCCTAACGTAATCCAAGGTTGTCTTTCTTCCTTATCCTTCTGCTCTTTATAATTCTTTAGCCTTTCACTCGAACCCTTGAATCCTTGACCCCTTGTACCCTTTGGGATCACACCTACTCAATTGGAGGTGACACATTTATCTTACCTCAATTAACTACAACTAATCGGGAGATGATCCAAAAAAGATTATTTATCCTGATATGTTTCTTTTGTCAAAAATGTACAAATGAGTGATAAAACAGCAGCCCCAAGAAGAATATAGATGAGCAAGGAGTAGGCCTCGAGGGAATATCCTCCGGTATCGGATTTCGGATATGCATCCAATACCCTCCCCAAAAGGGGCATAAAAACGGCACCGCCCAGGAAAGGAAAGAGATTTACCATACCGGTTGAAGTTCCGGCAATTTCCATGGGAAAAAGCTCTTTGATAATGGTAAATCCGAAAATAACGACGGATGAGGAACATATTGAAAAAATAAAAAACAGGATATACAGGGTGATATGTGGAAGGCCGGTGGGGTAAATGCTTAAAAATGTGAGTTCTATAACCAGCACCAGGTTACACAGAATAAACGGCTTTTTCCGGCTTTTCATGACCTTGTCCGACAAGAATCCTAACGGAGGGCTTCCGATAATCATGCCCCATGCAATCATACTGAGCACTGTACCGGCCTGTGCCCGGCTCAT
>Ga0210124_1000341_pt1 | contig 25059 bp, 22 predicted proteins | sample Muzzi_PWC_D2_FD_185554 | JGI IMG/M metagenome (GOLD analysis project Ga0210124, IMG submission 185554) | Wetland microbial communities from San Francisco Bay, California, USA, that impact long-term carbon sequestration - Muzzi_PWC_D2 (SPAdes) | ecosystem: Environmental > Aquatic > Marine >... | reverse complement strand
AATCAAGGAGACGGTGTGATTCATCCGGTTGCTTGGCTAGCCTGGGTAAGCGCCATGCTGGTCACTCTCTCCATGACCCGTAACCCCCTTTACCTGGGCCTGATTTTGGTATGGATTGCGTTTGTAACCATTGCTATACGTCCTCTTGCTTCTGCCACATCGCCTATTCCCATTTCTCCGGTACGTTTTGCTTTGGTCGTAGTCACGTTATCGACGGTGTTCAACGGAATCACCGTCCATGTTGGTCGTACAGTGCTGTTTCGCTTGCCTGGATTTCTTCCCATTTTAGGGGGTATCATAACCCTGGAAGCCCTGGCCTTTGGTTTTTTGAATGGGGTGGTACTCTCCGGTATCTTTGCTGCCTTTACGGTTCTCAATAGAGTGTTACCTATTCAGGCCATCGTTCGCTTGATTCCCCAGGCATTTTATCCGGTAGCGGTGGTCGTTTCCATTGCAGTGAGCTTTGTGCCTGCCACATTACACCAATTTCAGCAAATCCGCCAAGCGCAGGCTGTACGCGGCCATCGAGTACGTGGCTTACGAGACTGGCTGCCGCTGATAGTGCCCTTACTGGTTGGTGGCCTGGAACGTGCCTTACAATTGGCCGAAGCAATGACCGCTCGGGGCTTTGCCAGCACAGATACACAAAGAGCCAATAGCGTTCAGGCACAAGGGACTATCATTGCAGGTTTGATTTTGCTGCTTGGCGGCTGGTTACTGCGCTTGATGTGGGGACAAGCCCTATTAGGTCTGACCGTCTTGCTGACTGGGGTTGGTTTGATAGGGGGGACAGTATGGCTTGCTGGACGTCAGGTTCCTCGCACGGTTTATCGACCCCAGCCGTGGGCCAGAAATGATTGGAGTGTCGTGTTGGGGGCCGGGGTAACAGCGATGACATTCTTGTTCTCCTGGCCTGGATTGGACCGCAGTTCCATTTTCTATTATCCTTATCCAACCCTAGTGTGGCCTGGTTTTCATCCCATCCTGGCTGTCGCAACTTTAGGATTGCTCGTGCCGGGCCTGCTTTTGCTTCGCCAACGTAATGATACGATCGGAAGGGTTTTGCGAAGAATGGTAGCGGAGAGGGCTTAGAATGATAACCTTCAACCACGTCAGTTACACATACCCCGATGCTTCGCAACCGGCTCTGCGTCAGATTAACCTGCACTTGCCAGAAGGGGAGTTTACATTGGTGGTTGGGCCGTCGGGCGCGGGTAAGTCCACCTTACTACGCTGTATAAACGGTCTGGTGCCTCATTTTAGTGGCGGTACTATTAAGGGGAGCATCAGCGTGAACAGTCTTGATCCGATTCAGGCAACACCACAAGTCATGAGTCGACATGTAGGCTTTGTTTTTCAAGACCCCGAAGCACAATTTGTTGTGGATAGAGTTGAAGATGAGATTGCCTTTGCTTTGGAAAATGCCGCGATGCCACCTCAAGAAATGCGTATCCGGGTTGAGGAAGTCCTCGACTTACTGGATCTGGCGGCTCTTCGCCAACGTCGTCTGGATACTCTTTCGGGCGGCGAACGCCAGCGAGTCGCCATTGCGGCTGCTTTGGCCTTTCGACCTCAGGTATTGGTACTGGACGAACCCACTTCCCAACTCGATCCCAAATCGGCGGAAGACGTGTTACAAGCGCTGGTTCGTCTGAACAGCGACCTGGGCCTCACCATATTATTGGCTGAGCATCGTTTAGAGCGAGTACTGCCATTTGTTGATCGGATTGTTTATTTACCCTCCAACGGCAGTGAGGTAATATCAGGACCACCGCGGGAGATTTTACCCCGGATAGAATTAAACCCACCGTTAGTAAAACTGGCTCAAGCTCTAAATTGGGAGCCGCTGCCCCTGACCATCAAAGAGGGCCGGCGTTTAAGCCAGCAGTGGTCAGAGGGCAAGACATTTAGCCCCAAACAAGAGGTGCCCACGTCTCAGCCAGATAAGCCCTACCTTCAAGCCCACAACGTCGAAATATTGTACGATAATCAGCCGGTGGTGAGAGGCGTTGACCTGAAGCTATGGCCCGGCGAAATTGTGGCCTTGATGGGGCGAAATGGGGCCGGTAAAACCACCCTTCTAAAAAGCTTGGTAGGGCTGATTCGCCCCAAACGAGGACAGATTACAGTGGCGAATCAGGATGTTGCCAAATCTGATGTCGCTCAAATATGCCGATATGTTGGGTATTTGCCCCAAGACCCAAATGCCTTACTTTTTGCCGATACAGTTCTGGACGAACTGCTGATTACCTTGCGTAATCACGGAATACAAGCTGGTGGTTCAGCCGGGGCTATATCTCCTCAAGAGCTGCTCGAACGGCTAGGGTTGGCCGATAAAGCCCATCTGTACCCACGAGACTTGAGCACCGGCGAACGGCAGCGGGTCGCGCTTGGGGCAATAATGGTGACCCGGCCTGGGGCGCTTCTCTTAGATGAACCAACCCGGGGTTTGGATTACCTTGCCAAACGAAGGCTGTTGGAATTGCTCAAAAGCTGGCGCGATGACGGGATGGCAATCTTATTGGTCACTCATGATGTGGAATTGGCTGCCGCTGCCGCTGACCGTGTCTTGTTGATGAGCCAGGGTGAAGTCATCGCTAATGGAACACCCGGCAATGTTTTGGGAAGCTCCCCCTTGTTTGCCCCCCAGATAGCCCGCCTTTTTCCGAACACAGGCTGGCTATCTGTAAATGATGTGTTGGAGTCTCTGATGTAATAGTAAGTGTCAACCACTTGCCAAGTCCGATATAGGTCTTTTTAGGAACGCAGATAGCGCAGATTGGTCGCTGATTTCCGCAGATAAATTTCTTTCTCATTGTTTATCTAATGACGTGCTGTTTCGTAAATTTTACGTGCAATTTGTGGTTTAGGGCCAAAATTAAGTACTAACCCAACCTCAATATCAGTAGCTTTGAGATAGTTTAGCAATTGTGCTTCATGATCTGGCGCAATAGACTCGGCTGCTTTCAATTCGAGAATGACTAGGTTATTGATTAACAAATCCGCGTAGTATTTACCAACCATAATATCATCATAGTATACTTTGATCGGTGCCTGCTGTACTACCTGGTAGCCACGTTTACGTAGTTCGTGCGCCAATGCATTTTCTTTCATATACTTTCTCCAAAAAACCATATCCGAGCGCATTATACACCTGATAGAACGCGTTGATGATTACGCTGGTTAGTTCGCTATGTTTGTAGCTCACAATCCTCCTAAAAAGTATCGTTGTTGAATAATATGCCAGCAAATCAGCGAGAATCTGCATTTATCAGCGTCCTATCCATCAGACTGGCATAGATGAATTCAGGGCTAGAGCATTTTCGGTCGTTATATCTTGGCCCGGCGCAGCCGCAGGCTGTTTCCTACAACTGTTACCGAACTAAAGGCCATGGCAAAGGCAGCCGCGATGGGATGAAGTTCGCGTAGATAAATCGGTAGGCTGGGGAAGAAGGCCAACGCCCCGGCAGCCACCGGTATGAGCAGTACATTGTAGGCAAAGGCCCAGAATAGGTTTTGCTTGATGGTTCCCATTGTGGCCCGGCTTAGATGGATAGCCTTGGAGACGCCGCGCAAATCGCCACTAATCAGGGTGATGCCCGCAGTTTCCATGGCTACATCTGCCCCGGTGCCAATGGCGATACCCACATCGGCTTGAGCCAAGGCAGGTGCATCATTAATACCATCACCGACCATTGCTACTGTCAGCCCCTCTTCTTGCAACTTGGCAACGTTGGTGGCCTTATCACCGGGCAGTACTTCGGCCAATACTCGGTCCACCCCCACTTCATGAGCGATTGCCTGTGCAGTGGCTTGGTTGTCGCCGGTCATCATCACCACCTGCAACCCCATCTTCTTGAGATCGGCGATGGCGGCTTTTGAGCCATCTTTAATGGTATCGGCAATACCGATAACGCCGGTAGCTTGCCCATCAACGGCAACCCACATGGCTGTTTTAGCCTCGTTTTGCAGTTGTTCGACCTTTAGCCCAAGGCCGTTCAGCCCCACATTCTCTCGCTCCATCAAGCGTTGATTGCCTAACAATACCTTTTTTCCTTCAATCTCAGCCGCGACGCCATGTCCGGCGATGGCCTGAAAATCAGTCGGTTCGCTCAACCTTAAGCCTTGTTCCCGAGCCGCCCGGACAATAGCTTCGCCCAACGGATGCTCCGAGCCTCGCTCAACCGAGGCAGCCAACCATAGGATTTTAGATTTGCGATTTACGATTTGCGATTGATGGCTGGATGTCAGAGTGAAATCTAAAATCCGAAATCCAAAATCGGAAATCACGATATCGGTTACTGCCGGTTCGCCTTTGGTGATGGTGCCGGTTTTGTCTAAGACGACTGCTTGCAAGGTGTGAGCCTGTTCCAGCGCCGCGCTATTTTTGAAAAGAATACCCTGACTGGCTCCTTTGCCCATCCCCACCACAATTGCTGTTGGTGTCGCCAAACCCAAGGCGCAGGGACAAGCAATAACCAACACAGCAACCAAACGGATGAGCGCAGGCGTAAAACCCGCCCCGCCAACCCACCAAGTCAGAAAGGTTAAGAGAGCAATGGCAATTACCGTTGGCACAAAGATGGCTGACACTTTGTCGGCTATAGCCTGGATAGGCGCTTTGGAGCCTTGCGCTTCTTCTACCAAGCGTACAATTTGAGCCAAAGCCGTCTCCCGACCAATCTTTGTGGCTTCAAACTTGAGCAAGCCCTGTTTATTGAGTGTTGCCCCAATAACCTCGTCACCTACTTTTTTATCAACGGGCAGACTCTCGCCGGTTAACAGTGACTCATCTACGGCGGAGTGACCGCTAACGACCACCCCATCGACCGGGATTTTCTCGCCGGGCCGAACAATGACGGTATCGCCAACCTGAACCTGGTCAATAGGGATATCGATTTCTGTGCCATTACGTTCAATGCGAGCCGTCTTAGCTTGCAATCCCATTAAGGCCTTGATGGCTTCGCTGGTTTTACCCTTGGCCCGTACCTCCAGCAGCTTGCCAATCTTTATCAGGGTAATAATTGCTGCGGACGTTTCAAAATAAACGTGTCCGCCCAGTAATCCCCCTGTGACCACAATTGAGTAAAAGTAAGCCACAGAGGAACCCAGGGCCACCAATACATCCATGTTGGCCGATTTATTGCGGAGGCTCTTGAAGCCACCCACGTAATAATCCCAGCCGGTGTAAAACTGGACCGGGGTTGCCAGCAAAAGAAAGAGGTAGTTGACCCAGACAGCATGCGCCCATTGCCCAACCAGCCCAAAATCACGGGCCATACTGAACAAGAATAAAGGCACTGTGAATATCACACCGACCCACAGCTTGCGCGTTTGTTCTCGGATTTCTCGCTCGCGGGCTTCTTTCTCGGCATCAACTAATGCCTCATCCGAGTCAGCCGCCACCACGCCATATCCGGCCTGTTCAATGGCGGCCACCATATCGACCCGCGTGACAACCCCAGGAATGTACTTCACCGTTGCCTTTTCCGTGGCGAAATTGACGGTTGCCTCCAAGATACCGGGTACTTTCTGATTGAGGGTGCGTTCAATGGTATTGACACAGTTGGCACACGTCATCCCGGTGATGGGTAGCTCTAAGGTCGCTATCGGGACTTCGTACCCTGCTTTGGCAATTCGTTCAATCATCGCCTGGGGTGTTGCCATAGCCGGGTCGTATGACACAGTCACTTTTTCAGTACTGAAATTAACGGCGGCATCCGTGACGCCGCCAACTTTTTTTACATTTCTTTCAACGGTTGCCACGCAGTTGGCACAGGTCATGCCAAGTACGGGCATCGTAATTTGCTTTTCAGATGACATTAGAATGCCTCGTTATTAGTTATTCTCCAACACCATTAATAATATATCTTCAACTGCTTCTGTGGGTTGTGGCCCAATAAAACGTTGGACCTCATTCCCATTACGGTCAAATATCAATGTGGTAGGATGGCCTGGAATACGATATGCTTGCATGATACCTGGGCCATCACCCTCATTAGCATTGATGCGTTTGACAACAATCTGGTTGTCATATCTTTCTTCAAGCCCATCCACGATGGGAGCCATCTTAGCTCAAGGGGATCACCCTTCTGTGTAAATATAAACCAATGTTGGTTTGTTGTCTTCAGCTAAAACAGGCGTGGTATTTTCGCCACAGCCTGCAAGTAGGACAACAAAGATGGCAATGAATGCAAGGTGTTTCAAAGAAATCTTCATCGAACAAAATCAATGCGACACTATGAGGAAGAGTTATTGACTCTTCCTCACGTAGCTCCTCTGCTCTAGTTATCTGGTGGGTAGTTAATCTCTTCTAGCAACGCTTTGATGTTATCCCAGGTCAAGGGTGGTTCTTCCCATTCTACAGTGACCGTTTGAGTGTTCTCGACGGCCACCACACTTTTGACCCCTTGTAACTCGCTGACTTCATTTTGAATGGTATGGACACAATGTCCACAGGAAATATTGGGTACTTTGAACGTTTTGGTTTGCATAGTTTTTCTCCTTAAGAGTATTATTTTGATTTGGCGTTGAATACATCAACAATTTCACTAATGACCCGCTCTCGCTCGCTGGGATTATCGCCTTGAATGGCGGTGATGACGCAGGTATGCAAGTGACGGTCGAGGACTAGGGTACTCACTTTTTGGAGCGCAGATTCAATCGCGTCGATTTGACTGACGATGTCGATGCAGTAGGCGCCATTTTCAACCATCTTGGTGACGCCTCGCACATGTCCCTCAATGCTTTTGAGCCGGTTAACGATTTTAGTAGTTTCTTCATCCATAATAATGACGCCTATTCTAGTTTTATCTTACCCCCTCCCCCCTGGGGGGGGATATCTATTGAGAATGATAGCACAAACCGGTGGAGATGTCAAGCGATATTTTTGGGGATTGCAAGAAAAAAGCCGTGGGCGTGGCACACCCACGGCTTTAAAAAGAGGAGGAACAAGGAGGTAAGCTTCTTATCTTACGGCCTCAACCTGTACTTCTTCTATCCCGTCTTCTTCATAGCGGCTGGGACACTTCAGCAGTAAAGTTTGGGCTGTAAATGCCGTGCCGTCATATTTGCCTTCCAAAATTGCGTCTGCGTCTTGACGCATTTGGTCCGGTTTGGGGCCGTTAAAGATCACAGGCATCCTTTGACCAGTGTCACTGATAACCTCAAAGGTTAAGATTAAATCACGGTTGTTGAAATTGATGGTGGCTTCGTCTACCTTGCCGGTCACTCGCACCGTACGATTTTCGATAGCGGTACCCTTGGCATACAACTCATCTATAGTTAAAAAGTAGGCCGATGAACTCTGTACACCGGTATAAATCAAGTAAACAACGGCCAGGGCAACAATTACCCCACCGACGATAAATTTGGTTTTTTTATTAGCAGCACCCCCTTTAACTTGTATAGATGGCACGGTTGTCGATTGAGCCATTATGGTTCTTGCTCCTTTCATTGTGGTTTTTTGTGGCACAGCACACAATCTTCATCACTAAACCCGGCGTCCCAGTGACTTTCCGGCTGCAAGTCCTGGTCATGACATTTCGTACATTGTTCACGTCCTTCTAGTTTATGGGTAATGGGGCTGGGGCCAAGTTTGTCCGCTTCGGTTGAGTGGCAAAACTGGCATTTGAGCAGGTCATAATCGGCATGGTCTTCCGGGTTTGGAATGGGGCCGTCGGCACCATGACACTCAAGGCAATTCTCGCGCCCCCCCAGTGGATGTGATATCATCGGCACATTGACCGGCAACAATTCTCCACCTATGGGTGTGACTGTTGGGGTCGGGGTAGGGCGTGGAGTGTTTGTTGGAGTGGGTGTAGCTCGTACAAATACTTGGGCTGTCTCTGCCGGGGGAATTGTTGTAATGGCTGTTTGTTCAAACGTAACAAAGGAATACAACCCAAGCAGCCCAATCACTGTCACGGTGGCTGCTACCGGCATAAAAACACGTTCCCGCTCGCGCCGAACGACCAGCGATGGCCGCGAAAATATCCGACCTGCCTCAATATCTTCCAATTCAGCTTCGTGTTCGGCCACCATTTGGTTACGGCTCAATTTTCCGGTAAACATTGCGCGGTTAAAGGTTTTTAGGTGAACCCAATATACGTGCCAAATGATAATTGCCAGAAAGGCCAGCAAAGCTTCAGCGCTATGCGCGGCCCGGGCCGCTGGAACAAACTGTCCCGGAAAGAGATTAGTGGTGGCGATAGGATTCCAGAGCATAAAGCCGGTCAAGGCCATCAGGACCCCACCCCAGAGTACAGCCCAATATTCCATTTTCTCGGCAAAGTTGTAGCGAGGTAGTTTGGGATGCTCAGCTATGAGGCCAAAATAATACCGAACGCTATTAATGATGTCTTTACCATCCTGTAACGTGGGCATCATGGTTGGCCGAACGCGCAGCACAAAAATTTTGTAAGCCACCGCGATGAAGTGATAAATCATCACCCCCATAAAAATAACTGCTGCCCAGCGATGAATGATACGGACTGTTTCGATGCCACCAAGTGAGGTGATTATAAACTCAGCCCAATTGGTCAAGGCATATCGCTGTGGCAAGCCGGTGATAACCAGCACCATGAACGAAAGAGTCATGATCCAATGTTCGAGGCGCTGCGCAATGGAAAAGCGGGTGTATCTGGATTCTTGGGCGGTCATCATTCACCCCCTGTTCTTTCATCAGACTTGACCCGATGGAGAAATCGGCTGCCCGCATCAATAACAACGTATAGACCCATAAATCCAAGAACAGCCGGGATCATGATTTTGTAAAACAGGTCAACAAAATAGACCAACGGATATTTTTCAATGTCCGGCTCGTAGTGGCTGAGCCAACTGGCCGAAAAGTTTTTGTTGGCATCAGGATGACATTTTTGGCAGGTTTTCAATAGATTTGTACGGAATACCTGCGATTGGGGATCATCGACCTTTTTCATGTTATGGACCCCGTGACAATCATAACAAACAGCCTTGTTGGTAGGTAGGTCTGGTGATTGGCGCTCAAAAAGAGTCACGGTGGTTCCGTGGAAATCAGCCACGTAGGTATCAAAAACGTGGGTTGAAATGCCATATTTATCCATAAGCGCCGCATCCGCGTGACATTTGGCGCATAGTTCGGGTGAATTTAAACGAAAGGTGGTGGTCCGTGGGTCCTCCTGGTTGTGAACCCCATGACAGTCAATACAGGTAGGGACGTCGGTGTTGCTTTCGTCAACCAGCGCATGACCGTGCACACTGTCCAGATATTCATCATAAATAGCCGAATGGCATTTGGAACAAGTTTCTGGGATTTTGGTCCGAGGCTCATTTGGTGGGGTGGTGTTGTGGGCGCCATGACAATCGGTGCAGATAGCGGCATCCCAGTTGCCCCCGGCAAGCTGTGCTGCATGCACGCTGTCTAGGGTTTTTTCATACACCTCGTTATGACATTCTCGACAGGTTGGATATTGCTCAAGCGCATAGAAACGAGCGCTCTTGACTGTTAGAGGCGGATGAGGATAGTCGGTAATATTTGAGTGACAATCGGTACAGACCATTTCCTGTTGGCCGTGTACCGAGTTTTCAAAAGCAGTTGGATCGACATATAGAGACCAAACTTCACCTGATGCGAACTCGTCAGTTAAATCAGGACGACTATGGCAAGCCAAACAATCCTCATTGTCGAGGACTTGTGCTGTTGGTTCATCGGCCAGAACAGGTCTGGCAAGTATCAATAAAAATAGAGATATAAGGGTAGCAAAGGTTATACGACTCAATCGTCGCTTCATTTTGTCTGCCTCGTCTTTGAAGCCAAGACACCCAAACAAACACCCTTTGTGTTCTAGGCTTCAACAGGAAGCGTATGCCCATTCAACCTGGCTTCTAATTCTGCTTGAAACGGAAATGTTCCGGGTTCATAGGTACAGAATGGCTCTTCGGCCAAGGGGTCGCCGGTCAGGGCATAAGCTCGTGAGCGGGAACCACCACAAACGCCTACAAATTCGCACAAGCCGCACCGGCCTTCAAACTTACTGGGATCGCGTAAGTCGTTAAAGAGAGGTGCTTCGCGGTAAATTTGTACCAGAGACTTCTCTCGGACGTTACCCACTTGCACCGGCATGAAACCGCTGGGGAAGACCTCGCCCCGGCGAGAAACAAAGACAAAGCCGTTACCGGCGTTAATGTGCATAGGCGTGCGGCGAATGGCCTCTTTAGGCTGCAAATTCTTTTCAGCCGCAATTTTCTGCATGGCCTCCCGCAATTGATAATAGATTGGATGTAAATTAAAGTAATCTTCAACCGCCAGCCCTTTCTCATCCAGAATAGCGCGTTGCAATACAACCCGCTTATAGTGATGGCCTTCGGTTGTCTTGGCGCTGATATATTTGGAGCAATCATAGAGAAAGTGCATGACGGCCTCATATTCGGCTGGCGAAACTTCATCCTCGGCTTTGCCTCGTCCGGTGGGCACCAGGAAGAAGGCACTCCAGGTCATCGCCCCGTACTCCAGAACCAGCCGAAAAATTTCTGGTAAATCTTCTAAATTGTACCGGGTTACGGTGGTATTAAGCTGCAATTTTAGGCCAATCTTACGGGCTGTCTGCCAACCTTTTGTCGTCAGGTCAAACGAACCCGGTACCTGTCGAAAATCATCGTGACGTTCAGGCGTGGAACCATCAATACTGAGTGAAATCGCTTTGGCCCCATGTTCCTTAACCCGCCGCAAATTAGCCTCGTTCAATAAAGGTGTACCTGAGGGCGAGACAGCCATGGCTAACCCTAATTCTTTGCCATAGGCCAGCAAGTCAAACAAATCTGTCCGTTTGAAGGGATCGCCGCCAGTGAAGATAAATATCGGGCGAGGTTTGCCAAAGCTTTCAACCTGTTCAAGCAATTGCTTGGCTTCTTTGGTGGTTAGAGCAAATGGGTCTTGGTTTGGAATTGCTTCGGCCCGGCAGTGACGACACGCCAAATCACAGGCATTGGTAGTCTCCCAGATAATCATGAAAGGCCTATCATTTAGATCATAGGCAGGTTGGCGGATTAAGTGTTTCATTGGTTTCTCCTCTTATTTTAGAATGCCCTTAATTAACGTCGTTCAGCTCCACAGTTGTGACAAAAATTCGAATCCTCACGCAAAGCAACGCCACATCGATAACAGAAGGATACAGATTGCGAAATTGCTTGTTTAACAGGAATCGTTACGGCAGGTTGAACATCGGCCTTACGTCTGATTGTCTGCTTCTTTTTGCGGCTAGCTGGTTGTCGTTTGTATTTTCGCGGTAAAGACGACTGTGGATTGATGTCTGTTTTCGTTTGTTTGAACCACCAATAGCCACCAGCCCCAACAAACAACAATAAACCTAAACCTATGAGTGTGTAACCCAGATAGTTTATATTATCGTTGCCTATTGAATCGGAAAGCAGGGTCAGACTCTCAGACTGCCCCAAGGGTGGGTTTGCTATATCTGGAAGTAGTACATCCACACCACTACCCTGATATGAAGCCGATAGCGAATAAGTCTCATCAGCGGTCATATCCGTTACTTGAACGCTGCTGTAGCGAGAGCCATCATTGCCTATAAAGGTGTTATCAGCCTCAGGTGTTAACTGAAAACCCTCGGCTTGAGCAGGTTGCTTAACCTCAAAAGTGACTGTATCTATGGGATAGAGGGTAGAGAAATGGTAATTCAGGGTACGGGTCTGGTCTTGTTTGGTCAAAATGGCGGAATCGTAATATTCAAACTGAATCTTGAGCGATGGTGAGGAAAACGTAAGAAGCGAATCATCGCCATCTTTAGATATTGTGATAGAAGCCGGGTCGATATTCATTAGGGATTCATTTTGCTCATAGGCCACTGCGTACATCGAATCGATATGACCAGGTATTCTGAAGGACAACTCCACCGGTAGAGGCGTATCAGCATCTAGTTGAGCGCGGTAAATCACTAATGTTTCAGGCTGATCAAATTCCGGCCAAAGCGCCACACTCAACACGGTAAATTTCAAGGGAAATGACTGGGCAAAAGCTCTGCCTGCAAAGTACAGAGATAGGGCAGCCAGAAAGACAAGGATGAGCAGCCACCAGCCTGACCACGAGAATTTACGTTTTGTTTGAACCTTTGCGAACATTTCCCTTGCTCCGTTAATTTGTTATTTCATTGAGAGCGAACAAATCACGAACCGTGGAAATATAGGCGGCACCATTACCATTGGCCGTTTCCTTTTTTAGGCAAAGCGTTGGTTCATGCAAAATTTTATTGACCAGCCTATGACTCATCATCGCTACTAAATTTTGCTCACGTTCATTGAGGTCCAGGCGATTAAAGACTCGTTGTAACTCCTGCTGCCGCACTTCCTCAACCCGCTTTCGCAACGCCCCAATAGTTGAGGTGGCTCCCAATGAAGAGAACCATTCTAGAAATTGGTTAGCTTCTTCCTCGACAATTCTCTCGACCTTAGGAATCTCAGCCTGGCGTTCTTGAGTATTTTTGTTGGCCTGGCTTTGCAAATCATCAATATTCCGTAGATGTACGTTAGATATTTCGGTTACGTCAGAGTCAACATCACGTGGTACCGCGATGTCGAAAATGAAGAGGGGACGATTTGGGCGAGTTGCTATGGCTGGTGCTAATAGCTCTTTTCTAAGTATTGTGTGGGGGGCGCTGGTCGAGGTAATGACAATATCCGCTTCGGCCAAGACCGCAGGGAATTGCTGGAAACTGGTAGCTTTTCCACCCCAAGCGTGAGCCAATCCCATGGCCTTTTCATAGGTGCGATTTGCCACAGTAATGTCCGAAACCCCTCGCTTAATCAAGGCTCGAACAGCGATTGCACCCATTTCACCGGCCCCTACCAGTAATACCTTTTGTTTGGCTAGATCACCCAACAGTTGGCCAGCCAAATTTGCGGCCACCGAGCTAATCGAAACCGAGTTCACGCTGATGGTCGTCTCCGTTCGGGTGCGTTTACCGGCGTGAATAGCGGCTCTGAATAAGGCCGATAACACGGTGCCAGCGGTTCCCTGAGATTGGGCGGCCTGGTAAGCATCGGTGACTTGCCCCAAGATTTGTGGTTCCCCCAAAACCATTGAGTCTAACCCGGCAGCCACCCGAAAGAGATGCTGGATAGCCTTTTCATTATGATAGAGGTAGAAATGGTCTGAAATTGCCTCTGGCGAAATATCGCAAGCAAGGCTGAGGAAATCGATGATAGCGGCTTGGGCTGCGTTTGGATCACGAACCAACGCATAGATTTCGAGCCGATTACAGGTTGAAAGGATGACACCCTCGTTTATACCTTTTAAGCGAGCTTGTGTATGAATGGCATCAAAGTGAGTCAGGGCTGAACGCAGGGTTGTCGGTGTAAATGCCAATCGCTCTCGGATTTCTACCGGTGCAGTTTTATGACTAAGGCCAAGAAGCACGATATTCACGGTTTTTCCCCTAAAAGAAACTTTGATAGGATTCGGATGAACTGCATTTTTACCTATTACCCCACTACAACTATTTTACTGTGATAATTTGTAGCGGTTAAGTGACACCTGTACCCGATAAGCGGTGACAACTGTCACCACTTATCGTAAGGTGAAAATTCTACATGCAATTCGGTTCCTTCCCGTTACGAAACGCCGCTTCGTAACGGGAAGGAGTGGGTTAACTTAAAAATCACTCTCCTCCAATTGCTGGTCGAGTTCTCGCTTAATCAGGTATAGCGGCACAATGGTTATACCAATAGCGACTATAGCGATAATCATGGCCTGGCGACGGAAGAGATTCTCAGCAATGGCTGCCTGTGCGTCAGCTTTTACCTCGTTGGTAATGGTTATAACCTCGTCGGTCCGTAGTTGTACGGCGTCCACGTTAAGGGTATGTTGCACAGCGCGAGCCGATACGAGGTCAGTATTAGCCTCACGCAGCCGGCCCTCCATTTGAGCTACAAGCATACCTAGCCCTCGTACTTCCTCTATGGCTGCTTCGGCCTCTTCATAGGATCCGGCAGCGGCAGTGAGGTCATCGTGGAGAGTTTGAGCAACCTGGCTAGGCTCGCTGTCGGGAGAATGGCACTCGCCACAGTGTCGGGCTTCTCCGCCTAAATACATGGCCTCGCTGGGTTCGCTTACATCGTAGCGACCGTGACAATTAACGCACTTGGGCGAAAGTTCGTCATCCGATGCATGCGGACTTTTTAGATAGTTGTCTTGTGTGGCACTATGGCAGCTACCGCAGACGTTGGCCACCTCTTCGAAACCAGGTGGAGCAGCACCATGTGTTCCATGACATGTGGCACAGTTGGGCGCTCGAAAATCCTGGTTATCGAGCAGAGCATGGCCGTGGACGCTTTGTTTGTAGAGACTGAACTGATTGGTCGGAATATCATAAGGGGCCATCAACTCCTCGTCCGCATGACAATTGGCACATGTAGTCGGTACATTGGAAGGGTAGACAGTGGAGGCCGGGTCGTTGGCTTTGAGGATCTGGTGACCACCGTGACAATCAAAACAGGTGGCTACGTTGAGGTCGCTCTCAGCCAGACGAAGACCATGGACACTTTCCTGATATTTGGCATATTGGTCGGTCGGCAAGTCGTATTGGCGCATCGCAACCACGTCGGCATGACAGGAGCCGCACAGGGCGGGAATATCGGTTTTAGCCGGTATGCCAATATAGCCAGTCTCAGGAGCTTTTGCCTCCTCCTTAGTCTTGGCCGCCGAGTCACCACCGTGACAATCAACACAGGACACATCACGCTCGGCGTGAATGCTGCGCTGCCACTGGGTCGCCATTTCTGCTAGATGGTCATCCTCAAGCGTCAGGTGGCAGTCGAGACAGGTATTAACCCCCTGAATTTTGAAATAGGTAACAGGGGTTGGCACTGGCTCAACCATAGGGGTTGGGGCCGGTTCGGCCTCTTCTTCTGATGGGGCTTCTTGTGCAGGCGGCACCTCTATGTTAACCACAGCCCCTTCTTCGTTAGTCTCATGACACTGCAGGCAGTTCTCGCGACCCACCAGAGTGTGAGGAATTGCTGGAGGGGTGACATGCTTGTGACAATCTTGGCAGGTATCGTTGGACTGATCCACATGAGTAGTATTATCAGGTATTATAGGGGCGCCCAATTTTCCTTCTGCGTGACAACCCAAACAGTCACCGCGCTTCTCCAACTGATGGGGGATAGGCGGCCCTTCTTCTTGTGCCGTGATGAACGTTGGGATGAATAACACGACAAGAAGTATGACAAGCGCAAATCCCAGATGACGGACAAAAGGTTTGTTCATCGTTCTCATCCTCTCTTAGTAAGTTAACTCAGCCAGCCCCAAATGCTCAGGGCAATGACTGCAATGAGGGTGATACCACCGATAGTAATGGCCACTGGACGCTTATGTGCGTCAACGGCAGAATTACGGTCAATCAGGGGCAATAGCAATAACACGAGACCACCAACCATAGGGGCTATTACCCCCACAATACGCGGCGCAAGCTTAAGCCCCTGGTAAAGAAATAGGAAATACCATTCCGGCTTGGTGTGGGGTGGTGTTTGTAAAGGATCGGCAGGTGCCTCTAATCCGGCTGGAAAGAGAGATGCAAGCACAACAAGTATGCCCAGCATGACATACCAGGCAATGAACTCGTCCAGAACATAGTTAGGAAAGAAGGGCAACAGCTTCTTCTTTTCCCCATCTGTGGACGATGTCTCCGACTTGTCTGCGCCGGTAGGGTCGGCTAAGCCTTGCTGGTGAACCAAGGTAAGGTGAAGAACCATAAAGGCCACAAGCGACGCCGGTAATATCCATACATGGACGCCAAAAAAGCGGCTCAACGTGCTGGCGGTTACGTCGGTTCCACTGCGTAGAAAGGTTAGAGCTGGTTCCCCAACCAGGGGCACTGCCCCGGCAATCTCTGTACCGACCACCGTAGCCCAGAAGGCTCGTTGGTCCCACGGTAGCAGATAGCCGGTAAAGCCAAAGCCCATTGTCACCACCAACAAAAAGAAGCCCACTCCCCAGGTCACCTCTCGTGGGGCTTTATAGGCTCCCTGAAAGTAGACCCGCAACAGATGCAGCACGCAGAAAACAACCATCAGGTTAGCGCCCCAGGCATGGACGCTGCGAATAAGCCAGCCAAAGTTTACCTCATTCATAATGAACAAAATACTGTCATAAGCTGTATCGGGAGTCGGTTGGTAATAGAGGGTCAATAAAATACCGGTGATAACCTGAACCATAAAGAAAAAGAGCGTGATTCCTCCTAAATAGTAAGTGCGAACAGAGCGAGGAATCTCCACATGGAGCAGGGCATCCATAAGCGTGGCTAATTGGTAGCGGTCATCGAGCCACCCCCAAACACGCCACATCATTGATTTTTGAGTTTGCATAGTACGCTCTCTCCCTAATTATCAATAATTTATGGGTGACATGTGACGTGCGAAATGAGAGAACGGTGTTCAGCCTAGTCGCATATCACATTTCACTCATCAAGGGTTTGTTTTAAGAGTTTAACCTTGGCTGATATAAATGACGTCACCTTCTACCGAAACGGCCAGTTCGGGTAGGGGAGAGGGTGGAGGACCGGAAATAACAGCCCCATTGACCGAGTTAAAACGCCCATCGTGGCAGGGGCAGAGGATAAATTGCCGTGTCTGGTCCCACTCTACAATACAACCGAGGTGAGTGCAGATGGCCGAAAAGGCCTTCATGTCCCCCTGTTCTGTGTTGACGATGATAACCGGCTTGTTGTTGACAGGGACAACCTTACCCTGACCAACAGGGAAGTCAACCATGTTGCCGACCTCTACCCGGCCACCTCCCGCGCCTGCTGCCCGTTCGGGCGGCCATAAATAACCGATAATAGGGGTGAGTACCCCTCCCAGGGTGGCCACAACCGAGAACCCCAATAAAGAGGTAATCAGCCGGCGGCGGCTCACCGGCATTTCTTGATTACCGGTGCTTTTATCAGGCTGATATTCTTCTGCCATAAAATGCCTCCTTTCAGTGATTGTTTATTTATTATTCACTCAGGTTACGCGCCCTTAGACTTGGGAAGTCTCCAAATGGACGCTTATAATGGTTAGGGTCATCACAATTATTGAAAAATTTTCACTCAATGAATTATTAAGAAAGACCGGGCACGTCACGTGCCCGGTCTTGTGTACGAGCACAGGATCAAAACCCTTCCTTAGGGTCGGGTCATGCCGCTTGTGTCTGCGCCAATATCTTCCAGACTATCGTAGAGAATCTGGAGGATATATGGCCCGTTGTGAGCAAAAGCGCCAGGATCCTTCTGGCTGTACTGGTAGTTATAAGCCGCCTTGAGCAAGCTCGGAGTCCAGGTAGCATACCGGTCCGCTTCACCTTCGTCGACCTCACCGTTACCATTGGTATCAATGAAGAAGTATGGATAACTGTGCGTGTCGTAGATGATGTCGTCGGTTTCGGTATTAGCCGAAGCATAATCCTGGATGGCAGCATAGAGCGCATCGCGCATTGTAGCTACTTCTTGCGCCAGACCCTCATCCGTATTGCCATCACCATCGAAATCCTCTTTTGACTCGCGGATGCTTTGGAGATCTTCCTCGGTCGCAACCCCATCATGACAGTCACCACACTCATCTGCTTTTACCTTGAGGCTGTGAGCATCGTGACAATCTTTACACGTCTGGTAATCTCCAAAATGATCGAAGAACCCATTGTATTCTTTGCCATCATACTCGTAGGCCCCTTTGGCTTCAGTTCCAAAGCGGGTAGCGCCAGCAGCAAGGTAGTGAATGTTCAAGAAGCGCAGGTTGCTAGCGACGGCATCGTCATCCAACTTAGGTGTCGAGCTGCTCACAACGTCAAGCAACTCGGCGCTAGATAGACCGGCGATGGTCTCTGCATCTAGCCCCAGTAACAAGGCATCGACGCTATACTTAGACTCGCGTCCCTGGTGACAGACCAGGCACAAGTTGGCATCCTCACCTTCACCAAAGCTCAACACCGCGCCACTGGGGAACTCAACTTCATCCACCGTGCGACGAGGCGCCACCAACTCTCCACCTTCTACACTGAGAGATTCGTGGCAGGTGGTGCATTTAAAGCCGTTGGGTAGGTGTTGGGAGACAATCGCGTTATCCTTCAGTAAAGTGGGCAAGCCCTCGGCTGAGTGACACCGGCTACAAGGAGGTGGTACTTCGCCCTCCTCGTCCCAGTGCCGGAAGGGTTCTGTATCTCCGGCAAAGTGAGCGGCGTCCTCCCGATTCAGACCTTCAACCATGGTAGGCTCTAAGTCCTCAATCGAGTCGTAGAGCAATTCGATGATGTACTTGCCGCCGTGGGCAAAAGCGCCGGTATCCTTGACCGAGACCTGATAGTTGTAGGCTGCCTTGAGCAAACGAGGTGTCCAGGCGTTGAAACCTTCCCCAGCATCAGTTAAGAAGTATGGATAGGTTTCACCGTCATAAGTGATAGACGTACCGGAAACTTCATCAGCATAGGCCTGAATGGCCTCGTACAGAATATTCCGGAGGCCTTCAATCTCGAAGTAGGCCCCTTCTTCAACATTTCCGTCGCCATCGTAGTCTACGAGAGAGCCAAACATTCTGACGTCTTTTAGGTCTTCCACGGTCGTTACCCCGACGTGACACCCACCACACTGCTCTACCCGAACTTCGAGGGTATGCATATCGTGACATTCGATGCAGGTGTCGAACTGGTCCACATGGGCAAAGTTGCCATCATAGCTCTTGCCTTCGTACTCGTAGCCGCCTTTGGCGAGGGTGCCATATTTGGTCGCAGCCGCAGCGTAGTAGTGGATATTTCGGAAGCGGAGGTCTTCACTAACAACATCATCTTCAACTCCGACTCCCGCAATAAACTCATTAACACTGACGGTTGATTCACGACCCTGATGGCACTCCATACAGCGAGACTCATCGCCCAGATCGGTCAGCTCGATGCCGGAAGGCATCACCACACTGGTTTTAGACAGGGTGACATCGTTGTGGCAAGCAACACACTCGATGGTGGTGCCGACAGGTACAGGTTTCTCAACACTACCGGCCGGCGTTCCATCCGCCCCAATCCAGTCTCGGTAGCCGGGGGTGGTATGGCATCTCGCACACGCCTCGGGTACCTCTGCCGGAGTTTCTTCATTCCAGTGGTTGAATGGCTCACCTTCGGTGTCATTATGAGCAGAGCCAGCCCACCGGTCTAAGAAGGGAATTTCTACATCCTCTTGAGCACTTGCCACTGTCGTTGATCCAGTGTAACCAAAGTATAACGCGATTCCCAAGGTAAGGATTACGGCAAAAGCTACCGTAAACAAAACTATTCTTTTCATGATGTCCCTCACCTCCTAAAATGGGAACATTGGGAATTTTCCACAAAGTTTAAGTATTTTTTGGAATTAATTTCTTTAACCCAACAATGTTGTGCAAGCCACATTGTTGGCTCCGTCCATACAACCTCCTTTCTTTTTAAGTAGGCGGATTTTTCCACCAAACAGTACAAACTGAGTTACAGATAAATCTTTTTATCGACCACCCCCCTTCATATGGTTTATATTAATCACTCTTCCGGCTTATGGCAAACTTGGCAGTCGTCAAGCTCCGCTTCTGCGTGTCTATCATCGGCCGGGAAGGGCTTAATACCGCTTAGGTTATGGCAGAATAGACAATCGTCGTATCCCTCTAGCATATGGGGAATTAGAGGTCGTTTAGGCTGATCTTCAGCCGAGGCCTCCGGTTCTTCTTCGGAGACCTGGTGACAAAACAGGCAAGCCTCCGCAGACCACTCAGCGTGGGTATTTGGGTAAGGGTATATAGCATCCGAAGCATGGCATTCGAGACATTGCTCTTGATGACCTTCGACCAAGTGGGGTATCGAGGGTACCATTGTAGCCTCAATCTCACCACCGTCTTCTATCAGTGTTGGCTGGTGACAGAGGATACAGAGAGATGGGTCATTATAACTGCTATGATCTGTCGGGAAAGGCCGCACGGCCTCAGCCGCATGACATATATTGCAATTGGTGCGTGCTCCAATGGGATGGGGTACCGCTTTGGGTTCGCCATTACCGGAAACGGAAGGAGGCTCAACCATACTTCGAATGGCTGGAGCGTCTAAGCCTACAAATTTCCACTCTGTAGCGTGGCAGCCACTATTTGAGCAAAAGCTGGAATTATCTGTGCCACCCGGATTACTCACATCATGGCATTCCGTACAAGTCTCATCAAAGTAGAAGCGATGGCGGGCCAGCCAATTAGAATCCAGGTGTGAGTCTGGCTCATCGGGCCGCTCAATGGTAATAGCAGGCGCCTTGTTATCTCCCTCTACAATGTCGGGGATGGAATGGCAGATGTTACACTCTAACCGTACGGTCTGGCCATCTGATGAGGTGTGTTTGCCGTCATGGCAGCGGAAACAGCCGGGAAATTCTCGGTGGCCGATGTTGTTGGGGTGAGTCTGCCAGCCTACAGCCAGGTTAGGAAAGACAGTTCTGGTGAAAGCGTCCTTGATTTCTTCAACGGCATTCTGTACCGTCTCCTGGTTATTGGCGTAGTAATCTGGATAGTTATCCTCATACCATTTATCTAGCGAGTCGATAACCCCCAGCCCCTCCTCGGTGCTGGTATAATCCACGCTCATCAATTGTACGGCCTGCTGTTTAATTTCGGGTATATCTTGGTCAATCAAGCGGCGAGCCAGCAGATCATCAATAGCATCGCTTGGCGAACGGAAAAGATGCGAGATACGGGTGTGGCAATCAATGCAATCCATTCGGTGCAGTTCAGCTTCAACCTTTTGGCCAAAGTCGGCTGGTAGACCTGCTTCCACGTCAAAATATTCTATGGTCTCCCCATCGGGATTAACTTCCCGAACATAGGGAATATTTTGTTTGATGGGATCGTCGGAATAGTACCAAACCTCGTTTTCGATGTGCCAGTGAATACCACGCCCCAGCCCTTCGCGACGAGTTCCGCCTCCCGTTTTAACAATCAGAAAATTACGAGATTCAGTGTTGGTTTCATCTTCAGCATAACGTTTGATTTCAACAAAGGTGTCATCGGAGAACTTTTCGGGGTTATGGCATTTCTCACAGGTGTCGCGGGCAGGCCGAAGATTCTTAACGTAGATCGGCGGTTCATACGACTGGGTAAGGGCATTGATAACGTGGTTTATCTCGCGGGCTTTGCGTGGGACTGTCATAAGGAGACTGTCTTGCCCCAAGTGGCAATCGACGCAAGGAACGCGGGCATGGGGCGAGACCTGGTATGCCGAATACTCTGGCGGCATCGTATGGCAGGCTGTTCCGCAAAATTGGGGCGAATTGGTATATTCCCAGGTGGTGGCGCTGGCTGTGACAACCACCAAGACTAAGATGACGGCAATAGCTAAAATAATAATCCACCGCAGGGGTCGATTCAGGCTAAGTAACCAGGGTCTGAATTTACTCATAGCAATTTCACACTTTTTTTGAATAGGTATAGTTGAAACGGCTTATATTTTTTTTGATTATTCAGCCCGATTCCAGACCCCAGCGAGGTTGGTAATTTTTTATGAAATTATAAAAAACCCGAATTAGATAAACACCTTTTACTCTTCAGGCTTTTCTTTTTTTTCGATAGTGCGTTCTGCACCCTCGTTTTTACGGATGCGAGGTTCCCAGTTGACAAACTTATCCCAACCTTCATAGGCCACCAACTCTCGGTCCTCTTTGGAGATGAAGATGGGTTCTCGCTCCTCACCGTCGGAGAACATATAGACGGTCATATCTTCTGAGCCGTCATCCTCATGGTCCGTAATACAGCCACGATCGGGAACACCGGTTCGTACGAGTTGACCAAAACATGATAGACATGCCGAGAGATTTGAATCGCACGTATCTCGATTGATCCAGACTTTCATTAGAGCCTCCTGTTACTTAATAAATAGCCATAGCTTTGATAATAGAGCTTTTAACTTTATTATAAAGTACGACTCTCTTTTAGGCTCTAGTCACATGAGTGGGTTTTAACCTATACGCGCGACCAGTTTTTATACTGGTCAAGTGACCAGGTCATAGTGTTTGGTCAATGAGATAGGAATAGGGCTAATCCTTCATCGGTATGGCATTACTGATTTGCTACACCGATGGCTTCTATATAAACATCATATCATATCTATGTCAAGTTGTGATTCCCCCCCTTCTAAATAATGTTAAACTGATCTACGTATATCTTATCAGATTACATAAGCCGGAATGAGTGACAATCGTCCTACTTTTTCTGGACAGATGACCCATAATGCTACCAAATGCCAAAGCTCATGAAGTGCACGTTCGCCTCCAACAGACAACCGACAATTTAACTGTGGTGGTTGAAGATGATGGTGTTGGACTGCCAGATGATTATCCTCTTGCCTCCGATGGGCACCAGGGTTTGGGGATTGTGGGTATGCAAGAACGAGCCGACGCCCTGGGGGTCAATTAGAGGTCACCCGCCGCCAGCCTTGCGGTACACGGGGGGCATTGTGGCTACCACTCAATGGGAGAAATCAATGACCTCAATTCGTGTTTTACTAGTCGAAGATCATAATGTGGTCCGTGATGGCCTGCGTCTGCTCTTAAACGCCCAATCCGATATGGAGGTCATCGCCGAAGCCATCACCGGCCGGGAAGCCGTCGCCTTTGCCCGCAACGATTACCCCGATATTGTCGTGCTGGATATCTCCATGCCCGATCTAGATGGCATTCAGGCCACTGGTTTGATCCGGGTAGAGTGCCCTCGGACCCAGATTTTAATTCTGACCATGCACGAGAGTGATGCCTACTTCTTTCGCGCCCTGGAAGCCGGGGCAGCAGGCTACATCCTGAAGAAAGCCGCCAGCGAGGAGCTCATCAACGCCGTGCGGGCGGTTGCTAAAGGTGAAGCTTTCTTTTATCCGTCGTTGGCCCGCAAACTGTTGGATAACTACCTGGAACACAGCGGTTCAGCAACGTCTGTTGGTCCACCTGGCTACGAGGAACTCTCGGATCGAGAACGAGAGATTATGTTTCTTATTGTGCGCGGACTCAGCAACCAGGAAGTTGCGGAAAAGCTGGTCATTAGCCCCAGTACGGTGCAGACCCACCGCACTCATATTTTGCAGAAGCTTGGGTTGGAGACCACCATAGACCTGGTACGCTATGCTATCCGTTACGGTCTTATCGAAGCTTAGTATCTATCGGTAAGTTGGAGTGCAGACTTCAGTCTGCGAATATTGGCGGAATAAATTCCGCACTCCGGCATTTTACGGATAGAGTCTTAGGTGACTCCTTGCCAAGGTGTGCTTTCAAGTACATTTTTGGATTCCCCAATTATCTCTCATCATATAAAGTGCTATTACAATAGCAGTTTCTTCACCTTTGAATCGTGGTTTACACGATGCCTTCTACAAACCCCATTTGCTAAAATTAGACAGTGTAGATTCTATCGGTGCAATGGCTGGGATGCCGGTTGGCTACCCAAGCTATTGAACGATCACTCGATACAGGTCCTTTAAGACCAACGACGCCTCGGGAGGTCATTTTGTTATTGCCACACGAGGTTTTGAACTGTGCCGCGCGTGTATCTGGTTTTTTGCAACCAAATTTTCAGTGATGCCATTTGCGCCGTTCTTGAAACGCATCCTGAAATTGAGTTGGTAGGGGTGACCAACGAACGGGGTCGGGTAGCGAAGAAAAGGAAGACGAAGCGGCATTGGATGAGGCCACCCTTTTTGAGAAATTTGAATGTATTCGCTGCCACGGCCCTACCGGTGAAGGTGATGTCGGCCCGGCCCTAAATGATGGAGAATTACCCGCCGATAGAATTGCCGATGTCATCCGGAACGACACTGGCGCTATGAAAGGCTTCCGGCCGGATGTGATGTCGGATGAGGAGATGCAAGCTCTCATCCCGTACATACAGGCCATTGGACGAGGCGAGATTCAGGCCACTGTCATTTTACAAAAACGATTTTTGCCCCCAGCGCAACTGACGTGCGGCACGGATTCGTCTGACTTGCCTGCACGTACAGATTGCAGGGGCAATTGAGGAGGGCTGGCCAATGCTGAAGCTAACACGACGTGATTTTCTGGCAGCCATCTGTGGTCTCTCGGTTACAGCCGCGTTGGTCTTCGTGTCTCAGATACAGCCAGTTATGGCTGATGTTGGTAGCGTGAGGGGGTGGGTTGTTCTGCTCATTGGGGGCATCATTCTGGCAATTGTTACCAGTATCAGCCTCTTACCTTGGCTCAAGCAACATGTCGTAACTGGCACGGTTATCGCCTCTATCTGTGTCGTCGTTGGTATGTGGCTGGAGGGGTGGAATATTGTTGTACCCACCATGACACACCCGCGCCTGATTCTGTGGGCGGGCTATAACCCATCAGCCACAGAGTGGACCCTAACAGCGGCCTCCTTTGCCCTGTTTACCTTCTTGTTTTTGATCTTATTCAAGCTCTTCCCGCCCATATCTATTTGGGAGGTGGCAGAAGGGCGCGTTATTGAGCAAGCGCAGGCCGAACTCGAACTACCACTGCCAGAGTCGTCCACACCTGTACGACGACGGCGGTGGGGAATTGCCCGGAGGTAAACACAATAAAGATCCAGAGGGTTGTACACTCTGTGGCCTGTGTGTCGACAGTTGCTCCTTAGGTGTGCTGCGAGTGATCGAAAGTGCCGTCGAGACGGCGCTAACCTTGAATCTCGCGCAATGTATCGGCTGCAATCGTTGTGTGCGTACCTGCCCTGAAGAGGTGCTGTATTTATCGCATAGTGCACAGACGAAGAATCGGTTTGACCTGGCAAATAGGGCTGGTTACCGGGTTATGAGACAGTCTTCGCGGGCCGGATGTCCCAATTGTGGCCGCCCAACGGTCAGCCAGGCCGATTTGAAAGCTGTCTTTGCCCGGTTGCAACCCGATCCGGTGATGCAGCAACTCTTGAGCCTGTGCATCGCGTGCAAATCTTACAGTATATAGGAGATTATTGTGAATTTTCCAGATAGCCCTATTTTTAAGATTTTCTACTGGATTGTGAATACTCCCGGAATGGGTGGCCTGATGGTAGGTCTCATTGTGATCGTTTCGGTGAGTGCTG
>Ga0210124_1000338_pt1 | contig 25083 bp, 19 predicted proteins | sample Muzzi_PWC_D2_FD_185554 | JGI IMG/M metagenome (GOLD analysis project Ga0210124, IMG submission 185554) | Wetland microbial communities from San Francisco Bay, California, USA, that impact long-term carbon sequestration - Muzzi_PWC_D2 (SPAdes) | ecosystem: Environmental > Aquatic > Marine >... | reverse complement strand
CCGTCGCCAATCCATCGCACCACCTTTCGCGGCGTGAAGGAGCTTCTCGGTGGGTGACTCCCGTGTACGGGCGTGCGACTGGGGACGCTGGGGGGAGCATCGGGTGCGGCGCTATCTGCGCCTGCGTGGCTACCGGATCCTGGCGCAGAACTACCGTTGCCGCTACGGCGAGGTGGACCTCATCGCCCAGCGCCTGGGGGTGGTCGCCTTCGTCGAGGTGAAGACTCGCCACGGTGACGGTTACGGTGGCGCCCTGTGCGCGGTGACCCGGGAGAAGCGCGAGCGATTGCGCCGCGTTGCGGCACACTACCTCCAGGGGCGCCGGCCGCCGCGGGTGTGCCGTTTCGACGTGGCGGCCCTGTGTCTCCTGCCCGGGCGCAGCCGGCCGCGTCTCGACTATCGCGTCGGCGCCTTCGGTGGGACAGAGTGATGCGCGCGGTGGTGCAACGGGTCAGTCGTGCGGAGGTGCGGTGCGGCGGCGAGGCCCGGGCGATCGGCGTCGGGCTGGTGGTGCTGGTCGCCGTCGAGGCGGGGGACGGACAGCCCGACCTGACCTACCTGGCGGACAAGGTGGCGCGGCTGCGGATCTTTGACGACGATGCGGGCAAGCTCGATCGATCGGTGGTGGACGTGGGGGGGGAAATTCTGTTGATCTCTCAGTTCACCCTCGCCGCGAGCCTCGCCAAGGGACGGCGCCCGGACTTCACCGGCGCCGAGCGTCCCGACTTGGCCGCGGCCCAGGTCGAGGCTCTGGCGCAGGCGCTGGCGAATGCAGGCTGCCCGGTCATCAGCGGGTTTTTCGGCGAGCACATGGAGGTCGCGTTGGTGAACGACGGCCCGGTGACCATCTGGATCGACAGCAGGAGACGGACATGACCGCGATGGAAGGGTTCGATCGTGCGGTAGTGGCGGAGGCGGAGTGTCAGGCCGCCGTCATCGAGCGCGGGGTCGCGGAGCTATTACCCGAGGGGGAGCTGCGGCCGCGGCTGGCCGCGGCGCTTGCCGCCGGGCGGCCGTTGCGCATCAAGGCCGGGTTCGATCCTACGGCGCCGGATCTCCATTTGGGGCACACGGTGCTGCTGCAGAAGCTCAAGCACTTCCAGCAGCTCGGCCATCGGGTGGTGTTCTTGATCGGGGACTTCACGGCCGCGATCGGCGACCCCAGCGGGCGACAGGAGACGCGGCCGGTGCTGTCGCGCGAGGCGATCGAGGCCAACGCGCGGACCTATCTGGAGCAGGTCTACACCGTGCTCGACGAGGGCCAGACCGAGGTGCGGCGCAATAGCGAGTGGTTCAGCGAGATGTCCGCGGCGGACATGGTGCGCCTGGCCGCGCGCGGGACGGTGGCCCGTCTTCTGGAGCGCGACGACTTCACCAAGCGGATGAAGGAGGCACGATCGATCGGGGTGCACGAGCTCCTCTATCCCCTGATCCAGGGGTACGACTCGGTGGCGTTGCAGGCGGACGTGGAGATCGGCGGCACCGACCAGAAGTTCAATCTGCTGATGGGGCGTGAGCTCCAGCGGGTGGAGGGGGCGGCGCAGCAGATCGTGGTGATGATGCCGATCCTCGAGGGGCTCGACGGCGTCCAGAAGATGAGCAAGAGCCTCGGCAACTACATCGGGATCCGCGAACCGGCGGCAGACATCTTCGGCAAGACCATGTCCATCTCCGACGAGCTCATGCTGCGCTACTACGAGCTGCTCAGCGATCTGGGAAGCGAGACGGTGCAGACGCTGCGAGGGGAGTTGGCGGCGGGGACGCGGGATCCGATGGCGACGAAGAAGGCGCTCGCCTTCGAGCTCACCGCCCGGTGCCACGACCGCGAGTCTGCGGTCGCGGCGCAGGCGGGGTTCGAGCGCGAGGTTCAGGGCCGGCAGCGACCGGAGGAGATCCCGGAGGTGGAAATTCCCTTTGCGGCCGAGTACGAGTGGTTGCCCGCGGTGCTGGAGCGCGCTGCGCTGGTGAAGTCGCGGGGCGAGGCGATTCGCCTGATTCAACAAGGAGCTGTACGTGTAGAGGGCGAACGGATCACCGATAAGGACTACCAGCTTTCAGGCCTGGCGCCGGCGGTAGTGCAGGTCGGCAAGCGGCGCTACGCGAAGATCATTCCCCATTTGTCGCCACGTTGAGCCATGGAGCGAGCAGGGCGTCCTCGCGGGAACGGGCGGATCCCTGGCCGATGCGCCGTCGTACGTCTCGGCCGGGTCCTGGGGGTGGTGTGCCTGCTCACGACACTCGCGGCCTGCGGGGGTAGCGATACGGGTGGGGCCTTGTCCAGCGACGAGACCCTGGAGATCCTCACCCTTACCCAGCATCCGTCGCCCACCTCGCCGGCCGGGGACGGGGAGCTCGACGTGGATCCCCTCAGGCAGGGGAGTGTGGTAGGCACGCAGACCCCCGTGATCTTCATCCACGGCTTCGACTTTCCCCTCGGCGGACGCTCGCCGCGGCAGCAGATGGACGACATGATCGCCGGCATCAGTCAGCGAGTGGCGGACTGGGATGGGCGTTTTCAGGCGTGGCTCTATGTCTACGGCCCGCTGAAACACCTCGCCGACTCGGCGGAGGAGCTGGCCGGGGAGCTGCGCCGCCTCGCGTATCAGGGCCCCGTGATCCTGGTGGGGTACAGCCAGGGAGGCCTGGTCGCGCGGAGTTTCGATACCCAGTTCGGCGGCGAGTTTCCGGTCGTCAGGCTCATCATGATCGCGACCCCGAACGGTGGGCTGCCCCTGGAGGCGATGAAGGGCATGTTGCTGGAGGACATCAACCGTCTCCCGGATCCGTTGCCCACGACGCTGGTCCGCGAAGTGGCTCGGGTGATCTACCGCGAGGTCTTCGATCGGCGCGAGGTGTCGGATGACCTTGTCGAGGGGAGTGCCTTCCTCGCCGGGTTGGCCCCGCCGTCGGAGCGCTACTACGCCTACGCGGGTGTCGGCTCCGACACGAATCTTTTCCTTGACTACGTCTCCAACCTGGATCTCTACGCCGACATACCGAACGACGGGCTGGTCTCCGTGGAGAGCGTCGAGGCCGGGCTCATCGCCGGCAGAACCGCAGAGATCTCGCCGGGCGGCGGGTACCTGGACAACTCCCACTTCAGCATCGTTCGCGCGCCGGCCGTTTTCGCCGCCGTCGCCGAGCGGCTGCAAGCGAGCTTCTAGCGTGGTATATTTATTATTTACCCGGTCCCCCGCTGATAAGCATTTGAAAAACAAGGATCTGTATTTCTATTAATGGGTGTTGACTCAAGGCGGCCCTATGAGTACAGTCCGCGTCCCTCGTGAGCGAACCATCGCCTCTGAGGCTGTTCTCTGAAAAGCTGGTAGGTAGTGTTTAGCCTAGCGGGCACTTGATTAAGTGACCGATAGGTCATGTTTGTGTTTGTCCGTTTCAAACTTTAATTGGAGAGTTTGATCCTGGCTCAGAACGAACGCTGGCGGCGTGCCTAACACATGCAAGTCGTACGAGAAAGCTCCCTTCGGGGGGTGAGTAAAGTGGCGAACTGGTGAGTAACACGTGGGTAATCTGCCCTAAAGATCGGGATAACCTCGGGAAACCGGAGCTAATACCGGATACGACGTTGTCACTTAAGTGGTGACGTGAAAGGTGGGGATCTTCGGACCTGCCGCTTTAGGATGAGCCCGCGGCTGATTAGCTAGTTGGTGGGGTAATGGCCTACCAAGGCGACGATCAGTAGCCGGCCTGAGAGGGTGATCGGCCACATTGGGACTGAGATACGGCCCAGACTCCTACGGGAGGCAGCAGTGGGGAATATTGCGCAATGGACGAAAGTCTGACGCAGCAACGCCGCGTGAGCGATGAAGGCCTTCGGGTCGTAAAGCTCTGTCAGGAGGGAAGAAACCACAGGGGAAGATAACGCCTCTGTGCTGACGGTACCTCCAAAGGAAGCCACGGCTAACTCCGTGCCAGCAGCCGCGGTAATACGGAGGTGGCAAGCGTTGTTCGGAATCACTGGGCGTAAAGCGCGCGTAGGTGGTCTGCTAAGTCGGGAGTGAAATCCCCGGGCTCAACCTGGGAACTGCTTTCGATACTGGCAGACTAGAGGATGGGAGAGGGAAGTGGAATTCCTAGTGTAGCGGTGAAATGCGTAGATATTAGGAAGAACACCGGTGGCGAAGGCGGCTTCCTGGCCCATTACTGACACTGAGGCGCGAAAGCGTGGGGAGCAAACAGGATTAGATACCCTGGTAGTCCACGCCGTAAACGATGGGTACTAGATGCTGGGGGTATCGACCCCCTCAGTGTCGTAGCTAACGCGTTAAGTACCCCGCCTGGGGAGTACGGCCGCAAGGCTAAAACTCAAAGGAATTGACGGGGGCCCGCACAAGCGGTGGAGCATGTGGTTTAATTCGACGCAACGCGAAGAACCTTACCAGGGCTTGACATCCCGAGAATCCCCCCAAAAGGGGGAGTGCCCTTCGGGGAGCTCGGTGACAGGTGCTGCATGGCTGTCGTCAGCTCGTGTCGTGAGATGTTGGGTTAAGTCCCGCAACGAGCGCAACCCTCATCCTTAGTTGCTAACATTAAGTTGAGGACTCTAAGGAAACTGTCTGCGACAAGCAGGAGGAAGGTGGGGACGACGTCAAGTCATCATGGCCCTTACGCTCTGGGCTACACACGTGCTACAATGGGCGGCACAGAGGGTTGCGAACCCGCGAGGGGGAGCTAATCTCACAAAACCGTCCTCAGTTCGGATTGCAGTCTGCAACTCGACTGCATGAAGGTGGAATCGCTAGTAATCGTGGATCAGCATGCCACGGTGAATACGTTCCCGGGCCTTGTACACACCGCCCGTCACACCATGGGAGTTGGCTGTACCGGAAGTCACTGTGCTAACCCTTCGGGGAGGTAGGTGCCGATGGTATGGTTAGCGACTGGGGTGAAGTCGTAACAAGGTAGCCGTAGGAGAACCTGCGGCTGGATCACCTCCTTTCTAAGGGGTTTCCGTTCAGGGATGGCTTGCCATTTCTGAAACAGGGAAACATCCAGGTCGATCCCGCTAGGCTAAACACTACTTACCAGCCCAAGACATGTGGAGAAGCGAGGGCCCCTGTGTGGGGACGGGCTTGTAGCTCAGCTGGTTAGAGCACACGACTGATAATCGTGAGGTCGGTAGTTCGAATCTACCCAGGCCCACCAGCGAGTTGAGCAACTAATCTCAGATGAGGCAGGGGCGGCCCTCCTTGGGGGATTAGCTCAGTTGGGAGAGCGCCGGCTTTGCAAGCCGGAGGCCAGCGGTTCGAACCCGCTATCCTCCACCAGAGAAGGAAGACTTCAGTTCCAATCGGCAAGATTGTGGTTGGAGTTTTTCTTTTCGGTTCTCCCGTGGCATGCGCCATTGGGGAAGCTCATTGACAAGAGAGAAGGTTCAAGGTGTAAAAGAAATGTTGGGCTAGACCAAGCGAATAAGGGCGCACGGTGGATGCCTTGGCAGAAGCAGGCGATGAAGGGCGTAGTAAGCTGCGATAAGCTTCGGGGAGCCGCTAGCAGGCGTTGATCCGGAGATTCCCGAATGGGGAAACCCATCTCGAGTCATGTCGAGATATCCTGTGCTGAATACATAGGCACAGGAGGCAAACCTGGGAAACTGAAACATCTTAGTACCCAGAGGAAAAGAAAGTAACAACGATTCTCCTAGTAGCGGTGAGCGAAAAGGGAACAGCCTAAACCGGTTCATACGTGGGCCGGGGTCGTGGGGCGCGCGATATGGTACCCAAAGCGGTAGACGAAGTGGCTGGGAAGCCACACCACAGAGAGTGAAAGTCTCGTAGTCGAAACTGCGATGGGATCTAGTGCGTACCCGAGTAGCGCGGGGCACGTGGAATCCTGCGTGAATCTGGGAGGACCTCCTCCTAAGGCTAAATACTCGCTTCTGACCGATAGTGCACAAGTACCGTGAGGGAAAGGTGAAAAGTACCCCGTGAGGGGAGTGAAATAGTACCTGAAACCGTGTGCCTACAAGCAGTGGAAGCACCATGTATATCAGGTGTGACCGCGTGCCTTTTGCATAATGAGCCTGCGAGTTACTGTATGTGGCAAGGTTAAGCGAAAGTGTAGCCGTAGCGAAAGCGAGTCTGAATAGGGCGTCAAAGTCGCATGCAGTAGACCCGAAGCCGAGTGAGCTATCCATGGTCAGGTTAAAGTCACGGTAAAACGTGATGGAGGACCGAACCGTAGTAGGTTGAAAACTGCCCGGATGAACTGTGGATAGGGGTGAAAGGCCAATCAAACTCGGCTATAGCTGGTTCTCCCCGAAATAGCTTTAGGGCTAGCGTCGTGTGAATGTTCTAGGTGGTAGAGCACTGAATGGGCTAGGGGCCCCACCAGGTTACCAAACCCAATCAAACTCCGAATGCCTAGAAACACTGCACGGCAGTCAGACGGTGGGTGATAACGTCCATCGTCAAGAGGGAAACAACCCAGATCGCCAGCTAAGGTCCCAAATCATAGACTAAGTGGAAAACGTGGTGGGAACGCGTAGACAGCCAGGAGGTTGGCTTAGAAGCAGCCATTCCTTTAAAGAGTGCGTAATAGCTCACTGGTCGAGTGCGCCTGCGCGGAAAATGTACCGGGGCTTAAGTCTATAACCGAAGCTGCGAACTGTGTTCTACACAGTGGTAGGGGAGCATTCTGTATTGAGTGAAGCCGTACCGAAAGGAGCGGTGGACAGTACAGAAGAGATTCTGCAGGCATGAGTAACGATAAAACTGATGAGAAATCAGTTCGCCGAAAACCCAAGGGTTCCTATTCAACGTTAATCAGGATAGGGTTAGTCGGTCCCTAAGCCGAGGCCGAAAGGCGTAGGTGATGGGAAACAGGTTAATATTCCTGTACCACCTTTCTCCCGTTATTACCGATGGGGGGACGCAGGAGGGTAGGTCAGCCGGGTGGTGGACATCCCGGTTCAAGCGTGTAGGAGGGCATGGTAGGCAAATCCGCCGTGCCAACTCCGAGGCGTGATGACGAGGCCGTTAAGGCCACAAAGTGATTGATCCCATGCTGCCAAGAAAAGCCTCTAGGGAGGTGGAAGGGTGACCGTACCGTAAACCGACACAGGTGGGTGAGGAGAGAATCCTAAGGCGCTTGGGCGAACTCTGGTTAAGGAACTCGGCAAATTGACTCCGTAACTTTGGGATAAGGAGTGCTCCTAGTAGGTGAAGACCTTCGCGGTCCGAGCTGAGGGGAGTTGCAGAGGAGAAGGGGTAGCGACTGTTTACTAAAAACACAGGTCTCTGCAAAGTCGCAAGACGATGTATAGGGGCTGATGCCTGCCCGGTGCCGGAAGGTTAAGGAGAAGGGTTAGCTTTCGAGCGAAGCCCCGAACTGAAGCCCCGGTAAACGGCGGCCGTAACTATAACGGTCCTAAGGTAGCGAAATTCCTTGTCGGGTAAGTTCCGACCTGCACGAATGGCATAACGACTTCCCCGCTGTCTCAACCAGAGGCCCAGTGAAATTGTATTGCCGGTGAAGATGCCGGCTACCCGCGACAAGACGGAAAGACCCCATGAACCTTTACTACAGCTTGGCAGTGATCTTAGGCCTGGTATGTGTAGGATAGGTGGGAGACTTTGAAGCGTGGGCGCTAGCCTGCGTGGAGTCGTCCTTGAAATACCACCCTTAGCATGTTTGAGATCTAACCTCGTCCCGTGAATCCGGGACAGGGACACTGCCTGGTGGGTAGTTTGACTGGGGCGGTCACCTCCGAAAACGTAACGGAGGTGCGCGAAGGTTCCCTCAGGCTGGTCGGAAATCAGCCGCCGAGCGTAAAGGCATATGGGAGCTTGACTGCGAGACAGACAAGTCGAGCAGGTGCGAAAGCAGGTCTTAGTGATCCGGCGGTCCCGTGTGGAAGGGCCGTCGCTCAACGGATAAAAGGTACTCTGGGGATAACAGGCTTATCTCCCCCAAGAGTTCACATCGACGGGGAGGTTTGGCACCTCGATGTCGGCTCATCGCATCCTGGAGCTGAAGCAGGTTCCAAGGGTTGGGCTGTTCGCCCATTAAAGCGGTACGCGAGCTGGGTTTAAAACGTCGTGAGACAGTTTGGTCCCTATCTGTCGTGGGCGCTGGAGATTTGAGGAGAGCTGCTCCTAGTACGAGAGGACCGGAGTGGACGAACCGATGGTGTACCAGTTGTGGCGCCAGCCGCACCGCTGGGTAGCTATGTTCGGAAGGGATAACCGCTGAAAGCATCTAAGCGGGAAGCCCACTTCAAGATGAGATCTCCCGGATCTTTAAGGTCCCTGAAGGCCCCTCGGAGACTACGAGGTTGATAGGCGGGGTGTGGAAGCGTGGTGACACGTGGAGCTAACCCGTACTAATTGGCCGTGCGGCTTGGTCTTTACCCAACTTCCTGCGCACCGTGAACCTTCTCTTCTTGTCGATCACATCGATTTCCCGGTGGCTATAGCGGAGGGGTCCCACCCGTTCCCATCCCGAACACGGAAGTTAAGCCCTCCAGCGCCGATGGTACTGCTACGGCGGGAGAGTAGGTCGCTGCCGGGATTTTGTCGGCCCCACGGGCGCTTGCCCGTGGGGCTTTTTTGTTTCGTCGCGCGAGATGACTAGGCGGCATTTCTCACGCGGATGTCTGTAGATCCTGATCGGCTCACAGGTGCGGCCGCGCAGGTAGGGTCGCGGCCGGGCGAGACCTCGGACGAGGACACAACCGGCGCACGCGAGTCACGCTGAGAAGGACGGCTCAGAGGAAGCTACCGCGAAAGATGTCACGCACGATCCGGGTGGGATCCACCGACTCATTTGACGGCGGCGGCGTCTCACCACTCGGCTGGCTTGTCGCGCGCCCCCGGCCACTGGAATCTGCCTCGCGTTCGATAGAAAACGACGGGGTTGCCACGGACCCGACATTGAGCAGGCGAATCTTACCGAGCAGGCGAAACTCGTCCGACACGTCCTGTCCGGAGGAGGTCGCCGACTGGAAGTACCGGAACTCCAGGTTCAATCCGTAGCACTGGGCAGTTCGGTCGACACTGATACTGGCCTCGGACAGCTCGCCGGCGTTGGCGTCGATCCACTGCTCCGCGGCCACCGACCAGCGGGGCGACAGACGCACCCCGTAGGCGGCAGTCACGAACTGGCGGTCATCCGCGACCCAGCGCATGCCGGTGCGCAGGAACCAGCGGCGGTCCTTCAGATACGAGAGGTCGAAGCCGCTCACCCGATGTTCGCCACGGTCCGTGTTCCAGTGGGTCTCGATGTTGAGGGATGGCCCGCGTGTGGGACGGATCGTGAGCTCCCCGAAGCCATCCAGGGACTCGTCATCGGGATCGGGGCTTTGATCGCGGAGATTGATGGCGGCGCCGGTGCGCAGGACCGCGCGATCCTGCACGGCGGTGCGGCTCCGCCACCGTTGGGTGACCAGCAGTTCGACCTGGTGCGCCCGGCCCCGTCGATCGATTCGATCGATCTGCGGCACGTCGTCTGAGTTCTCTCCGAGCCGTGCGAAGTACGCGATCTCAGGCTCGACGACGTGGGTGAAGGACGCGTACTCGCGATACCACTGGGCGCTGCCGCCGAGCCTTGCATGAGTGAGGATCCGGTTGCGGTGGGTGTGCTCTTCCTCGATCTCGTTGAAGGTGTAGATCGTCTCGTCGACCCCCGCACGGGCGAACAGGTCTACTCCCGCGACCGGCTGTACATCCTTGCGTAGCTCGCCGAGCAGGTCGATGCGCCACCCGTTGCTGCCCTGGTCGCGCCAGAAGTTGGTCGCGTTGAGCTCGCCTCGGGCGTAAAGCCGCTCGTCCCACACCGGGGTCGTGGGCAGCTCCACGCGCACCTCGGGCAAGCGCTGGAACTGCTCCTCTTCCTCGTCTACCAGATCCTGGAAGAGCCGTAGGTTGACCGTGCCCACGACGTCCGCGTAGCGCTGGCTGACGAAGGCATCGGAGATGAGGTTACGCGTGACCCGACTGGTGTCGCCACTGCCGAATCCCCGGATGGCCTCGTCGTCGGTCTCGTCGAGGTAGTGAAAATTCAACCGTGCGCGAGTGCGGTCGCTGATGTGCTGCTTAATATCCGCGCGTAACTCGTAGGAGATCCCGGAATCATCCTGCAGGCGATACGCCTTCAACTCACCGTCACTCCCCGGACCCACCGCGTAGCGATATTCGCCACCGACGCCAAATCCCTCCACCCCCTTGATGTCGAAGTAGAAGGTGGCGTCCCGTGAGTCGTCGATCACCCAGTAGTACGCGTTGTCGAGGGTAAGACCGTAGCGACTGCTGGTCTCCGGCTTCGACAGGAGTAGCCCGGTGGCGCGAGGGTCGGCGATGTTCTGCTCCAGATAGGGCAGATAGAGCACCGGGACCCCCTTCCAGTAGAACAACACATTGCGCGCCTTCACCTTGCCGTCGAGATCCACGTTCATCTTGCTTGAACGGAACTCCCACGCCGGGTTTGGGGACCGGCAGGCGGTGAATCGCCCACCCTCTACGGCGTAGGTCGTGTCGCCGGTCTTTTCCAGATGTTCGGCACCGACGTAGTAGTTGTCCCCTGCCATGCGCAGCTCGGTGCGGCCCATCGAACCTTGGGTGGTATGGAGGGCAAGGTGCACGTCACGGGTTTGCATCACCGCATCACGGCGTGTGATGGTCACCTCACCGACCGCCCAGATCGTGCCGCTTTCCTGATCAAAGGTGATGGTCCCGGCCTCGATCGTCGTGTCCTCGAATCGCAGCCGTACGTGTCCCCATGCCTCGTAGCGGCCGTCGGCCATGGTGGTGAGGTGGTCGGCCTGAAGGATCACCTCGCCGAGCTGTTTCTCCTGCCCCGCCGCCTCCGGCTCCCGGAGCACCGCGAAGGGGCCCCGCAACAGCCCGGCGACCGACTCCACATCGGCTGGGGTCTCCTCCTGTGGCTCCGCGAAGGTAGGCGGAGCGAGATGCTCGTGGACCTCCTGCATCCGGTCTTCCCAGTATCCCGTGCGATCTTCGGCGGCGGCGACGGTCGCCGCCGCGAACAGAACGAACAGCAGAGCTGGCGCGAGGCGAGCCATCACACCGTCGGCAGCCCAGTGTCCGGAAGGAGCCGTCGCCGTGCCTCACCCACGAGCGTCAGGGAGCCGGTGACGCACAGGACCGTCTGTCGATCGAGATCCCGGAGCAGGCGCGGCACGACCACCTCGACCGCCTCCCCGAGCGACTCGACCGGCGTTCCTCCCACCAGTGCAACCAAGCGCTCGGGCGGCTGCGCGCGCGGATCGGCGAGGCGTGGCAGGGATATCCCACTAAGTGGCAGGTCGACCGCCGTGAAGAACTCATGGGTGTCCTTGCCGCGCAGCATCCCCCACACCAGGTGCACCGGTGATTCCAGCCCCCTCAGATAACGCGCGAGGGCCGTGGCACCAGCGCTGTTGTGGGCACCGTCCAGGAGGATCCGGCCGTCTCCCGACCATTCGCACCGCCCGGGCCAGCTCAGCAGCGCGAGACCGCGCGCCACGGCGGCGGGGTCGAGGGGAGCCCCCGCGAAGAGCTCCACCGCCGCGAGCGCACAGGCGGCGTTTTCCGCCTGGTGGGCTCCGGCCAGGGGTAGCGCCACCTCGATCGTCTCCCCCATCAGGGGGTGGTAGCGGATGCGGCTACCACGCCGCTCGGCGGCCACCACCTCGGCGTCGAAGTCGCGGCCATACGCGCACACGGGAGCCCCGATCTCGCGCGCTCGCGCGAGGAGAACGGCGGCCGCCTCCGGCGGCTGCGGCCCGATGACGCATGGCACGCCGGGGCGCAGGATACCCGCCTTTTCCCCGCTGATCGCGCCGAGACTGTCACCGAGGATCTCCATGTGGTCCCAGCCGATGGGGGTGATGCAGGTGACCCGGGGGAGACACGGTCGGGTGGAATCGAGGCGGCCACCGAGGCCGGTTTCCACCACGGCCACGTCCACCCTCTCGGCGGCGAACTGCTGGAACGCGAGGGCGGTGAGAAAGTCGAAATAGGTGTACGGCATTCCCGATGCCCGGCGCTCGATGAGCTCCCGCAGCTCCAGGACGGTCGCGTCGAAAGCGGCGGCCGACAGAGCGGTGCCTGCGATGCAGATGCGCTCGCGCGGGTGCTCCAGGTGGGGCGACGTGTAGCGGCCGGTGCGCAGGCCGGCGGCACGCAAGACCGCCTCGGCGATGGCGCACAGCGACCCCTTGCCGTTGGTTCCGGCGACGTGGATGGCGGGGAATTCGGCCTGTGGCGCCCCGATCGCCGCCAATAGCGCCTCGAAGCCGCGCAGATCGAAGACCATGCGGCTCGGCTGTAGCCCCTCGAGGAAGGCGAGGGCGTCCGATGCGGGGACAGAGGCCATCCGCCGGACGCTACGGCCGGGCTAGAACCCTGTCAACGTCGCTGCACAGCGCCACGGAGACGACTATCGTGAGCCGATGATCGAGCTGGATGCGCGGAGTCAGGGCCTCTACGTCCACGTCCCGTTCTGTGTCTCGCGCTGCACCTACTGCGACTTCAACGTCGTCACGCTGCGCGACGCCGGGGCGCGGGTCGAGGCCTATTTTGTCGCCCTCCAGCGACAACTCGTTCGGCTCGCGGACCGCTACGCGGCCCTTCCCCTGCACTCCATCTACATCGGCGGGGGCACCCCGTCGGCGGTCCCCGCTCAGCTTCTGCTTGCGCTGCTCGAAGCGATCCATCGTTGCCTCACCCTCGCCGCCGGGTGCGAGATCACGGTGGAAATCAATCCAGGCACCGGGGACGCCACCTTCCTTCGCGGGCTCGTCGGTAGCGTTGTTAACCGGATCTCGATCGGGGTTCAGTCGTTTCTCGACGCCGACCTGCGGGGGCTCGGCCGCGGCCACAGCGGCGAGGACGCCGCACGTGCCATAGATGTCTGCTATCGCCTCGGCTTCGATAACGTCAGCCTCGATCTGATCCTCGGCCTGCCCGGTCAGGACCTGGCCACACTCGAGATGAACGTCGCACGGGCGGTCGCCACCGGGGTGCCCCATCTCTCGGCCTATCTCCTCCATCTGGAGGACCACGTCGCGATGGCGCGCCAGGTGCGCCGGGGGGAGCGTCGGCTGCCCGCGGAGGAGACGCTCGCGGCCATGTACCGCCTGCTCCACAGCCACCTTGGGAACGGAGGGATGGCGCCATACGAGATCTCCAACTTTGCCCGCCCCGGCCGGGAGAGCCGCCACAATCTCGGCTATTGGCGCTGCGAGCCATGCATTGCGCTCGGCCTCGGCGCCCACGGCATGCGCGTCACCGGTACGGGGTGGGAGCGTGAGGCGAACGAGCCGGATCTGCTGCGATTCATCGACAACATCGCCGTCGGCGGGGACGGCGTCGTGTCCCGGGAACGGCTGCGGCGCGCTGAGCGCCTCGCCGAATGGGCGATGTTACGCCTGCGCCTGACGGAGGGCGTGCGCCGTTGGGAGTTGCGCCGGCGGTTCGGTGATAGTTCCGCGACCTGGCTCGATGAACGCCTCGCGCCGTTTGGCGAGCGCGGCTGGCTGGTCGCCGACGATGCCGGTTGGCGCCTCACTCCGGAGGGGATGCTGTTCTCGGATACGGTGTTCTGTGAGCTGTTTGGGTAGGGATCCGCGGTCCGCTCAAGGCGAAGTCCTGGTCAAAACTCGTACTTCACCGCCAGCACCACCTCCCGGCCGACCTCTTCACTCGCTTCGCCCTCAGGGAGGCTCGGCGGATCTGGATTGTGGACGAACTCGTTAAAGGTCTCACCCAGGAGGTGGTTGTCCCGGCCGAATTCAAGGTGCTCGTTACCGAGCAGGTTGAGGATCGCGAGGGTGATGGTCAGCCCGTTGCCGGCGTGCCAACCCACGTTGCCATTCAACACGGTGTAGGCATCCACCTTCACGGGTTCGGAAAGCGGGGAGGCATCGACACCGTTGACCGGTGACGCGATCTCCAGGCGACGGATCCACAGGGGGTACCACGACCACCCATCCGTGTGGTGGAGGATCGCCGTGGCAAAGAGGCCGGTCGCCGACCGGTACCGGAACCCGAGGTTGCCGAGCCAGCGTGGCGCGCCATCGTCGATGAAACCGGAAGGAGAGTAGCCCTCGGCCGGATCCGCGTTGTCGTCGAACGACACCCGCTGATACGTGCCATTGGCCAGTACCTCCCAGTGATTGTCGATCGCCACGGTGGTGTCCAACTCGGCCCCATAGGCGGTGCCATCCGCGAAGTTGCGAATCCGGGTGAAGTCGCTCCGCCGGTCCGTCGGGTCTTCCAGGCTATCGCGCGCTTCGATCAGATCCTCGATCTGGTTGTAAAACAGCTCGGCGTTGACCAGCACGCGCCGGGCAAGCTGCCCGCGATAGCCGATCTCCCAGGAGGTGATGGCCTCGGGCTTGGGATCCTCATTGAGCTCGGGAAACAGGCCCGCCTCCCCGGCGAGCCTTTCGTCGACCTGAAAACCGTTCACCGTACCGTTGCCGCCGTACGACTCGAGAAAGCTCGGGTTGCGGAAGGCGCGTGCATAGGACAGGCGAAGGGTGTGGCCGGAAGCCGGCGTGTAGAGCAGGGCCACTCGTGGCGAGGTATTGAAATCGGTAAGCGGATGGTGATCGACCCGCAGCCCGGCGACGATCTCTACCGGATCCAGCACCCGAAACGAATCCTGGACATAGACGGCGAAAAGCTCCTGCGTATGCTCCGAATCCAGGTCGTCTTTCTCGTCGACGAACAGGCCGCTGGCGACTTCGTTGCGGCGGTAGCTGGCCCCGCCAACCAGCTCGTGCTCGCCGTGTTGGCCGTGGTAGTTGACCTCCACGTCATAGGTCGTGGACTCGGCATTCGGGCGGGTCGATATGATCTCGGCCTCCGGCACGTTTTCCATGTCGATGCCGGTGACGAAGCCCTGGACGGTAAATCCATCTTTCCGCAGGACGCCCTGCACGTAGTCGATGCGGATCTCGTTGTCCAGCCGGCCCGGTAGGAACTCGCTGATGAACTCGTTGTTGAGCAGGCTGCGGCCGAGGTTGAGGCTCGCTAGCCCATTGGTCCCGAAAAGCCGCTCCACATAGAGGTTGAATTTCTCCGCCTTGGCCGAGGCCTCGTCGCGGTCGCGCCACGCCTGGTCGCGAAACACCTCGCCGGAGAGCTTCACGCCGAAGTCCTGGTCCGCGTAGCTGGCAATGGTGGCGGCGCGCCGTGTCTCCCGGTTGCCGTAGGCGACCACTCCGGTGCCGCGGCTCAGCTCGCCGGGTTTCTTGGTGAGGATGTGGATCACGCCGTCGAAGGCGTTGGCTCCGTACAGAGAGGAGCCGGGGCCGCGGATGATCTCGATCTGCCGGATCTCTTCGATGGGCACCGGCAGGGAGTACCACCAGTAGTGGCCGTAGAAGTCGTAGTAGACCGAGCGACCGTCGACCATCACCAGGATCTTGTTGGATACGTCCTTGTTGAAGCCGCGCATGCCCACACTGAAGTGGGAGGCGGTGGTGGCGGCCACGTGTACGCCGGGGACGTAACGGAAGACGTCGGCCAGGCTCTTAATGCCGTAAAGCTCGATCTCGTCGCTGGTGATTACCGACACCGCCGAGGCGGCTCGGTCCACCTGCTGTTTGAAGCGATTCGCGGTGAACACCTCGGGCAGGGGGTCGAGGAGCAGGTCCTCGGGGCTGGATTGGGCATCCGCAGGATCGGCATCGGCCCCCATGGGGAGCAGCGCGGTCCACAGGGCGACACAGACGGTGGCTATGCGATAGCGGGCGAGAGAGGTCATAGGGGCTCCACATTCCTGGGCGAGGGCTGCGATCCGGTAGCGTCGGGGGTGGCGATGGGCAGGGAGATGAAGAACCGTGTCCCCACTCGGCGGGCACTTTCAAAGCGGATGGTTCCACCGTGCTGGCGGATGATTTCCCGGGTGATCGGCATGCCGAGCCCCAACCCCTCGTAGGGACGGGCCAACGAGTCATCGATCTGGACGAACTCGGCAAAGACCTTCCAGTGATCTTCGGGGGCGATGCCGATGCCGCTATCCTCGATCTCACACACCACGTGATCGCCATCCACATAGGCGGTGACCGCGATGTACCCCTCACGGGTGAACTTCACGGCGTTGCCGAGCACGTTCAAGAAGGCCTGGCGCAGGCGGACGGGATCGCCCACCACGTCGGGTAGTTTCCCGGGTAGATGGCGGCGCAGCTCGACCGCGCGGCCCTCTTTGAGGACCGCGGCGGAACGGAGACATTGATCGAGGATCGGCAGCAACTGGACGGGGGTCAGGCGCAAGGTCAGGCGGCCTGCCTCGATCCGGGAGTAATCGAGCAGCTGTTGAATGAGATCCTGCAGGTGGCTGGCGCTGTGGTGGATGATCGACAGGTCGCGGCGGTTAGCCTCGGAGAGGGTGCCTTCCTCCTGGTTAAGTAACAGCTCCGTGAAACCCAGGACCGCATTGAGCGGGGTGATGAGGTCGTGGGAGATGTTGGCCAGGAAGGCCGTGCGGGCGCGCACCGCCTCTTGCGCCTTGTCGCGTTGCAGCTCGAGGTCGGCGGTCCGCTCCGACACCTTGCGCTCCAGCTCGGAGCGTTGCGCGGCGGTCTGGCCTCGATAGTCGGCCAGGCTGGCGGCCATGGCATTGAAGTGGTGGGTAAGCAGCCCGATCTCGTCATGGGTACGAATCGGCAGCGGCGGCATTCCCTCGCCCCGGGCGATCCGGCGGGTGGCCGTCACCAGGGACTGGATGGGTCTCACGAGCCAGGCGGCAGTCACGATCGCGACCAGCGCGATGAGGCCCAGGGCGATCACAGTGGCGATCAGCAGACGCTGGCTGACCTCACGCAGGATCACCGCCATGCGGGCGGTCGAGAGCCAGATCTGAACCGTGCCCACGGACTCCTTCGCGATATCCTTGCCGGTCGTCGTGCCATCGCCGCCGAGCAGCAATGTCTCGTCGCGTAGCATGTGCCCGGGGATCTCCACGTCGAGGCGGAAACCCAGCAAGGCAGGATGCTCTTCGGACGGGAAGGCGCAGACCCGCTTTGGCTCCAGCAATCGTTCGCTGTCGATCTTGAGGGTGGCAAGCCACCGCTCCTGGCCTGCGCCGTACTCGACCACGGTCAGTCGGTGGTCGCGATCGTAGATCTGGACGGCGACGACGTCGGGGTCCTGGATGGGGAAGTGCGCGGACTCCCGCTGTAATGACACGTTGTCCGTCAGAAGCCCGAGCTCGGCGGCATGGGCGACGCCGTGGGCAAGCAGGCGAACCTTGGTCGTCAGCTCGCGCCGCAAGAGCGCCTGTTCGTGGTGCAGGAGGAAGAGGGTGTAGAGCCCGAGAAATCCGAACAGTGCGCAGAACGCCGCGAGGCTGAACTTTCCGGCAAGCCCCGGCCCCCGCCAGCGCCGCCGCCACCATGGAACTGCTCCGCGCGGCACCACCTAACGGCCCTCCCATAGCTCGAGTCGGGGATAAGGCCGCAGATCCCCAAGCAAACGCAGGTCCCGGGCCCGTTCCCGGTTCACCCACACGTGCGCGACCTGCGGGTAGACCACCATCGGGGTGATGCGTCGCTCCCCCGCCAGGAGACGGGCGGCCTGCTGCGCGGCGAGACGGCCGACCTCCGTCCAGCTAGCCTCCATGCCCATCAAGGCGCCGGCGCGGACAAACTGGGCCGAGAGCGTGACCAGACCAAACTGCTCGCGTTGCGCCAGGCGCGACAGGATGCGAAAGGCGCGCGGCACCAATAGATCGGGATCGGGGGCCGGAATGAGTGCCGCGACCGGACGGGCCGCCGCTAGTATCTGGGGGATCTCCTGAAGTCGGGCGGGGTGGATGGGGCGCCACACCATGCCGAGGCTGCGGGCGGTCTGCTGGCCGAGATGCTCCCAGGCGGCGTAGCGGCCCGGTAGGGTCAGGCCGCCGATCTGTTGCACCTCGGGGAGGACCTGGTGGAGGACCTGGAGTTGGGTCTGCACCGACAGGTTGAGGGCTGCGCCGGCGGCGCGGTCGCTTACCCGCGACCCGTCCGCCAACAACCCGCCATCCACCGGATCCAGCACCATCGTGAAGGCGACGGGCTGGGGTGGATCGGCCGCTACCAGTGTGGTGAGGGCGTGCGAGCCGACCGCCAGGAGGCACGCCCCGGGGAAATGCTCCAGTGCTTCTCGCCACCCCCGGTCGCCTACCGTCCCCAAGGTGACGAAGGTCGCGTCGGGATACCGCTCCAGGAGAGCGGTGCGAAAACCCACCACGGCCTCTTCGTACGCGGGCTTCTGCGAGGACAGCAGGATTCCGATCTGCTGGGCCGTGGCAGATCGGGCGGCGAGGAGCAGGACAGCAACGAGTACCAGCCCGCGCCGCAGACGGAACCCCCGTTGGTCCCCGACGATCGTCATCGATCCGGCGGCGGCACCACCCTCCCGGCCCTGGTTGAGCGCCGTCACTGGCCCGGCAGGATCAGGCTCTCCCAGGTGGGCTGCGAAGGTGCACCGGCACATCCCCTACATGGGCTGTCACACGGTGAGAATATCCTCTTCCTTCTCCTTGAGGATGGCGTCCACGTCTTTGATGTATTCGTCCGTGATGTGCTGCACCGCTTCCAGCTTGCCGTGCAGCTCATCCTGGGTGAACGCCTTGTCCTTCTCCAGCTTCTTGTAGGCCTCGTTGGCATCGCGACGGTGGCGCCGGATCTCGACGCGGATCTCCTCCGCCTCACGGTGGGCCACCTTCACCAGCTCTCGCCGCCGCTCCTCGGTCAACGTAGGAACGGGGAGGCGGATGATGCTGCCGTCGTTGTTCGGGGTGAGCCCCAGATCGGACGCGTAGATCGCCTTCTCGATGGCGGCGAGCGTGGACTTGTCCCACGGCTGGATGGTGATCAGCCGCGGCTCCGGGGTGGAGATCGTGGCCATCTGGTTCAAGGGGGTGAGGGTGTCGTAGTAGGAGACCTGGATCCCATCGAGGAGATGGGTGCTCGCCCGCCCGGTGCGCAGGCCCGAGAGCTGGCGCTTCAAGGCGCCGATCGCCTCCTCCATCTCCATCTTCGCCATCTCGTAGATCTCGTCTGCCATGGCGTCACGCCTCCATCTGCACGGTGGTCCCGATCACCTCTCCGCGACAGGCACGTTGCAGGTTGCCCGGGACGGTCATGTCGAACACCACCAATGGGAGATTGTTGTCCATGCACATGGCGATGGCCGTCGAGTCCATCACCTTGAGCCCGCGGTTGAGGACCTCCTTGTACGAAATGGAATCATACAGCACCGCGTCGCTGTGGATGGCGGGGTCCTTGTCGTAGACCCCTGCTACCTTGGTCGCCTTGAAAATGGCGTCCGCATCGATCTCGGCGGCACGCAGGGTCGCGGCGGTATCGGTCGTGAAGTACGGGTTGCCGGTACCGCCGGCGAAGATCACGACCCGTCCCTTCTCCAGGTGCCGGATCGCCCGACGGCGGATGTATGGCTCCGCCAGGGATTGCATGGGGATGGCCGTCTGTACCCGGGTGGCCACGCCCTCGTATTCCAACGCGCTTTGCACGGCGAGGGCATTCATCACCGTCGCCAACATCCCGATGTGGTCGGCCGACGTTCGCTCCATCCCGGCGGCGGAGGCGGAGAGACCGCGGAAGATGTTGCCGCCTCCGATCACCAGGGCGAGCTCCACGCCGGTGGCGTGTACCTCCGCGATCTCCATGGCGAGGGCCTGGACGGTCTGCGGATCGACGCCATACTCACGCTGGCCCATCAACGCCTCCCCGCTCAGCTTCACCAACAGTCGCTTGTACCTGGGGGCGCTCATGGCGAGATAGCTCTCAGCTGTCAGCTTTCAGCAATCAGGGGGGTGAATATCTGCGACATCGCGGTGGCCACGGGCGGAAAACTCAGTGCCGAAAGCGAAATTATCCCTTGAGCTGGGCCGCGACCTCCGCGGCAAAGTCGTCGCTGCGCTTCTCCAGCCCTTCGGCCAGCTCGAAGCGGGCGTAACTGGCCAGGGTAACGTTCCCCCCCAGCTCCTTGGCGGAGCGGGCCAGGAGCTGGTGGACGGTGACATCGGTGTCCTTCACGAAGGGTTGTTCCAACAGGCAGGTCTCGGCGAAGAACTTCTCTAGGCGCCCGGTCACGATCTTGTCGACCACCGCCTCCGGCTTGCCACTCTCCAGGGCCTGAGTGCGGAAGATGGCCCGCTCGTGCTCGATATCCGTTTCCGGGACCTCGGCCCGGCTCAGGTAGAGCGGGCGCGCCGCGGCGATGTGCATGGCCACGTCGCGGCCCAGCGCAGCCGCCTTGGCCGCGCCGTCGCCCATGAGGGCGACCAGCACGCCGATCTTCCCGCCCATATGGATGTAGGAGGTGACGCAATCGGCGTCGAAGCGGGCGAACCGCCGGATGGACAGGTTCTCGCCGATGGTGGCGACCCGCTCGGTCAGTCGCTCTGCGACCGACTTTCCGTCGGCCATGCTCTGCCCGAGGAGGGCATCGACATCGCTCGGTGCGTGCGAGAGCACGTGGCTTGCTACGGCCGCCGCAAAGGCCTGGAAGTCTTCATTCTTGGCCACGAAGTCGGTCTCCGAGTTGACTTCGACCAGGCAGCCGCTGGTGCCGTCCGGCGCCAGCGCCGTTACCACCGCGCCCTCCGCCGCGATTCGCCCAGACTTCTTCGCCGCGGCTGCCAGCCCCTTCTCGCGCAGATAATCGACCGCCTTGTCGAGGTCGCCGTCGGTCGATACGAGGGCCTTCTTGCAGTCCATCATTCCTGCACCGGTACGCTGGCGCAGCTCTTTAACGTGGCTCGCTGTGATTTCCATGGTTGCTTCTCGATGGTTCGATCCGTAGAGGGTTCGCGAAGACGGCTCGTGGCCTACTCGGCGGTTGCCGGCGCGGTAACAGTGCCGGTCTCCGTGGGTGGTTCGACGGCCGGCGGTGCGATCGGCTCCGTCGCCGCCAAGGCTTGGGCGGCGATGTCCACCGTATCGGGCTCCACGGCGGCCTGGATGGCGGCGTTCGGATTCCCGGCAAGCACCGCGTCGGAGATCAGGCGGGTAATCAACTGGATCGATCGGATCGCGTCGTCGTTGGCCGGGATCGGGATCTGCACCGCGGATGGGTCGCAATTGGTGTCCAGCATGCCGATCACTGGCAGGCCGAGCTTGTTGGCCTCGGCCACGGCGATGCCCTCGCGGACCGTGTCCACCACGAAGATGGCGTCGGGCAGACGGGTAAGGTTCTTCAGGCCACCCAGGGCGCGATCCAGCTTCAGCCGCTGCTTCTCGATCCGGACGATCTCCTTCTTCGGCAGCAGCTCGAAGGTGCCGTCCTGCTTCATCTCCTCGAATTTCTTCAGCTTGCCGATGCTCACCTTGATGGTCTCGAAGTTGGTGAGGGTGCCGCCGAGCCAGCGGTGGTTGATATAGGGCATGCCGCAGCGCGTCGCCTCCTGCTTGATCACGTCCTGGGCCTGGCGCTTCGTCCCGACGAACAGGACGATGCGGCCGGCCGCCGCCATATCGGCCACCTGCTGGTAGACCTGGCGGGCACGTCGCAGGGTCTGTTGCAGGTCGATGATGTAGATTCCGTTGCGTGCCCCGAAGATGAAGGGACGCATCCGCGGATTCCAACGATTGGTCTGGTGGCCGAAGTGGGTGCCGGCCTCAAGCAGCTCCCGCATGGTGATGACGGACATGTGCTACTCCTCGATGACGCGGGTTATCCAAGGTGCCCCGGGACCCCTCAGGGCCACCTGCGTCGTGGGACACGTGGAAGTTGCCTTTAAAAAAAGGCCGCGCACTCTATCATGCGCCCCTAGAAACCAGCAACGACTCTTGCTTGGCTTTCGTAAGAAAGGTAATTTTCAATATTGCTTGTGTACCGCGGTTCTCGCGGTGGAAAAGCTGCCGGGCACACCCCCCTCGTCATTTCCCCCAACCCGTCTTAGGTACTCCATGTCCGGCCACTCCAAGTGGGCCACCACCAAGCACAAGAAGGCGGCCAACGATTCTAAGCGCGGCAAGATCTTCACCAAGATCATCCGCGAGATCAGCGTCGCAGCCCGTTCCGGCGGTGGCGATCCTGCCAGCAATGCGCGCCTGCGTACGGTGCTCCTGAAGGCGAAGGGGGCGAACATGCCGGCCGACAACATCACCCGCGCCATCAAGAAGGGCACGGGTGAGCTGGAGGGGGTGAATTACGAGGAGGTCACCTACGAGGGGTTCGGCCCCGGTGGCGCGGCACTGCTCATCGGCGTCTTGACCGACAACCGCAACCGGACCGTGGCCGAGATCCGACACACCCTCAATAAGTACAGCGGCAATCTCGGGGAGAACGGCTGTGTCTCCTATCTCTTCGATCGGCGCGGCATGTTGACCTTCACGCGCGCCGAGATCGACGAGGACGCTTTGATGGAAGCTGCCCTGGAAGCCGAGGCGGAGGACATCTCAGAGGAGGGCGATACGTTGGAGGTCCTCACGGCACCCGAGGAGTTCGAGACGGTCAAGGAGGGATTGGAGGCCGCGGGCTTCGTGCCGGTGGCCGCCGAAGTCACCTACGTTCCCCAGACTCGCGTCCCCCTCGACGACAAGACCGGACCGCAGATGCTCAGGCTGCTCGACGCCCTCGACGACTGCGACGACGTCACCGACGTCTATTCCAACGACGACATCCCCGACCACATCATCGAGCAATACCAAGGTTAGCCTATACGCCATTTTCTTCCTCGCAGGCTCTTCCACTTCCATCCGTAGCGCGTATTCTCCCGCTGTCCCTCCCCCCTCCCGCCGCCTTCCCCCAGTTCCCTCCTAGCCCCTCGCCCCAACAGTGACCTAGTGCCAGCCGCGGCTGGCCGTCGAAAGCGGAGACATGCGAGCTCTGGGCATCGATCCCGGCTCCTCCATCACCGGCTTTGGCGTGGTCGAGCACACCTCGGCCGGTTACGCGCACATCGACTCCGGCGTGGTGCGTACCGACGCGTCGCAGTCGTTACCGGAGCGGTTGGCGACGATCCACGCGGCCATCTGCCGCATCATCGCCGAGACCCAGCCCGACGAGGTGGCGGTCGAGGAGGTGTTCGTCGCGCGCAACAGTCGCGCCGCCTTGGTGCTGGGACAGGCGCGCGGCGTCGCCCTTCTCGCGGCGGCGCAGGCGGGGCTGACGGTCACCGGCTACGCTCCACGCCAGATGAAGAAGGCGTTGGTCGGTTACGGCGACGCAGACAAGGCACAGGTCGGCGACATGGTGCGTCGTCTCCTCGGCCTGCCCGGGGTGCCCCATCCGGCGGATGTGGGCGACGCCCTCGCCATGGCCCTCTGCCATCTCCACCATGCCGCCGCGCAGCGGCGTTTACGCGCGGCCGTCCTGCAATGATCGCCGCGCTCACAGGCAAGCTCGCCCACAAGGACCCCGAGGAGATCGTGGTCGACGTCCAGGGCGTCGGCTATCGTCTCCTCGTTCCGCTATCCACCTATCTCGCGTTGCCGGAGGTCGGGGCGGAGATCCACCTCCTGGTGCACACCGTGATGCGCGAGGACGCGTTGGAGCTGTTCGGCTTTGCGAGCGACATGGAGCGCCGCCTGTTTCGTTTGCTCCGTTCGGTCCAGAAGATCGGCTCGCGTCTCGCCATCGCCGCGTTGTCGGGCCTCGCCCCCGAGGTGCTCGTGGCGGCCATCCAGGCGGGTGACGCTGCGCGCCTTGCCACCGTGCCGGGGATCGGACGCAAGACCGCCGAGCGTTTAGTCCTCGAGCTCAAGGACCGCGTAGGGCAAGTCGCTGCGGGTGGCCGTACGAAGGTGGTCGCAACGGATCGTTTGGAGGACGACGCGCGCTCGGCCCTCACCAACCTCGGCTACCGGCCGCAGGTGGTGGAGCAGGCGTTGGCGGCAGTGCGCGATGATGGGTCACCTGCGCGGTTGGAGGATTGGATACGAAAAGGGCTCGCGGCTCTTGCCAGAGCATGATGTGTCTCGTCAGGATGCGCCGTCGCGTGCGCAGCGTCGAACGAAGCGATGACCGATCCCATTCAACGTAACGTGTTCCTTGCCCCGCAGGCGGCGACCGCAGAGCTACCCGTCGAGGAGAGCTTGCGCCCACGAGTCCTCGATGACTACGTGGGTCAGTCAGCGTTGCTCGCCAACCTGCGAGTGTTCATCGAGGCGGCGCGACGGCGTGGTGAGGCGCTGGATCACACGTTGTTCTCCGGCCCACCGGGTCTCGGCAAGACGACGCTCGCTCACATCATCGCCCACGAGATGGGCGGGCAGTTGCGGGTGACCTCCGGGCCAGTGATCGAGAAACCCGGCGACCTGGCGGCGCTGCTCACTAATCTGGAGCGCGGCGACGTGCTGTTCATCGACGAGATTCACCGCCTGTCGCCGGTCGTGGAGGAGATCCTCTACCCGGCGATGGAGGACTTCGAGCTCGACCTGATCATCGGCGAGGGACCCGCCGCACGCTCGGTGAAGTTGCCACTGCCGCCTTTCACCCTCGTCGGTGCGACAACCCGCGTCGGTCTGCTCACGCCACCGTTACGGGATCGGTTCGGCATCGTCGGCCGCATGGAATTCTACGGGGTGAATGATCTCACCCGTATCGTGCGGCGCTCTGCGGGCATTCTCGGATGCCAGGTCACGGATGCGGGCGCCGCAGAGATCGCCCGCCGTTCGCGCGGTACGCCACGTATTGCCAACCGGCTGCTGCGACGCGTGCGTGACTTTGCCGAGGTCGACGGTGACGGCACGATCGATGTCACGATCGCGGACGCATCGCTGGCCAGGCTCGCCGTGGACCGCAACGGCCTCGACGCGATGGACCGCCAGCTAATGCTTGCACTGATCGAGAAATACGCCGGTGGTCCTGCCGGCCTTGCCACGCTTGCGTCGTCGGTTGGGGAGGAGCGGGACACGATCGAAGACGTAGTGGAGCCCTATCTCATCCTGCAAGGATTCATCCAGAAGACACCGCGAGGGCGCGTCGTCACGGCAAGCGGATATGCGGCGCTTGGCAGAACCTACCCGCATGTCGGTCATGCGCGCGCACCCGGTGACGATCTTTTTTCTTGATCTTCGGCGGAGAATTCACCGAAAGAAAAAGAATCCAAACGGAGGTTTGATGTCATCGCAGCACGGCCAATTCCGGCCAGTCCAAAGAG
>Ga0210124_1000336_pt1 | contig 25137 bp, 17 predicted proteins | sample Muzzi_PWC_D2_FD_185554 | JGI IMG/M metagenome (GOLD analysis project Ga0210124, IMG submission 185554) | Wetland microbial communities from San Francisco Bay, California, USA, that impact long-term carbon sequestration - Muzzi_PWC_D2 (SPAdes) | ecosystem: Environmental > Aquatic > Marine >... | reverse complement strand
CCTCGCGGTCGATGGTGATGCAGAACGGGTGGATCTCCTGGCGCTTGGCCTCGATGAGCGCGCGACGCGTGTCCTCGATCCCGGTGGCGCCGCGGTAGTGGTCCCAGTCGTCGGGCTTGCCGTCGGAGAGGGTGATGAGCAGGCGCGTGCGCGCCTCGACCTCGGCAAGCAGCCGCGTGGTGTGGCGGATCGCCGCCCCGAGACGGGTGTAGTCCTGGGGCTCGATACCCGCGATGCGCATCCGCACCCCGTCGTCGTAGTGCTGATCGAACCGCTTGATGGTGTAGAAGTCGCAACGCAGGCGGGTGACGCCGGAGAAACCGAAGATGGCGTAGCGGTCGCCGAGGACCTCCAGGGCCTCGCACAGTAAGGCGAGGGCCTCCTTCTGCGCCTGGTTGATCCACCCCTTGGTGGAGCCGCTCATGTCGACGAGGAAGGCGACCGCGATGTTGCGCTCGGCCCGCTGGACCCGGGTGAAGAGCCGGTCGTCCGGCTCACTGCCGGCGCGGGAGTCGGAGATGGCCTCGATGCAGGCGTCGAGGTCGATGTCCGAGCCGTTGCGCTGGCGGCGCAACCACCGCTCCTCGGTGCGCAGCAGCTCGAACTGGCGCCGCAATGTGGTCACGACCCCGGCGTGCTTCGCCAGGGCCCGCTCCACGGCCGGCTCGGTCGAGGCGGCCGTGGGCAACTCCCGCACCAGGCACCAGTTCTTGTGGTAGCTGCCACGGCGGTAGTCCCACTCGTCGTAGAGGAAGCCCTCCTGCTTCTCCGCAGCCCGCGCCGGCCGGTCCCCGCCGCCGGTCATGGAGTAGCCCGGCGCATTGCCACCCGCGACCAGGTACTCGGGGGGGATCTGCCCGAGGTCGTCGATGATGGTGTGGATCAGGGCGCGGAGCTCACTGGAGATCTCCACGGAACGCCCATCGATGCGCAGCTCGTAGTCGACGACCGCCGGCTCCGGCCGCACGCCGTCCTCCAGGCGCGCCTTGCCCGTCTCCTCCCGGGGCAGCAACTCGACCTGATCCTCGGCTACGCCCTCCGGCAGCTCCCCGAGGAGCCGCGCCACCGCGGTACGAAAGGCGTGGGCCTCGCTGGCGCGCAGACGGCGCAGGGTGGCAGCCACCTGTCCCGGCCGCAGCTCGCCGAGATACGGCACCGGCGCCGCGTCCCCGCCACCGGGGAGTGCCGTGGCGAAGGGGTAGATGGCGGCCACCACGGTCGCGCTCGCCTCCGCCGTGGCCCCAGGTGCGCGCAGGGAGGCGAGCCGCTCCACTGCCTCCGCGACCACTCGACCGTCCCTGCCCGGTCCCGACGCCACGCTTCCGCCCAGATACCACCGGTACAACCGGTCGAACAATGCCCCTCGCGGCGTCAACCCACCCACCATGGGCCGCGCCGTGGCGAGCCTCGCCTTCAACCCGCCCAGGACCCGGGCCAGCCCCGGCAGGTCGCCCCCTAACCAGGCCTCCAGCCGCACCCCCTCAGCGAGGAGGAAGAGGCGAGTCGCGAGATCCGGATCCGGGAAGAGGGCGAGGAAGGCCTCCAGGCCGCCAAGGTCGTCGGCCGGGGTCGCGGTGCGGGCCCCCGGCCACGCCACGTTCCCAGGGTCGAGGCGGAAGGTGGCGTTGGCGAGCTGCGCCCACTGCAACGTGACCATCACCTTGTAGAGCTGGAAGTTGTCCTCGGCGGACGGGAAGAGGGCGAGGCGCTCCGGGAGATAGAGGGTCTCCCCATCGGTGAACGCGGCCTCACCCGCCGTCACCGTCAACCGCCGCCGGCTCAGGCCGTTGACGTAGGTCTCCAGCACCCGCACCACGGCGTCGAGACACACCACCTCGTTGACGGACGCCCCGGCGAGCTGTTCCTCGCGCTGGATCTCGTCGAGATACTGCACGGCCGGATACATGCCACCGCGGTCATACCGGTCCAGCGCCTCCATCAGCCAGTCGCGCAGACCGTGCGGTCCACGCTTACGGATCGCCTCCGGCACATGGAGGAGGAACTGGTAGGCGATCTCCTCGTTGCTCGCCGCCGCCACGTCGACCAGCGCCAGCACCCGCTCCTGCTGCGCGGGATGCAGCGAGCACACCACTTCGGTCACCGCCGCGGCCGTCCGCCGCGACGACAGGACCGGCTCCAACCGCCGGCTCAACCGGTCGTCGATCTCCTCACGGGTCCATGCCATGCCGCAACATAGCGGCGCCGCAGTCGCTAACCCAGACACCGCGCGCGCCGACGGAGTTCCCATCCAAGGAAGGCAGAAGACGACAGGAAAGCAGGAAGGCAGCAGGCACACGGGGTCCGACAACGACACGGCGTCGCGGCACGACAAAGACACCGATGCGCTGGTGCGGGAAAGAGAAGGTGTCACTGGCTAGCTACGCTCCCCAGTCAATCTCTTTCCTGCCTTCTTGCTGTTTTCCTGCCTTCCTTAGATGTGAGCGGAGGTACCGGTTTGCCTCACCCACGCCGCCCACCCCGCACGGCGGCCTCCGTCTACCACCGCGCCGGCATGTTCCACCATCGGTGTACCGATTCGGTCGACCCGATCGCGGCACCGGCGCACGACGTCCTCCCACGGAAACTCGCGGCTCAGTGGTAAGTTATTGTTATTCCTGGGTCCGGTGCGAACCTGCGGATTCTTTCCACGTCTGGCGTGGGAGTTGCTCTTACTCCATTCGAGAGAGGGCCGTGGTGTGTGCCAGCGGACCGGGGCCGCGGCCGCAGAGAGTTGACGGGACCCATGGATCACCGAGGAGACGCACCATGAACAGGGGAAAAGGGCATGACCCGATCTTGATCGTCGAGGACGACCGCAACACCGCGTCGCTGGTGGCGACCTACCTGGAGCGAGAGGGGTTCGCGACGGTGATCGCGTACGACGGCAAACACGGGCTGGAGCTGGCGCGGCGGCACCGGCCGATCTTCGTGATCCTCGACCTCATGCTCCCCAAGGTCGACGGCCGCGAGGTGTGCCGGACCCTGCGCGGCTTCTCCGATGTCCCCGTCCTGATGCTCACCGCCCGGGGTGAGGAGGTCGACCGGATCGTCGGCTTTTCCCTGGGAGCGGATGACTACGTGGTGAAACCGTTCAGCCCCCGCGAGCTCGTGGAGCGGGTCAAGGCGATCCTGCGGCGCACGCGGGGTGTGGATCGCGCCCGCTCGACCGTCCTCTCCTGCGATGGCCTGGTGCTGGACCCCGAGAGACACACCGTGACCCTGCACGGCCGGCCGGTGGCGCTGACGCCGTCGGAGTACAAGCTGCTACACACGTTGATGAGCCGCCCGGGTCGGGTCTTCTCCCGGGATGAGCTGCTGGATCGCATCAACGGCCCCGGTGAGGTGGTGGTGGACCGGGTGATCGACGTCCACGTCGGGAAGCTGCGCCGCAAGATCGAGGCGGATCCCTCGACACCGCACTACATCTCGACGGTGCGCGGCATCGGCTACCGGCTCGCCGAAGCGATCGGGGCGTGATCGGGACACCATGCGCAACCGTCTGCTCTGGAAGTTGCTCGGCATCCACATCCCGGTCATCGCCCTGGTGATCGTCATGATGTGGCTGGCCATCGACTACCTGGCCGCGGACTACTTCATGGTGCTGATGGACAAGTACGACATCTCCCCCACCGAGACCCAGGAGATGTTCCTCGATGCCGTCCATCGCTATCTCATCTGGGCCAGCCTCGCCGCCGTGGCCCTCGCCGGGGTGTCGAGCTTCCTGCTCACCCGCAAGGTCTTGCAGCCACTGTCGCGCATGGCAGACGTCACCCGCGAGGTGGCCGCCGGCAATTACGCGGCGCGCGTGCAGGTGGACTCCGGGGACGAAATCGGCCAGCTCGGCGACGCCTTCAACCGCATGGCCAATAGCCTGGAACGGGTGGAACGACTGCGTAAGGCAATGGTCGCCGACGTCGCCCACGAGCTCCGCACCCCGCTGACCAACGTCCGTGGCTACCTGGAGGCCTTGAGCGACGGCGTCCTCCCGCCGTCCCCGGAGACCTTCGCGATCCTCCAGCAGGAGATCCTGCGCCTGGTGCGCCTCGCGGAGGATTTGCTGCAGCTCGCCAAGGCCGACGCCGCCCGCGCCCACCTGCAACGCCAGGCGGTCGCGTTGCCGGCCCTGGTGGACGAGGTCCTGGAACCCTACCGCCTCCGCTTCCACGACAAGGGCATCGCGCCGCAGGTACGCGTGGCACCGGGTGCCGAGCGCGTGACGGCGGACCGGGACAAGCTCGTGCAGATGGTGGGGAATCTCGCGGAGAACGCCTGCCAGTACACCCCCGACGGCGGCCAGGTGACGGTCCACCTGGAGCGGTTGCCCGAGGGCGTCCGGCTCACCGTCGCGAACAGCGGCAACGGCATCGCCACGGAGGACCTGCCGTTCGTATTCGAGCGGTTCTATCGCGCCGACAAGTCGCGCTCCCGTGAGCTGGGCGGCGCCGGCATCGGCCTGGCGATCGTCAAGGAGCTGGCCGAGGCCCACGGCGGCGCGGTCGGCGCCGCCAGCGCGACAGGGGAGACCCGGGTGTGGTTCACCCTGCCGGCGTGAGGCGAGGTAGGCCCCCCAGCATCTTTACCAAATCTTTATCGAGCCTTTATCCGCTCTTTAAGGACGCCGGCTAGGGTTGAGGTCGTTGTCCGGTTTGCCCCGGCCAAGCGACCCCCAACCCGAACCACATCGGTCCGGCCAGACCGAGCACCACGAGGAGCATACCCCTTGCGCTTCGCCGACACCCAGATCAGTGCATCCCTGTCCGTCGCCACCGGTCGCGTAGCCGTGGCGGGACAGTCACACCAACCCTCAGCAAAGGAGTACCTATCATGAAATCGAAGCTTGTCGTTTCCCTGGCGATGTTTTCCCTGCTCGGGCTGATCGTGGCCACCTCCGCCGATGCCAGGGGTCCGTTGCGCGCATCCGCGGCGATCTGGTCCCACGGCGAGCTCTACGGCACCGTCGGTACCCCCGCGGTCTTCACTGACCCACCGGAGCACACCACCGATACCCTCTACAACTTCGGGATGAGCGGCCTGGAGGGCCAGCGCGCGATCTCCGTGGCCGCCCCCGGCGACCGTGATTTCAATGGCGGCCGCTGGTCCGTGGTACTGGTCACCTTCACCGACCAGGGCAAGGCCGTGCACGATCCAGACGGTGACGGGATGGTCAATTTCGAGCTCACCAGCGAGGAGGACGTGCTGAATCACGAGGCACTCGGCCACCTCATCCTCACGGACACCGACGTCTACTTCGAGTGCCCGATGCTGCCGGGCGCCAACCGCTAAGCGCCCGAGGGGACCACATAGAGACGGGCCGCTACCCCGGGTAATCCTTCCCGGGGACGGCCCGAATCTCGTCCCCAGCCCCTTCAGCCTCGTCTCCCCGGGCAGGAAACGACGCTCGCGCGGCGCGTCGCGGCCCGCCGGCGTTGAAGAGGTAGGCGTCCCGCGAGAAGAGCGGCGACGCGGGCCTCGCAGCCGGGATCGCCGCAATCCGTGGCAACACCGCGGCTGATCGCCCACCGCGCGCTCGCTACGGCCCCGCCGTTCAGCCGCTGGGCCGGCCTGTGAGCAGACCGACCACTCGTCCTTGGCCTGCTTAACCGTGCCGTCGTGCGCGTCACGACGCCTCCGCCGGCGAAGCGGATTCTTTTTGAACCCTCTGCGCCGCTGCTGGCTCGGGATAAGTTGGCCCCAGCCCGTAGGGACCACGGGGGGTAGGTTCCTCCCGTCTTCGGGACAGGACGTCACAAGCTGGTCAGACATTCGGTGAGGGAGTGGTTGTGTGGTCCTCGACCCAGACCGCAGGCCCTACGCCCCGCTGGCGTGCAGCGGGGGTAGCTACTGGCCGGATTGCCTGTGGGCATCCGCCGCGTGTGCCCCAGGCGAGTCCCGCTGGCCCCCGGGCTCGTTCCCGGAAGCGGCAAGGAGGAGGGCAGAGACGATGGTTTGACACCGCATAGGTGCGCAGCGCGCCCGCTGCCACTGTGAAAACCATTCTCAGGCCCTAGCCCGGGGCCAGAGGGGGAGCGACACCATGAAAACGATCTCGACGTACATTCTGGCACAAGGTCTTTTGCTAGCCGCGCTGGGCTTCGGCATTGCCCAGGCGGCGGATGTGGTGCCCACGGACATCCAGCAGCCGGGCACCCAGCCGGGGGAGATCGGCAACCTGGAGTCGCCGGACAAGTGCGACAACTGTCACGGCGGCTACAATTCCTCGGTGGAGCCGGCCTACAACTGGCGCGGCAGCATGATGGCCCATGCCGGCCGCGACCCGATCTTCTGGGCGACCGTGGCGATCGGCGAGCAGGATTTCCTACCGGGGCAGGGTGGCGCCGGCGACCTGTGCATACGCTGCCACAGCACCGGCGGCTGGCTTGCCGGCCGCTCGACGCCTACCGATGGCTCCGGCCTGGCCGCAGGCGACTCGGACGGGGTGGAGTGCGACTTCTGTCACAAGTTGACCAATCCCGACGACTCCGAATACCTGGGAGTGATGATCGACCCCTTCATCGCCAATGAGCCCGAACCGAATAATGATGCGTTATTTGACTGGGACCCGCCTTTTACCGGGATTGAGGGTTATCTCGGGTCCGGCATGGCCTCCATGTGGGGCGGCAGCGACAAGCTCGGCCCCTTCAACGATGCCCAAGCCCGTCATCAGTTCATGCAGTCCAAGTTCCACCGCGACCGCGATTTCTGTGGCACCTGCCACGACGTCTCCAACCCGGCGGTGGGCAACCTCGCCCCGAACCACGGCACGCAGCCGACCGCGGACCCGGTGGTGGCCGACGGGACCGTCGGCGGGCCGGTGGACGGCAAGGCCGCCTTCAACAACCCTCCGTACAAGTACGGCATCGTCGAGCGGACCTTCAGCGAATACAAGGCGGGACAGATCTCGCAAACCCTGGTGCAAGACTACGGGACGCTGCCGGCAGATCTTCAGGCCGGTGCCCTTGAGGCGGTCTACAACGCCGCAACCCAGAACGGCACCATCGACCCCAATTACACGAACCCGTCGATGCCGCGGTATTTTAGCTGCCAGACCTGCCACATGCGCCCGGTGACCGGCACGGGTTGCAACAAGAACGGGGCTCCCCTGCGTACCGACCTGCCGCTGCACGACATGACCGGCGGCAACTACTGGATGCCGGCGGCGATCCAGTACCTGGACAGCCAGGGCAAGCTGCGACTCGGTGGAGGCATGAGCGCGCTGCAGACCAATGCCATGCTCGACGGCGCGCTGCGGGCCAAGGAGCAGCTCAACCTGGCCGCTACCCTGTCGGTGACCAACAACGGCAACAGCGTGAAGATCGTCAACCACACCGGCCACAAGCTGATCTCCGGCTACCCCGAGGGGCGGCGGATCTGGCTGAACATCAACTGGTACGACTCCAATGGAGCACTGTTACGCGAAGATGGGGCCTATGGGCCGATCGGTGTGACGATCCCGAATCCCGCCGGTGGCCCGGACGTCGCGGTCGAGTCGATCCTCGACCTCGGTGGCACCAACACCAAGATCTACGAGGCGCACATGGGGATGACCCAGGCGTGGGCGGCCGCCTTGGTCAGCCTGGGCTACGATCCGGCCCTCCCACTGAGCTACGACCGCGTCACCGGTGCTCCTGACTTCACCCTCGGGGATCTGGCGGGATCGCCAGCCGGGACGACGCACGAGACCTTCCACTTCGTGCTCAACAACACGGTGGTCAAGGACAACCGCATCCCGCCCTACGGGATGAGCTACGAGCTGGCGCGGGTGCGCAATGCCCTGCCCGTGCCTGCGACTCAGTACGGCGGCGGCCCAATCTACAACTACTACGACGAGGTGGGGTTGAACCCACCGTCGGGGGCTCAATCCGCCACCATCGACCTGCTCTACCAGCCCACGAGCTGGGAGTACATACAGTTCCTCTACCTGGCCAACACCACCCCTGCCGGCGCCTTCCTGGCCGACGAAGGGGTGAACATGCTGGATGCATGGCTCAACGCCGGGACGGAGGACGTGCGCATGGCGAAGCCCTACGTGATGGCCTCCACTACCTGGGGTACCCCACCGGGGGCGTGCGATGCACCGACTCCGTCCATGCTCTCGGCGACACCCGGGGACAAGCAGGTGACCGTCACCTGGCAAGAAATCCCGGCGGATCCCATCGCGATTGACGGCTATCGGCTCTACTACGACCAGGCGGGCAAGGCCCAGCTGGTCGTGGATCAGCCGTGGCCAGCGGGAAGCTACACCGACACGAACCTGACCAACGGCCAGGAGTATTGCTACAAGGTCACCTCATACACCGCGACCTGCGAGTCCGGGTTCAGCAACATCCTCTGCGCCACCCCGAGCCAGCCCGGGCAGGAGGTGGCGGCCGGCGTCAGCCAGCTCGTGACCGGCAAGTGGGTAAAGTCGGGCAAGGGCAAGAACGCGACCACGACCTTCGAATTCACCAGTGCCTTTGTTCAGGGCGATGGTGTCGTGATCCAGGCCACCGTCGTGGACGAAGGGGGCACGCCGCTGCCCGATGCCACGGTCAACATTCAAATTGCCGGGCCGGAGAACGTAGCCCTGCAAACGAGCCCGAGCGATGCAGACGGCATCGCCGAGGCAACCTGGCAGACCAAGGCCCCCAAGAGAGGCAACCCCGGTACGGCAACGGGTGACTACACGGCCACCACCACCGGCGTGACCGCCAGCGGCTACGTGTGGGACGGCGTGCCGACGGAGGTGCCCTTCTCCATTCAATAGGTTCCAACACCCCGAAGTGACTCAACACGCGGGTTGGCCTGCCTGCATCCCCAGTGGGATGCAGGCAGGCCGCTCGACCCCTTCCAATGTCGACCAGGGTAACGCGATGGCCTGTTCCTGGACGGCCGGCGCGGCGTTCGATGCACGCCGGGTTCCCCCAACCGCCTGCATGGCGCATCGAGCGTTACGGCCGCCGCCTGTGCGGCCCGTCACGGACGACCAGTGCAATGGCCAATCCGAGGACACGGACCGGTCCCCTGGCCGACACCTCCTTCGCTCAATCTCTCACTCCCTCCGGCAATCACGTCGATCGGCTGCCGAAAAATGAGGAGGACACACCATGCAAACCAAGACCATTCTGACCTGCTCAACCGCCCTGCTGCTGGCTGCCAGCGCTATCGGCAGCGCCGCGCAGGACCTATCCCCCATGGAGCAGTTGGGGAAGTCGATCTATTTCGACGACAACCTCTCCATCAACAACAACCAGGCGTGCGCCGCCTGCCACGGCCCGGAGGTGGGCTTTACCGGTCCCATTGAGGCATTCAACGCCGCCGGCTCGGTGTACGAGGGGTCGATCGCCGGCCGCTTCGGCAACCGCAAGCCGCCGAGTGCTGCCTACGCCACGCTGAGCCCGATCCTGCATTTCGAGCTGGAGAAGAGGGAGGCGGTGTTCGAAGGCGGCAACTTCTGGGACGGCCGGGCCACCGGCGAGAAGCTTGGCAACCCCGCCGCAGACCAGGCCCAGGGTCCCTTCCTCAACCCCCTGGAGCAGGGGCTACCGGAGAGTGGCTGTGTGGTCTATCGGGTGTGTAACCCGGTGGTTGCGACCGACTACCCCGTCACCTTCGAGGAGGTATGGGGCGCGGGGGCATGCGCCATCGCCTGGCCCGCCGACGTCGACACCGTGTGCGGCGTGGAAGGCGGCATGGTCGCCCTGTCCGACGACGACCAGGCCAAGGTGGAGACGGCCTACGACCAGATCGCCCTGTCCATCGCCGCCTTCGAGGGCTCGCCCGAGGTCAACCAGTTCAGCTCCAAGTACGACGCCTATCTGGCGGGTGCTGCGGATCTGACCAAGGAGGAGAAGAAGGGCCTGCACCTGTTCAAGAGCAAGGCCAAGTGCGCCAACTGCCACCTCCTGGATGCCGAGCGCGACGGCGAACCGCCACTGTTCACCGACTACACCTTCGACAACCTGGGCGTGCCGCGCAATCCGGAGAACCCGTTCTATGACGAGCTCGACTTCAATCCCCTCGGCGACGCCTGGATCGACTTTGGGCTGGGTGGCTTCCTGGAAACGCGGTCGGACTATGCCGCCCTCGCCGAGGAGAACCTCGGCAAACAGAAGGTCCCCACCCTGCGCAATGTCGACAAGCGGCCCGACCCCGGCTTCGTGAAGGCCTACACCCACAACGGCTACTTCAAGACTCTCAAGGGCATCGTGCACTTCTACAACACCCGGGATGTGAAACCGGTGTGCCCCGATCCCTTCACCACCGAGGTGGAAGCCCTCGCCCAGGACTGCTGGCCCGCGCCCGAGGTGGCGGAGAACGTGAACACCACGGAGCTGGGCAATCTCCACCTCACCGAGGCCCAAGAGGACGCCATCGTCGCCTTCCTGAAGACCCTCTCGGACGGCTATGGCCAGTGATGTCGAGGCGCTCTCGACCGGTACTTTCGCTGCCACTCGTCACAATGGGTCAAGGTGTCCCCTCGCGGTCTGTCGCCGCGTCTAACCGACGCGCCGACAGACCGCTGTTGCGTGGGCGGCCCCACGCCATCTTGGGGCCAACGAGCAGGTGGAGGCTCGGTGTTGTAACTGCGGTTGCTTGATGCCGCGCTGTACCTCGACGGCGACGCCGACCTGGCAGCGTGTCGAGCGTGTGACCCACGGAAGCTGGAGCGCGGCTACCGCCGCTTCTGGTAGGTCCCGACCAGCTCGGCCCGGGCGAGGATGTGGCCGGCCATCGCGGCCTCCACCTGCGGCTTGGTGATCGCGCCGTTGTCCGGCAGCACCGTGTCCAGGGCGTAGAGTTTGTGGAAGTAGCGGTGTCGACCGATCGGCGGGCACGGGCCGCCGTAGCCGGTGCGCCGCCAGTCGTTGACCCCTTCGACGGTGCCGGCCGGGAGGTCCGCGGAAGGAGCACCTTCCGGGAGCCCAGTCGTGGACGGCGGCAAATTGTATAGCACCCAGTGGACCCAGGTCCGCTGGGGCGCGGCGGGATCCGGGGCGTCCGGGTCATCGACGATGAGCACCAGGCTGCGGGTCTCGTCCGGGACAGCGGACCAGGCGAGGGGCGGCGCGACATCGCTCCCCTGACACGTGTGCTGGATCGGGATCTCCTGGCCGTGCCCGAAGGCCGGCGACGTGAGGGTCATGGACATGGTGGCCTCCTCGTGAAGGTCGCCGGCAACGGCTGTTCCCCAGCAGAGCAGAGTGCCACCAGCGACGGTCGAGATGCCCCACCCCGCGATCGGCAGACCGCCTATCCGGCCGCGCCTGCGCCGTGGGTGCCGCGACAGAGGTCACCCGGAGCGGAGCAAGGCTTCACTGTGGATCAACCTAGCACACACCCCAGGGGCGACACGGTTCCCGCCGGCCCTGCGGCAACACGATCTCCTCGCCGAGCCCCGCCATGGCTGGCGGCATCTGCCCGGTGCGACGGCTACTCTTTGAGGTATGGATCTCGACCGCGCACACCTCCTCGCCGTGGCCCGGGGCGAACAGCCCGCCGACGTGGTCTTCCGCGGCGGCCGCCTGGTAAACGTGATCACCGGCGAGGTGTATCGGTGTGATGTGGCCGTGGCGGAGAGACGGGTCGCCGCCCTGGGGCACGACCTCGCCGGGGCGACGGTCGTGGACGTGAGCGACCGCTACCTGGCGCCGGGGCTGATCGACGCCCACTGCCACGTGGAGAGCAGCCTCGTGCCTCCGGCGGAGCTTGCCCGGGTGGTCGCGGCCCACGGGGTCACGACGGTGGTTGCCGACGCCCACGAGATCGCCAACGTCCTGGGTCCGGACGGGGTCCGATACATGGCGGGGGATGCCGTAGGCGCGCCTGCCCGGGTGGTCTTCCAGGCGCCGTCCTGTGTGCCCGCCACCGCCCTGGCGACCACCGGCGGCCGGCTGGAGGCCGCCGACCTCGCCCAGCTCCGGGCAGAAGGCATCGTGTGGGGTCTCGCCGAGGTGATGGACGTCCCCGGCGCGGTGGGCGGTGAGCCCGGGGTCACGGCAAAGATCGCCGCATTCGCCGATCGACCGGTGGACGGCCACGCCCCGGGCCTCGGCCCGCCCCTGCTCGACGCCTATTGCGCGGCCGGGGTCACCAACGACCACGAGTCGACCACCGTGGCGGAGGGGCGGGAAAAGCTGCGCCGTGGCATGGCGCTATTCCTGCGCGAGGGGTCGGTGGCGCACGACCTCACCCCCCTCCTCCCGCTGATCACCCCCGAGGTGGAGCGCCGCCTCGCCTTCTGCACCGACGACCGCCACCCCGACGACCTCCTCGCCGAGGGCACCATCGACCACGCCGTGCGGCGCACGATCGCCGGCGGTGTCCCGCCAATCACGGCCCTGCGCCTCGCCACGCTGAATGCGGCGGACCTCCTGGGCCTCACCGACTGTGGCGCCCTGGTGCCGGGCCGGCGCGCCGACCTCATCGTGTTCGAGGACCTCCAGGCTCCGCGGCCGGCCCAGGTCTACCTCGGCGGCCGGCTGGTGGCCGAGGACGGAGCCCTGCCGCCCCGCCGTCCGAGCAAACCGCCGGCGGCGGTGCGCGCCACCATCCACATCGACTGGCAGCGCAGCGACCTGCGCCTGCCCGCCCAACCAGGCGCGATGCGGGCGATGCGGGTCCACCCGGATGACCTGTGGACCGACGAGGTGTGGGTGACGCCGCGGGTCGAGGACGGCTGCGTGGTCGCCGACCCGGCCCGCGACCTGGCCAAGCTGGTGGTGATGGAGCGCCACACCGCGAGCGGCCGGGTGGGCCGCGGGCTGGTTACCGGCCTGGGGCTGCGGCGCGGGGCGATCGCCTCGACCGTCTGCCACGACCACCACAACCTGATCGCCGCCGGCGCCGACGACTGCTCCCTCCTCACCGCGGCCCGCGCCGTGGCCGCCGTCGGCGGTGGACTGGCGGTGGCGGTGGGCGAGCATGTGGCCGCCCTCTTACCCCTGCCCATCGCAGGGCTCATGTCGGAGGAGCCGATCGAGGCGCTGGCCACGGCCCTGGCGCGAGTCGTCTCCGCCGCACGCGACCTCGGCACTCCCCTCCGCCACCCGTTTATGACCCTGTCGTTTCTCGGCCTCGAGGTGATCCCCGCCCTCAAGCTCACCGACCGCGGCCTCATCGACGTGGCGCGCCAGGCGGTGGTGGCGCCGTTCTCCGAAGAAGCGGTGGGAACCTCACCCCAGAGGTCTTGAAGGATGCTCGCGCCAAGGCGCAAAGATCGCAGAGGTCATTCGGCATGGCTTGGCTCTCCCGAGATCACTCCTACCCTCTCTGCGCTCTCAGCGTCTCTGCGCGATTGATTCATAAGATCTCCGAACACGGGTGATCTGCCAGGAGTGCGAGCCGCCTTCCTTTTCCCCAACCACCATTCGTGGTCTCGTCCCGCCATGGAGCCATTACCCCCGTCACCCCTGTTCACGGAAGAGCAGATCGCCGCGCGCGTCGCGGAGCTGGCCGCGGCCATCTCCCGCGACTACGCGGACCAGGGGGAGATCGTCCTCGTGGGGGTGCTGAAGGGCGCCTTCATCTTCCTCGCGGACCTCGCCCGCCGCCTCACCATCCCACGGCGGGTCGACTTCATCGCCCTCTCCACCTACCCGGACGCGGCGACCGACCCGGACGCCGTGCGGCTCATCATGGATCTACGCATCGACATCGCCGGCCGCCACGTGCTGGTGGTCGAGGACATCGTCGACACCGGGCGCACATTGACCTACCTGCAGCGCAGCCTCGCCGCGCGCCGCCCGGCCTCCCTGAAGACCTGTGTCCTCCTCAGCAAACCGACGCGCCAGGTGGTGGCGGTCACCCCCGATTACCTCGGCTTCGAGATCCCGGATCACTGGGTCGTCGGTTACGGCCTCGACCACGCCGACCACCACCGCACCCTGCCGTACATCGGGCTGATCGAGACGTAACTACCGAGCAGATCACGCGCCTGTCCGCCACCACCGAGCCGCCGACCCTCGACCCGGAGTGGCTGCCTTCGTGGTCCACGCGCGGCGGCTCCGTGCCCCGACGTCTCGGCACAGCCGACCGCCTCAGCCGCGCGGGGCGCGCCATGCGGCGACGGCCGGCCACTGGTGCATGGCGAGGCCGGCGGTGATGCAGGTGGCGCCCAGCATGACGCGTGCGCTGATGGGCTCGCCGTTGGCGGCGTTGCCGAGCAATAGCGCGAGGACCGGGGTCACCAGGGTGATGAGCGCCACGCTCCCCGCCTGCAGGTGGCGGATGATGTGATAGTAGAGGGCGAAGCCCAGCACCGACCCGAACACTCCCAGGTAGACGATGGCTGCACTGGCCCGCACGGGGACGGCATGGGGCAGATGGCCGTCGGTCAGCCACCACGCGGCGACGAACAGGGGCAGGGCGACCAGCAGGCTGCCGGTGGTGGTGGCCAGGGCCGGGCTGTCGTCGCCGATGCGCTTCACCCACACCAGGCTGGTGGAGTAGATCACCACCGCCAGCAGCAACGCCGTCACGCCGGCGGTGGCGTGCGCGCTGCCGAGCTCCGCGCCCCCGGCGAAGATCACCGACAGGCCCGCGAGGCCCAGCACCATCCCCAGGAGCTTGGACGACCGCAGGGCCCGTTCGCCCAGCCACAGGACCGCCAGCAGGCTGGTGACCAGGGGCGAGAGACCGAACAGCACCGACACCAGACCGGAGTTGATGTACTGCGCGCCCCAGTAGGTGCACAGCATGGCGCCGAACATCCCCAGCCCGCCGGCCAGATAGCTCGCCCGCGCGCGGCGGTGCAGGGGCAGGCCGCCGTGGAGCCATGCCACCAATAACCCCCCGAGAAATGCGCCGATGGCCATGCGCGCCATCACGGCGAAGGCGAAGCCCGAGCCCATGGCGCTCCACTTGATCGCCAGGGGGGTGGTGGACCAGATGAGGATGACGGCGAGATAGGCGATGGGGATGGGCATGGCGACGGTCCCAGCAGCGGCAGGTCGGTCAAGCTGGCGATCCAGAAAAAAGAAAAGGCCGCGGATCCTTGCGGGTCCGCGGCCTGGGGCAACCTCGAAAGCGTTCGGCTCGCTACGGCTGCATCCTCCCGCGGACCCCACAGGTGACGGTGAAACGCCGTACCCAGAGGGCGAGTCGGTGGCACTTCGGGAGGGTGGCAAACACGGACATGGAGAGATCTTCGGAGGGCGGCCGGTTCCTGTCAATCCCGCGCCGGTGGGCACAATCGTGGGCGCATCCGGAGGGCGATCCACGCGGGAACCCCGGAAGCCAGGATGTGCGGCGCCTCTCAGGTCTCCTTCCTGGTTTCCTGGTTTCCCGCGTTCCACAAGCGGCCTGTCGCACCGCTGGGGACGCCAGCGACGCTCCGGCCGCGTTGCTACGGAGGCCGCCTTGCCGCAGGTCGGATCGGACCGGGGGGAGAGACTTTTTGGGATGCGGAGAGCTGCCCCGGTCTCGATCCAACCTACGTTTGGGGTCTGTTGCGGGCCTTGGCGCGAGGGACGTCAGTCGGCGCCGAGAATGACGTACGCCATCTTCACTTCGAGGTCGTCGCGCAGGGAGTGATAGACCGAGCAATACTTCTCGTGAGAAAGCGCCACCGCGCGGGCCATCTTCTGCTCGGTGAGGCCGACGCCGGCGGCGTGCAGGGTGATCTCCAGGGAGGTGTAGTGCTGGGGCGGGTCGGGCCGCCGTTCACCGGCGATCTCGACCTTGAAGTGGCTGAGGTCGACCCGCATCTTCTGCAGGAAGCTGACCGTGTCGATCCCCATGCATCCGGCGAGGCTGAGCAGCAGGGACTCGACCGGGGCGCACCCCCACTGGACGTGACCGTCCATCTCGAACTCATAGCCCACCTGTGTGCGGGCCTCGAAGAGCAACCCCTCCTTCCACGTCACCGTGCCGCGGGTAACGGGATTGATCGCCTTCTTGTAGTCCTTGAGTGTGGACAGCAGCCGCTTCTCTTCCATCGAGACTCCATACCTGTGACCGACATGCACCGTGCTCCCAGCGGCGTCGCACCGCTGAGCCGACCGCATGTGCGTCTAGAGCCTCCGTGCGCCCTGGAGATCTGCATCGAATTCGTCGTCAAAAGACCGAGCTGACCATCTCGGTCACCGCCGCCAGCATCTCCGGGTCGTCGGTGAGGGTCTCGGCGATCCCCACCTCGCAGGCGCGGCGCGCATCGATGCCGCTGCCGATCAGGCGGCCGACGTGGACCAGGAGGCGGGTCGACGCCCCCTCCTCCAACCCCTGGTCCTTGAGATTGCGGGTCATCTCCGCGAGGCGCACGAGCTGTGTCGCCACCGGCGGGGCGACGCCGCTTTCATGGCACACCACCTCGATCTCCAGCTCGCGCGGTGGGTAGCCCAGCTCCAGGGAGATGAAGCGCTGCCGCGTCGACTGCTTCAAGTCCTTGAGGACGCTCTGATAGCCGGGGTTGTAGGAGATGGCGAGGACGAAGTCGTCGTGGGCCGGATGGACCTCGCCGGTCTTCTCGATCGGCAGGTAGCGGCGATCGTCGGCCAGGGGGTGGATGACCACCGTGGTGTCCTTGCGTGCCTCCACCACCTCGTCCAGGTAACAGATGGCGCCGGCCTTCACGGCTCGGGTAAGGGGGCCGTCGATCCACACGACCTCGCCCCCCTTGATGAGGTAGCGGCCGACCAGATCGCCGGCCGTGAGGTCGTCGTGGCACGAGACCGTGACCAGGGGCCGCCCGAGACGCCACGCCATGTGCTCGACGAAGCGGGTCTTGCCGCACCCGGTGGGTCCCTTCAGCAGGACCGGAATATGGTGGGCGCACGCCGCCTCGAACAGGGCGACCTCGTCCCCCTGGGGCAGGTAGTACGGCTCCTCGCCGAGGCGGTACTCCTCTATGGCAATGGCTTGCACGGGCATCTCGACTCTCTCCGGCGGATGGCAACGGTAGCGAGACTCTGCCCCGCCTCCGCGGGCAGTTCAACCGACGGGGACGGTCGGCTCACCGGATTTCGTTCAACGCGGGAACCCAGGAAACGAGGAAAACACGCTCCGTGAGAATCAGCAGAAATAACCTTGTCCGCTCGCACCCTCGTAGCGCAGCTGGAACACGAAAGCACGAAAGGGGAAAGCACGAAAAACAACTCATTTCGTGCTCTCGTGTTCCCTCCCACGGAAACTCTGGGCCGCATCGGATTTCTCGCCACTGGTATTTTTCGCTGACCCTCAGCGGAATCTCCCATCCTGGTTTCCTGGCTTCCCGCGTTCCACAAGGGGTCCACCGCGCCGGTCAATGCGGGTGGCGCTTGTCTTCCATGCGGGCGAGGAGGCCGGCGATGCCTTCGCGGCGCATCACCCCGGTATACTCGGAGCGCTTCAGGGCGAGATCGCTCACCCCGTCCGCGACGATGTTGATGATGCGCCACGGGCCATCCCGGCGGCGCAGCCGGTATTCGAAGGAGACGTCGTCGCCGTCCCCGGTGGACAGCACGCTACGCACCTGCGCGTCCCCGCCGGGGAGCGGGTCCTCCGAGAGGATCCGGAAATGCTCGCCGTCGAACGCATTGAACCGCGACGCATAGGTGGCGATGCTGAGATCGTGGAAGGCCGCCAGGTAGCGTCCGCGCTGCTCTTCGCTCAGCCCCTTCCAGTAGCTGCCCAGGGCGAAGCGGGCGATGAAGTCGAGATCGTGGGTGGCGGTGATCGTCGGGGCGAGGCGATCGAAACGGCCCTGGGGCCCGAGCTCGGGGCCCGCCTTCATCACCGCGAGCAAGGCCGTGTTGAGGGTCTCGATCACCTGGGTCGGGCTCGGCTCGGGTTCCGCGGCCCGCACCGACGCCACGCCCGGCCAGGCCAGGGACACCACGACCAGCACCGCCGGCGCCCAGTGACGCCAGCCTTTTCCCCCACCCGACCCCAACGTCCGTGGCATCAACCCTCTCCCTCCCGTGAATAGGTCCGGCCCTTCCATTGCGAACGGGTCCCGCGCCAGTAGCGCACGGCGGAGGTCCACGTCATGGCGAGGAACAGGGTGCCGGCCAGCGGCAGGGTGAGCACCCACAGAGCCGGCAGGCCATAGTAGCGCAGGGTTGGCAGGTAGCTCGCGGCCATCGCCACCAGGGCGGCCGCGGCCAGATACCGCGCCGGCGCCAGCGGTGCGAACAGGCCCGCCACCGGTAACCAGAATGCCGCCGCCAATGCCGCCGTGCACAGCAGGAGGAGGAGGGCGGAGTAGCGGAGCTGGGTGTAGGCGGTGCGCGCCACCATGCCCCAGACCGCGCCGAGGTCGGGGTAGCGCCGCAGGCTGCGCGCACTGCGCGTGAGGCCGATCCACGTCCGCTGACCGCGGGACTTTACCCGCCGCGCCAGGGTGCAGTCGTCGATCAGGGCGTCGCGCAGGGCGCCAAACCCGCCGATCTCTTCCAGCACCCGGGTCTCGATGAGGATGCAGCCCCCGGCCGCCGCCGCCACCCGCGAGGCGGGGGCGTTGGCCAGGTGGAAGGGATAGAGGAGGCGAAAGAAGTAGACGAACGGCGGCAGCAGCAGCCGCTCCCAGAAGCCTTCCATCGCCAGCTCCACCATCAATGAGCCGAGCCGCGCCCCCTCCTGATCCAGCCGCGCACGCAACGCGCCGAGGGCACCCGGCGCCAGGACCACGTCGGCATCCATGAGCAGGGTCCACGGCGTGGTGACCCGCCTGCGGCCCTGCTCCAGCGCCCACAGCTTGCCGGTCCAGCCACGGGGCAACGGCTGCCCCGTCACGACCTCAAGCCCCGGCGTCGCCACCCGCTGCGCGGCCGCCGCGGTCCCGTCCCCGGAGCGATCGTCCACCACCACGACGCGCAGGCCGCGGCCTTGGGCCACGAGGGCGCGCAGCACCTGCTCGATGGTAGCGGCCTCGTCCCGCGCCGGCACGATGGCCGTGGTATCCGACAGGTCCGGTGGCAGGGCCGTGGTGTCGCCCGTCAGCCGCTCCCGGATCCGCCACGGCGCCCACGGCAGGAGGAGCACCCCCCACCAGAGCAGCGGCGCGATCACCACCACCTCCGGTCCGAGCATGTGCACCGCTACACCCGCTCCCGTACGCCTCCGAGAGCAAGGTCGACGCCGGTGGTGGTCACCGGGTCCGGGTAGCGGATCGGCAGCTCCGGCGCCATCGGGCCATCGGTGCGCGGTCCCCGCAGGGCGACGCCGAGGGCGCGCAGGGGGTGGGACACGGTGTCGTTGACCGCCGTGGGCTCGAAGCCGCAGTGCATCATGCATTGGGCGCACTTGGGGTGGCGGCCGACGCCGTAGCTATCCCAGTCGGTCTCCGTCATCAGCGCGGCGAAGGTCGGGGCATACCCCTCGTCGACCAGCAAATAACACGGCCGCTGCCAGCCGAAGACGTTGCGCGTCGGGTTGCCCCACGGGGTGCATTGATAGGTCCGGTTGCCGGCCAGGAAGTCGAGGAACAGGCTCGACTGGTTGAACCGCCAGCCACGGCCGCGGGCGCGGCGGAAGATGTCGCGAAACAGCCGCTTGCTCGCCGCCCGGTTGAGGAACACGTCGTGCTGCGGCGCGTGCTCGTAGCCGAACCCCGGGGATATGGTGATGCCCTCGATGCCCAGCGCCATGGCGTCGTCGAAGAACGCCGCCACCTCGTCGGCCTCCTCGCCCTGGAAGAGGGTGCAGTTGATGGTCACGCGGAACCCGTGGGAGCGCGCCAACTTGATGGCCGCCACGGCGTCGTCGTAGACCCCGGTACGGCACACCGAGGCATCGTGGCGCATGCGGTTGCCGTCGAGATGCACCGAGAAGGTCATGTACGGCGAGGGGGTGTACTCGTCGATCTGCTTCTTCAGCAGCAGGGCGTTCGTGCACAGGTAGACGAACCGCTTGCGCCGCACGATCTCGGCGACGATGGTGGGCATCTCCTTGTGGATCATCGGCTCGCCACCGGCGATCGACACGATCGGTGCGCCGCATTCCTCCACCGCGCCGACGCACTCATCGAGGCTCAGGCGCTGGTTGAGGATCTCTTCCGGGTAGTCGATCTTGCCGCAGCCGGTGCACGCGAGGTTGCAGCGGAATAGCGGCTCCAACATCAACACCAGCGGGTACCGGTCCTGCCCCCGCAGCCGGTTGCCCAGGATGTACGCACCGACCCGCACCTGCTGTATCAGGGGAACGCCCATGCTCACCTCAACAGGCGGTACCGCGCAGGAGCTCGTCCGGTAAGCGGAAGGTCACCATCTCCCGCTCGCCCGCCATCTCCGTCACGGCATCGACGCCGAGTTCACGGAGGCGCGCCAGCACCTCCTGCACCACCACCTCCGGCGCCGAGGCACCGGCGGTGATCCCGATTCGCGTATTGTTCGTGAACCACCCCGGATCGATCTCATCCGCCCCCTGGATCAGGTAGGCAGGCCTGCCGGCCTGTGCACCGACCTCCCGCAGCCGGTTGGAGTTCGAGCTATTGCGGGCGCCGACCACCAGCAACAGATCGACGTGAGAGGCCATCCAGCGCACCGCGTTCTGGCGATTCTGGGTCGCGTAACAGATGTCGTTCAAGTCCGGTCCCTGGATCGCGGGAAAGCGCCGGTGCAAGGCATCGATGACGTCCCGCGTGTCGTCGATGCTGAGGGTGGTCTGGGTAACGTAGGCCAGCCGATCCGGGTGCGCCACCTCCAGGGCCTCCACCTCCTCTACCTTGCACAAGACTCGTACCGGCCCGGTGATCCTGCCCCGCGTCCCCTCCACCTCCGGGTGGCCCGCGTGGCCGATGACGATCACCTCGTAGCCTTGCTCGCGATAGCGGAGAGCCTGACCGTGCACCTTGGAGACCAGGGGACAGGTGGCGTCGATCGCGCGCAGCCCGCGCCGCGCCGCCTCCTCCACGACGCTGTCGGCCACCCCGTGGGCGCTGAAGATCGCGACCTCGCCCGGCGGAATCTCGTCGAGGCGCTCGACGAACACCGCCCCGCGCGTGCGCAGGTCGGAGACCACGCGGCTATTGTGAACGATCTCGTGCAGCACGTAGACCGGCGGTCCATGCTTGGCCAGGGCCTGCTCCACGACCTCGATGGCGCGCACCACGCCGGCACAAAACCCACGCGGCTGTGCAAGTAACACGTCCATGCTGTCACTCCGTGGCGGCCACCGCCGCCCCATGACACGGGCGGCGCGACGCGGTCCACCGTATCGGCCTTTGCAATTGAGTCTCCTGCCGTGGGTATCTATTGTCGCTGTCGACTACTGTCAACCTACTCTCGCCTGGGGCCCATCGACCTCGGCGCGCCCCCAGCGTGGCCATGTTTGAAATTCCGCGCGGGTTACGCCAGAGAAAAAGGCCCGGCCGAGTCCCCCAGACCCTGTCCGTGTCGACCACCGTCCTCACCCACCCGGTCAGCCCCCCCTACCTCCGCGTCGCAACCCTTGCCACGGTGGTGATGGTCGCGCTCGTGGCCGGGGGCTGTGGCCTGATCCGGCAACGCGCCCTGCACGATGTCGCCGACCTCCTCTCGGACCCGCAGGCGGCCGGGGTCTATGCCGGCGACGACGACCCGGAGTTGATCGCCGCGGCCCTGCCCTTCGGCCTCAAGACCTACGAGGTGCTGCTCGCCGCCCAGCCGCGCCATCGTCCCCTGCTCCTCGCCACCGCCAGCGCGTTCATCGGCTACGCCCACGCCTTCGTCCTCCTCCCGGCGGAGCGTCTGGTCACCAGCGATTACCGGCGCGCCCAACAGCTCCGCACACGTGCCGCCCGGCTCTTCCGCCGCGGGCGGGACTATGCCCTGACCGGCCTGGAGCTGGACCACCCCGGCTGGGGTGAACGACTCCGGACGGACCCTCCCTCCGCCCTCGCGGAGCTGGGGCCCGAGGCCGCGCCTCTCCTCTACTGGACCGGCGCCGGCTGGGGGGGTGCCATCGCCGCCGAGCCAGGGGCCCTCTCCGACCTGGCCGAGCTGCCCCTGGTGGAGGCGATCATGCGCCGCGTGCTGGTCCTGGATGAAGGGTACGGCGCCGGTGCCGTGCATGAGTTCTTCATCACCTACGAGGGCGGGCGGAGTAGCCTCATGGGGGGCAGCGCCGAACGGGCCATGCACCATTTCCACCGCGCGGTGGAGCTGGCCCACGGCGAGCGCGCCGCGCCCTACCTCGCCGTGGCGACCACCGTGGCCGTGCAGCGCCAGGACGAGACCCTGTTCCAGGAGATGCTCCACAAGGTCCTGGCCATCGACGTGGATCAGGCACCCGCATGGCGTCTGGAAAACCGCATCGCCCAGGAGCAGGCTGCGTGGCTCCTGGATCACCGGCAGGATCTCTTCGCCGACCCCGAGGAGGCGTCCCCATGACGACTACCGCGCGCCGCTGCGCCCTTCGCCTCCCCCTCTGCCTGATCGCCCTGGCCATCTGGATGGGGCCCGCCGCCGCCGGTGCCACCCAGGTCATCAAGCTCGGCACCATCGCCCCCGAGGGATCCCCCTGGCACGATGGGTTGCTGGAGCTGGCCCAGCGCTGGCGCGAGCTCAGCGGCGGTCAGATAGATCTGCGCATCTATCCCGGCGGGGTCTCCGGGGACGAGCCCGACATGATCCGCAAGATGCGCATCGGCCAGCTCCACGCCGCCGCGCTCACCACCGTCGGCCTCACCACCGTCGTTCCGGACATTGAGGCCCTGGCCTTCCCCACCGTGGTGCGCTCGGATGGGGAGCTGGACCAGGTCATCCGCCGCGTCGGGCCGATCATCGAGCGACAGCTCGCCGCCAAGGGGTTCAAGGTGCTCAACTGGAGCAGCGCCGGCTGGGTGCGCATCTTCTCCCGGGAGCCGGTGGTGACCGTCGCCGATCTGCAGCGCCAGAAGCTCTTCGTCTGGGGTCAGGACACCGCCTACATGGAGCTGCTGCGCAAGACCGGGATGAACCCGGTCCCGCTGGCGATCACCGACCTCCTGCCGTCCCTCGAAACCGGGCTGGTCAACGCCTTCGCGGCACCGCCCGCCGCGGCCCTGGCGTTCCAGTGGTTCGCCCTGGCCAAGCACATGACCGACTTCCGCTGGCAGCCGATGGTCGGCACCACGGTGGTCTCCATGAAGACCTGGCAGACGATCCCGGAGCCCCTGCGGGACGAGCTGGAGCGGGCCGCCCACGAGGGCGGTGCGCGCCTCTTGCAGAAGAGCCGTGCCCTGGAGCAGGAGGCGATCCAGGTGATGCAGCAACACGGTCTCGTGGTCCATGAGGTACCCCCGGCGGTCGCCGCCGAGTGGCGCGAGGTGGTGCGGGAAAAGGGGCTGCCGGTGTTCGTCGGCCCGCGCTTCTCGCAGGAGACGTTCGCGGCGGTGCAGGCGGCGCTCGCCGAGTACCGGAGCGAACACGAGCCGGCCGCGCCCGGCGGTGCCAGGCCGTAATCGCCCATGCGGACCGGCGGCGATGAGGCGGGACCGCGGCGGGTGGCCGCCGTGCTGCGCGCCACCGAGGAAGGCGGGCTCAGCATCGCCCTCCTGGCGATGGCCGTACTCCCGGTGGTGGAGTTTGTCGGTCGCCCGCTGTTCGGCGCGGGCATCCCCGGCGCCTCCGACTACCTGCGCCACCTCACCCTGTGGGTCGGCTTCCTCGGCGCCATGGTGGCCAGCCGCGACGACCAGCACCTGAAGATCGGCACGATCACCGACCTCCTGCCGGCACGGGCCGCCGGAGGCGCCCGGCTATTCGGCGCGGGCGCCTCCGTGGCGGTGTGCGCGGGGCTCTGCTGGGCCAGCCTGCAGCTCGTGATCGTGGAGGCGCCGGCGATCCCCGTGGCGTGGCAGGCGTGGCTCCCCCGGGCGCTCCATCCGCCCTTGGCGGCCCTCGGCCTGTTCGACGACGGCGGCCTGGCGAAGGTCGGTGGGCAGGTGCCGGTGTGGATCGCCGAGGCGATCATGCCCCTCGGCTTCGCGGTGATGACGGTGCGCACCATTCGCCACGCCTCGCCGCGCCGCCGCGGCCGCCTGGTGGCGGCGCTCGGCCTGATCGTGGCCGTGGTTCTCGCCACCACCCTCGCGGGCCACGCCGCGCGGCTGGTCCTCCCGGGGATCGGTCTGCTGCTGGTCGCCGCCGGGTGCGGCGCGCCGATCTTCGTGCTCCTCGGCGGCGCGGCCCTGCTCCTCTTCTGGGGCGGCGGGGTGTCGGTCGCGGCCATTCCCACGGAGACCTACCGGATCGTCACCTCGCCGATCTTCCCCACCATCCCGATCTTCGCCATGGTCGGCTTCGTGCTCTCCGAGACCGGCACGAGCCAGCGCCTGGAGCACCTTTTCGACGCGTGGTTCGCCTGGTTGCCCGGTGGCACCGCGGTCGCGGTGACCCTGCTGTGCGCCTTCTTCACCACCTTCACCGGCGCCTCCGGTGTGACCATCCTCGCCCTCGGCGGCCTGTTGTTGCCGGTGCTCCTGACCAACGGTTTCTCGGAGCGCTTCTCCATCGGCCTGCTCACCGCCACCGGCAGCCTCGGCCTGCTCCTGCCGCCGAGCCTGGTGGTGATCCTGTACAGCGTCGTGGCCCACGTCCCGATCACCGCCATGTTCAAGGCCGCGCTGCTCCCCGGGGCCCTACTCGTCACCCTGGTCTGTATCGCCTGCGTGTGGCGCGGCGTGCGCGACGGCGTGGAGCGCACCCCGTTCCGGCTCGCCGAGGCGTCGGTCGCCCTCGTCCAGGCCGGCTGGGAGGTGGCGATGCCGGTCCTCGCCCTGGTGCTGATCTTCGGCGGCATCGGCACCCTGGTGGAGGCGGCGGCCCTCACCGCCGTCTACGCCCTGGCGGTGGAGACCCTCTGGTACCGGGACCTCGGCCTGGGCCACCTGGCCCGGGTCCTGGTGCGCTGCGCGACCCTCGTGGGGGGCATCCTGATCCTCCTGGGCGTGGCCATGGGCCTCACCAGCTACCTGGTGGACGCCGAGATCCCCATGCGCGCGGCAGACTGGGCGCGGCTCCACATCCACTCCCGCTGGGCCTTCCTGCTGGCGCTCAATGCGGCGTTGATCGGGGTCGGGTGCCTGATGGACATCTACTCGGCCCTGGTGGTGGTGGTACCCCTGCTGCTCCCCATGGCGCAGGTCTTCGAGGTCCACCCCATCCACCTCGGGGTGATCTTCCTCGCCAATCTCCAACTCGGCTACCTCACCCCGCCGGTGGGCATGAACCTGTTCCTCGCCTCGTTCCGGTTCGATAAACCGGTGCTCGCGGTGGCCCGTAC